>Ga0073934_10003478_pt1 | contig 28847 bp, 29 predicted proteins | sample LarsenN4metaG_FD_76834 | JGI IMG/M metagenome (GOLD analysis project Ga0073934, IMG submission 76834) | Hot spring sediment bacterial and archeal communities from British Columbia, Canada, to study Microbial Dark Matter (Phase II) - Larsen... ... | reverse complement strand
GCTGCGCCCGTCAGCGATGACGGGCGTGGGTTGAAACCCTGCGGCGTAGCTGGATGCGCTGAACACCAGGTGCTGCGCCCGTCAGCGATGACGGGCGTGGGTTGAAACCGGTATCAGCGCGACCCTGACACCGGTTTCATGGCTGCGCCCGTCAGCGATGACGGACGTGGGTTGAAACGCGACGATCATGGGCTATGGCTTCACGGCCATGGGGCTGCGCCCGTCAGCGATGACGGGCGTGGGTTGAAACCCGGCGAATCCGGGGGTGCTCACCGAGTCGCCGAGCTGCGCCCGTCAGCGATGACGGGCGTGAGTTGAAACGGCGGACAAGACAACGGTGTTGTTAGGTTGTCCGGCTGCACCCGTCATCGCTGACGGCTGCATTGAAGCCTCCTGCTCCTTGATAGACGCTCCACCCGCGTGCCCGCACCACCCCGCCGCCGCGCCGCGCTTTTGATCCCGCGCAAGAACCGGCCGGCGCGTGCGCCCTAGAGTGGCCGCATCGCAGTCACGCGCCTCGCAGGGAGCGCGCCATGTACCAGCATCTGCTCGTTCCGGTCGACGGATCCGAACTTTCCGAACGCGCCATCGACGCCAGCCTCGAGCTGGCGCGGCGGCTCGGCGCGTCGATCACGGCGTTCATCGCCGAGCCGCCCGCGCCGCCGCCGCCGGCGGGCTACGGCACGATGGGCTACGTGCAGGCGATGAAGGAGCACGACGTCGAGACGGCCGAGCACGCGAGTGCCGTGCTCAAGGCGTTCGAGCGCCGGGCGGGCGAGGCCGGCGTGCCGTTCGCCGGCTTCTACAGCCGCACGCAGGAGGTCGCCGCGGCGATCGTCGAGGCGGCGCGCGAGCGCGGCTGCGACATGATCGTGATGGCCACCCACGGCCGCGGCGCGTTCGGCGAGCTGCTGTTCGGCTCGCAGACCAAGAGCGTGCTGGCGCGCAGCAACCTGCCGCTGCTGGTGCTGCACTGACAGCGCGGAGCGCCACACGATGTCGGGCACCCTTCTCAGCGCCGCGCAGTCGGCCGAGTTCCGCCGGCGGCTCGAGGCGCTCGCGGCCGAGCTGGACGCCGAGCTGCGGCAGCGCCGCGGCGAGCTCGCCGCCGAGCACGCGGCCACGTCCAACACCTTCGTCGCCGGCAGCGAAGGCGCCGTCGTCGCCACCGACGACGACCGCGCCCTCGCGCTGATGCGCCACGAGGCGCACGAGCTCGCCGAGGTGCGCGACGCGCTCGCGCGGCTCGACGCCGGCACCTACGGTTTCTGCTCGCGCTGCGGCGATCCGATCGGCGAGCCGCGCCTCGCGGCGCTGCCGACCGCGAAGCTGTGCCTGGCCTGCCAGAGCGCGGCCGAACATCCGGCGGCCCGATGATGAGCCCGGCCGTCGCGATGGACACCCCGGCCCCGAACCTGCGCACCGCCTGGCGGGCGCTGCAGTTCGACGGTGCCGGCCGGCCGCTCGCGCAGGTGATGCGCGATCGCCTGCCCGCGCCCGGCCCGGGCCAGGTGCGCGTGCGCGTGGCCGCCTGCGGCGTGTGCCGCACCGACCTGCACCTGGTGGACGGCGACATCGACGCGCCCGACCATCCGGTGATCCCCGGCCACGAGATCGTCGGCCGCATCAGCGCCATCGGTCCGCAGGTCGCCGGGCTGCGCGTCGGCGACCGCGTGGGCATCGCGTGGCTGGGCTGGACCTGCGGCCGCTGCGACCACTGCCGCGGCGGGCGCGAGAACCTGTGCCCGCAGGCGCGCTTCACCGGCTGGCAGATCGACGGCGGCTACGCCGAGCATGCTGTGGCCGACGCGCGCTACGTGTTCCGCATCCCCGAGCGCTACAGCGACGAGGAGGCCGCGCCGCTGCTGTGCGCGGGCCTGATCGGCTGGCGCGCCTACCAGATGGCGGGGCGCGCGCGGCGCATCGGCCTGTACGGCTTCGGTGCCGCCGCGCACCTGGTCGCGCAGGTGGCGCGCGCGCAGCGCCGTGAGGTGTACGCCTTCACGCGACCGGGCGACGAGTCGGCGCAGTCGCTGGCGCGCGAACTCGGCGCGCTGTGGGCCGGCAGCTCCGAGGACGCGCCGCCTGCGGTGCTCGATGCGGCGCTGATCTTCGCGCCGGTGGGCGAGCTCGTGCCCACCGCGCTGCGTGCGGTGCGGCCCGGCGGCACCGTGGTGTGCGCCGGCATCCACATGAGCGACATCCCGTCGTTCCCGTACGCGTGGCTGTGGGGCGAGCGCCGGCTCGTCTCGGTGGCCAACCTGACCCGTGCCGACGGCGAGGCGTTCATGCGCATCGCCGACGAGATCCCGCTGCGCGTGAGCACGCAGCGCTACGACCTGAACGACGCCGACCGCGCGCTCGACGACCTGCGCGCCGGCCGCGTGCGCGGCGCGGCGGTGCTCGTGCCCTGAACGTCCCGACTTGAACCCGATTCCTCCCGAACTCGAAGCGCGGCTCGCCGCCAGCGGCCTGACGCCGCTGCGCCTGGGCGGCCGCACCCTGCTGCCCATCGTGCAAGGCGGCATGGGCATCGGCGTGTCCGCGCACCGACTGGCCGGCAACGTCGCCGCGCACGGCGGCGTCGGCACCTTGTCGGCCGTCGATCTGCGGCGCCACCACCCCGACCTGATGGAGCGCACGCGCGGCCTGGCGTCGCAGCACGGCGCCGAAGCCGAGGCCAAGGCCGCGATCGACGCGGCCAACCTGGTGGCGCTGGAGCGCGAGATCGCGGCGGCGCGCGCGCTGTCGGGCGGCCGCGGCCTGCTCGCGATGAACGTGATGCGCGCGGTCAGCGAGTACGCGCCGTACGTCACGCGCTCGCTCGAGTGCGGCATCGACGCGGTGGTGGTCGGCGCCGGCCTGCCGCTGGACCTGCCCGAACTCGCGCGCGAGCATCCGAAGGCGCTGCTCGTGCCGATCCTGTCCGACGCGCGCGGCGTGCAGCTCGTGGTGAAGAAGTGGCAGCGCAAGGGCCGGCTGCCCGACGCCATCGTCCTCGAGCACCCGCGGCTGGCCGGCGGGCACCTCGGCGCGGCGAAGATTGAGGACCTGAGCGACCCGCGCTTCGACTTCGAGCGCGTGCTGCCCGAGACGCGCGAGGCGCTGCGCGCGGCCGGCGTCGAGCAGGAGATCCCGCTCATCGCCGCCGGCGGCGTGCGCACCTTCGAGGACATCGCCCGGCTGCAGTCGCTCGGCGCCGCGGCGGTGCAGCTCGGCACGCCCTTCGCCGTCACGGCCGAGGGCGACGCGCACCCCGAGTTCAAGCGTGTCCTCGCCGAGGCGCGCGACGAGGACATCGTCGAGTTCACCAGCGTCGCCGGCCTGCCCGCGCGCGCGGTGGCCACGCCCTGGCTCGTGGCCTACCTGAAGGCGCTGCCGCGGCTGCAGGCGGTGGTGCACGCCAGGCAGCGCTGCACCAAGGCGTTCGACTGCCTCGCGCAGTGCGGACTGCGCGACGGCCTGAAGGGCTGGGGCCAGTTCTGCATCGACCACCAGCTCGCTGCCGCGTTGCGCGGCGACGTGAAGAAGGGCCTGTTCTTCCGCGGCGCCGGCGCGCTGCCCTTCGGCAGCCAGATCCGCAGCGTGCGCGAGCTGATCGAGCGCCTGCTCACGCGCGGCGTGCCGATGCTGCCGCTCGCGCAGCCGGCCGCCGAGTGCCTGCAGCCGCAGCCGGCCTGAGCATGTCGGCCGTCTTCACGGTGGTCGACGAACGGCGGCGCGCACCGCCGCCGCGCTGGCGCGTGCAGTGGCTGTTCGCCGCGCCGCATCGCATGGCCTTCGCCTGCGGCGCGCTGATGTTCGCGCTGGCCGCCACCTGGTGGGCCGCCGCCTCGATCGCGCAGTCGCAGGGGCTCGCGTGGCGCTGGGGCCTGCCGTCGCCGATCGCGCACGGGCTGCTGATGGGCTTCGGCTTCATGCCGATGTTCTTCGCCGGGTTCCTGTTCACCGCCGGCCCCAAGTGGCTGGGCCAGCCGCCCGTGGCGGCGCGTTCGATCGTGGGCGCGCTGCTCGCGCAGCTCGCCGGCTGGGGCGTGTTCGCCATCGGCGTGCACGCGCGCGCGCCCGAGATGGCCGCGGTGTACGGCGCCTTCGGGCTCGCCGCGGTGACGGCGGGCTGGGCACTCATGGTGCTGCGCTTCGCGCGCCTGGTGGCGACGAGCCGCGTGCCCGACCGGGTGCATGCCGCGCTCGTGGCGTGGGCCGGCGCGTTCGGCGTGATCGCGCTCGCGGCGTCGGCCGTCGGGGTCTGGCGCGGCGACTACGCGCTCGTGCGCGCGGCGCTGCACGCCGGTCTGTGGGGCTTCATCGGCACGGTGTACGTGTCGGTGACGCACCGCATGATCCCGTTCTTCACCGCGTCGGCGCTGCCGTTGCTCGACGCCTGGCGGCCGCTGTGGCTGCTGGCGGTGTTCGTCGCCACGATGCTGTTCGAGGCCGCGTGGGCGCTCGCCGATGCGTGGTGGTGGCCGCAGGGCGCCGCGCTGCTCGCGCTGCGCGCGGCGTTCGAGGCGCCGGTCGCGGCGCTGCTGCTGTGGCTGGCGTGGCGCTGGGGGCTGGTGCAGTCGATGAAGATCCGGCTGCTCGCGATGCTGCACGTCGGCTTCTTCTGGCTCGGCGTCGCGCTCGCGCTGCAGGCCGCGTCGCACGCGCTCATGGCCGCGAGCGATGGCCAGCTCTCGCTCGGTCTCGCGCCGCTGCACGCGTACACGATCGGCTTCCTCGGCTCGACTCTGGTGGCGATGGCCACGCGCGTGGCCAGCGGCCACGGCGGCCGTCCGCTGGCGGCCGACGACTTCGTGTGGCGCCTGTTCTGGCTGCTGCAGTCGGCCGTGCTGCTGCGCGTCGCGGCGTCGCTCGCGCCGGAGGTCTCGCGCTGGGCCACGCCGCTGGCCGGCATCGGCTTCGCCGTGGTGGCGCTCGCCTGGGCCGGACGCTACGGCCGCTGGTTCGGCACGCCGCGCGCCGACGGGCGACCGGGCTGAGCGCCGTTCACTCCCACAGTTCGACCTTCTGCCCGCGCGCGCGCATCCGCTCGGCCTTGTCGCGGATGTAGCGCTGGAACTCCGGCTCGCGCCGGTAGCCGCCGCCGGCCACGTACTCGAACGACGTGGCCAGGTGGAACGGTCGCAGGTAGCCGTCGACACGGAAGACTTCGCGGCCCGACGCGTCGAAGAACACGAAGGCCGGCGTGAAGGCGACGCCGAGTTCGCGCGCCCAGGCCGCGGCGCTCATCGTGCGGCCGTCGGGGGTCACGATCTCGCGCGCGTCGGCCAGCGCGAAGCGCGCCACGTCGAGCCGGGCGAGCTGCGCCTTCACCTCGGCGCGGGCGAAGCCCTCGCGGTGCATCTCGTCGCAGGCCTTGCAGTGGCGCGTCTCGAACAGCACCGCCAGCGGACGCGCGCCGGCCTTGCGGCGAAGGTCGAACGGCGGCTTCATGAAGAATGGCTGCTCGGCCAGGGTCGGGCTCGCGCCGTCGCCGTCGCGCACGCTGCGCTCGAGGTACGCGCCCAGCGGCTCCTTGTGCTCCATGCGGCCGGCCACCCAGTCGAGCGCGGCCGAGAAGCGCTCGGGCGGGTAGTAGCCGTTGAGCCGCGCGACCACCTTGCCCTGCGCGTCGAAGAACAGCACGGTCGGCGTGAACTGCACCTTCAGCTGCTTCGCGAACTCCTTCTCGCTCATGCGCCGGCCGTCCAGCCAGGTGACCTCGCGGTCGCCCCAGATGTTGATCGCGATCGCCACGAAGTGCCGGCGCGTCTTGTCGACGATGGCCTTCTGGCTGAAGTTGTTCTGCATGAGCTCGCGGCAGTACGGGCAGCCGTCCTGGCCGAAGTACACGAGCAGGCGCTTGCCGGCCTTGTCGGCCTCGGCGATCTCGTCCTTGAAGTCGAGAAAACTCTCGGTAAACCACGACGGGATGTCGATGGCATGCGGCGACGCGACCTGCGCGCGCGCCGGCGCGATCGACATCAAGCTGGCCGCTGCAAAGAGCGCGACGGCGAGCGCGAAGAAGCGAGCGGGCATCGAGGTCGTTGGCATGGCACGGCTCCACGAGGCGCCGCGGCCCGGCCGCCACGCCGGGCCCTGCTCAGGCCGCGGGCTACGCCCGTGATTGTGCGACGCGCCCGCGCCACGCGCCACGCGCCATGACGGCCGCGAACCACGCGATCGCCAGCGCGTGGCCGGCGCCGGCCAGCGCCAGCGCACCGGACGGTCCGCCCCACAGCCCCGCCGCGCGCAGCACGAGGCTGGCCGCCATGATCCACAGCGGCCAGCGCGCGAGCACGTGGTACTCGGGGCGGATGCGCGCCAGCGCGGGCAGGATGATCGGCGCGTGGCCGAACACCATGCCGAACACGAAGCCGAGCAGCAGGAAGTGCAGCGCCACGCCGTCGAGCCGCTGCTCGGCGAGCCCGGCCAGCGCGGCGGCCAGCAGCCACGCGTAGCCCACGCTCAGCGCCTGCGCCGTGTGGCCGCGCCAGCCCGGCTCGCGCCACGCGCGCGGCGCGAGGTCGAAGCGCAGCAGCCACAGCGCCAGCGCGGCGCAGCCGGTCCACCACGGCAGCAGCGCCGCGCGGCCGGCCGCGTCGACCCACGACACGGCGAGCGCGGCCAGCAGCAGCACGACCACGGCCACGAACGCGCGCCGCGCCCATGCCGGCAGCCGCACCATCTGCGTCAGCTCGCGCCGCTCGCCGGCGATGGTGAGCACGAGAAACGCCGCCCAGCCCATGATCGACGCGTCGCGCAGGCCGGCCAGCCAGGCCGCGCTGCCGAGCGCCAGGCACAGCGCGCCGAGACCTTCGACCACCAGGTGCAGCGACCACGCGCGCGTGAGTCCGGCGTGCACGTACAGCGCGACGAAGCCGAGCCCCGCCGCCAGCCACGCGACGCCGGCGATCGCGGGCTCGCCGAACACGAAGCCCGCGACGCCGCCCGCGCCGGCCAGCAGCGGCACCGCGAAGCCGCGGTGCAGCGCCACGGCGCGCTCCAGCGCGATCAAGGTGCCGAAGAAGCCGCACACCATCACCGCGCCGTGCAGCGCGATCGCCGATGCGCCGGTCGGCCCGGCCGCGGCGGCCGGCAGGGTGCCGAGGCGCGCGAGCCCGCCGCCGAGCCCGAACACGAGGTTCGTCGCGGCCAGCAGCGCCGCCGCCAGCGACAGCACGGCGGGCCGCGACGGCTTCACCACCCGAAGCGCAGCCTGAGCGCCGGGCTCAGGCGCTCGGGGCTCCACGGCGTGTCCCAGTCGAGCTGCACGTCGACCACGGTGCCGTCGGGGCACGCGGCCACCACCGCGTTGCGTGCGTCGTCGAGCAGCAGGTCCGACATCGGACAGGTGGCGCTGGTGGGGATGAGCGTCACGCCGACGAAGCCGTCGCCCACCTCGACGCGATCGACGAGCCCGAGCTCGACGATGCTCTCGCCGATCTCCGGGTCCTTCACCGCGGCCAGGGCGCTGCGGATGTCGTGCTCGTCGGGACTGCGTTCGCTCATGTGGCGGCGGCACGCGCGGCGGCACAGCCGCAGCCGCCGCCGCACGAGCCGGGCAGCGGCTCGGACAACGCGGCCATCGCGCGCACCTGCGTGACGAGACGATCGTACAGCGGCTCGCTCGCGTCGGGGTCGGCGTCGGCGTGGTACTCCTTCTTCACGCCGTGCAGGTCGAGCCGCACGTGCGCCGTCGCCTCGAGCCCGCGCTGCGCGAGACAGGCCTTCACGCACTGCAGCGCGCAGCCGTCGATGGCGAGCACGCCGCGGCCGCTCGCGATCGCTTCCTCGGCCTTGCGCACGAGGCTCGGCACGTTGCCGCCCACGCCGGCGATGCACGACATCTCGACCAGGCCCGCGCGGTCGAGCCGCACCGCCAGGTGGTGGGCCACCTGGGCCGCGCTCGAGCAGCCCGAGCAGGAGTAGACGAGAGGCAGGTGGTCGCGGTCGCGCGGCATGACGGGTCCCCGGTGTGTTCGTCCGTGTGTCGGGGCGCATGCTCGCCGCACGCGGGCGACGTGGTTTTGCCGCAGGTCAAGCGCCCGGCGCGCGGCCGAAGCGATGACCCAGGTCAAGGCCATGACGCGCGAAGTTCACCAGACTGGCCGCCCGTTGACCTCCAGACGGAACCCGCCTCACGCGGCGGGACGAGCACGATGACCCACACAGGAGGGGCCGCACCGCGCCTGGTGTGCCCGGCCGGTTCGCTGCGCGCGCTGCAGATGGCGGTGGACGCCGGCGCCGACGCCGTGTACCTGGGCCTGAAGGACGCCACCAACGCGCGCAACTTCGCCGGGCTGAACTTCGACGAGCGGCAGGTGCGCGAAGGCGTGGCCTACGCCCATGCGCGCGGCCGCGAGGTGCTGCTGGCGCTGAACACCTACGCCGACGCGCGCGACCCGTCGCCGTGGCGGCGCGCGGTCGACTGCGCGGCCGCGCTCGGCGCCGACGCGCTGATCGTCGCCGACAGCGCGGTGATGGCGTACTGCCGCGAGCGGCACCCGCAGCTGCGCCTGCACCTGTCGGTGCAGGCCTCGGCCACCACGCACGAGGCGATCGAGTTCTACCGCGAGCGCTACGGCATCCGCCGCGCCGTGCTGCCGCGCGTGCTCACCTTGTCGCAGGTGGCGCACGTGGTGCGCCACACGTCGGTCGAGATCGAGGTGTTCGGCTTCGGCAGCCTGTGCGTGATGGTCGAGGGGCGCTGCGCGCTGTCGTCGTACGCCACCGGGCAGTCGCCCAACCACGCCGGCGTGTGCTCGCCGCCGTCGGCCGTGCGATGGCACGAAGGCGCGGGCGGGGTCGAGGCGCGGCTCAACGGCGTGCTGATCGACCGCTACGCCGACGACGAGCCGCGCGGCTATCCGACCCTGTGCAAGGGCCGCTTCGACGTGAACGGCCAGCGCGACTACGCGCTCGAGGAGCCGACCAGCCTGAACACCCTGGCGCTGCTGCCGCAGCTCGTCGACGCCGGCGTGCGCGCGATCAAGATCGAAGGGCGGCAGCGCAGCCCGAGCTACGTGGCCGAGGTCACGCGCGTGTGGCGCGCGGCGATCGACCTGGCCGCGTCGGGCGCGCGCTACTCGGTGCAGCCGGACTGGTCGGCGCAGCTCGCGCGCTGGGCCGAGGGCCAGCAGCACACGCTGGGCGCCTACGACCGGCCGTGGCGCTGACGCGGTGACGACGGCGATGAACGACCTCGACGACGCGAGCGGGCGCCCGCGCATCGGCCTCACGGTGGGCCCGCTGCAGTACTGGTGGCCGCGCGCCGCGCTGATGGACTTCTACGCGGCGGTCGCCGACGGCCCGGCCGACACCGTGGTGCTGGGCGAGGTGGTGTGCTCGCGCCGCCACGAGATGCGCACCGACGACTGGCTCGCGCTGGGGCGCGATCTCGCGGCGGCGGGCAAGCGCGTGGTGCTGGCGACGCAGCCGCTGGTCATGTCCGAGACCGAGCTGCGCGCCTTGCGCCGCGTGTGCGAGCAGGACGAGTTCGCCGTCGAGGCCGGCGACGCGTCGGCGCTGCGCGTGCTGGCGCGCGAACGCGCCGCGCGGCCGCTGCGCGCGCCGTTCGTGATCGGCCCGCACGTCAACGTGTACAGCCGCGAGGCGCTGGCCGAGCACGCGTCGCTCGGCGCGGGTGCCTGGGTCGCGCCGATCGAGCTGCCGCTCGACGCGCTGGCGCGCATCAACCCGCCTTCCGATCCGGTGCAAGGCGCCCACGGGCCGGTGCGCACCGAGGTGTTCGGCTTCGGCCGCATGCCGCTCGCGTTCTCGGCGCGCTGCTTCACCGCGCGCCATCACCGGCTGAAGAAGGACGAGTGCGAGTTCCGCTGCCGCGACGATGCCGACGGCCTGCTGCTGCGCAGCGGCGACGGCCAGCCCTTCCTCGTGCTCAACGGCATCCAGACGCAGTCGGCCGCGCTGCACTGCCTGCTCGCCGACGGCGCGGCGCTGCGCGCGGCCGGCGCGAGCTCGCTGCGGCTGTCGCCGTGCTCGGCAGGCTTCGCCCGCGTGCTCGAGTTGTTCGAGGCCGTGCTCAACGCGGGCCGGCCCGCCGCCGACGCGCTGGCCGAGCTGGACGCGCTCGGGCTGCCCGGCGAACGGGTCAACGGCTTCGCGCACCGGCGCGCCGGTCTCGAGCGGGTGGAGCAGGACGCGGCGGAGGGCCTCGCATGAAGGCATCGGCGGCGCCGGGCGCATCGACGACATCCGGCACGGGCGGCCGCGCGGCCGGATCGGCGCGCGCCGATGCGGCCGCTGCCGCGCCGGTGTTCGTGCCCGCGCCGCTGGCGCGCGCGGCGCTCGTGCTGCGCGACCTCGTGCGGCGCCTGCCGGCCGAGCCGCCGTCGTTCGTGGTCGCGCGCGTGCTCGATCGCGTGCTGCTGCCGCGGCTGCCGGCCGACGCGCGCGAGGCGCTCGCACGCCGCGCCGTCGAGGTGGAGGTCGTCGACTTCGGGCTGCGCGTGAAGCTCAGGCTCGACGCGCGCGGCTTCGCGCTGGCGCGACGCGCCGAGCCGGTGGCGCTCGCGGTGCGCGCGCGCAGCGACGCGCTGTGGCGCCTCGTGCGCGGCGAGGACGACGCCGACCGGCTGTTCTTCGAGCGCGCGCTGGTGATGGAAGGCGACACCGAATACGGCCTGGTGCTGAAGAACACGCTCGACGCGATCGGGCCGCTGTGGCGCTGATGGCGCCGGCGAGACAGGAGATCCGCACGATGACCACGACCCTGGCCGAGAGCCTGCTGCACGCGCTGCGCGAGCGCGGCGCGACCGAGGTGTTCGGCATTCCCGGCGACTTCGCGCTGCCGCTGTTCCGCGAGGTCGAGCGCAGCCGCGTGCTGCCGCTCGTGACCCTGTCGCACGAGCCGGCCGTGGGCTTCGCGGCCGACGCCGCGGCGCGCGCGCGCGGCGGTCTCGGCGTGGCCGCGGTGACCTACGGCGCCGGCGCGCTGAACCTCGTCAACGCGGTGGCCGGCGCGTACGCCGAGCGCGTGCCGCTGGTGGTGCTGTCGGGCGCGCCGGCCGCGCACGAGGCGGCCAGCGGGCTGCGGCTGCACCACCAGGTGAAGTCGCTCGACTCGCAGTGGCGCCTGTTCCGCGAGATCACCGCCGACCGCGCGCGGCTCGACGACCCGCGCGACGCGCCGCAGCAGATCGCGCGCGTGCTCGACACTGCCTTGCACGCGTCGCGCCCGGTGTACCTCGAGATCCCGCGCGACATGCCCGGCCGCGCCTGCGCACCGGTGCCGCCGCCCGCGCGCCGCGACGACCCCGACGCCGACGCGCTGCCCGCCTGCGCCGACGAGCTGCTCGAGCGGCTGTCGCGCGCCCGGCGGCCGGTGCTGATGGTGGGCGTGGAAGTGCGCCGCTACGGGCTCGAGGCGCGCGTGGCGCAGCTCGCGCGGCGACTCGGGCTGCCGGTGGTCACCAGCTTCATGGGCCGCGGCCTGCTGGCCGAGAGCGACGCGCCGCCGCACGGCAGCTACCTCGGGCTGGCCGGCGACCCGGCCACCAGCGCGCTGGTCGAAGAGTCCGACGCGCTCGTGCTGCTCGGCGTGATCGTGTCGGACACGAACTTCGCGGTGTCGGCCCGACGCATCGACCTGCGCCACGCGATCCAGGCGCTCGACGGCGACGTGACGCTCGGCCATCACGTCTATCCGCGCATCCCGCTGGACGCGCTGGTCGATGCGCTGCTGGCGCGAGCGCCGGCGGCGCCCGTGTCTGCCGCAGCGCCGGCGCCTGCCCCCGACACGGGCGCGCCGCCGTTCGCCGCCGATGGCGCGCCGATCGCGCCGCCGGACATCGCCGCCGCGGTGAACGCGCTGATGCGCGAGCACGGCCGCATGCCGATCGCCAGCGACGTGGGCGACTGCCTGTTCACCGCGATGGACATCGCGCCCACCGCGCTGATCGCGCCCGGCTACTACGCGACCATGGGCTACGGCGTGCCGGCCGCGATCGGCCTGCAGGCCGCGACCGGGCGCCGCCCGCTGGTGCTGGTGGGCGACGGCGCGTTCCAGATGACCGGCTGGGAACTCGGCAACGCGCGCCGCGCCGGCTGCGACCCGATCGTGATCGTGTTCAACAACGCGGGCTGGGAGATGCTGCGCGCCTTCGAGCCCGGCGCGGCCTTCAACGACCTCGACCGCTGGGATTTCGCATCGATGGCCGCGGGCATGGGCGGCGACGGCCGGCGCGTGCGCACGCGCGGCGAACTGCACGCCGCGCTGCAGCGCGCGCACGCGACGCGCGGGCGCTTCCAGCTCATCGACGTGGAGCTGCGGCCGGGCGCGCTGTCGCCCACGCTCGACCGATTCGTGAAGGCCGTGAAGCGGCTGTCGATGCCGTCGCCATGACGCGCGCGCCCGGCAGGGGATCGCCCCGCCGGGCTCGCACCGCGCGCGGCCCGCGCGCATACTCGAACCACGCCAGGAGAACCCGACGATGACCCGTACCACCGCGCGACCCGCCGCGAAGGCGCCGCTGGCCGAACAGCCCATCAGCGCCGAGGTGCTGCTGGAGAAGTACGCCAAGGGCGACGAGCGCAGCGTCGACGAGGTGCGCGCCCGCGTGGCACACGCGCTGGCGCAGGCCGAGGCGCCCGAGGCGCGCGAGCCGTGGCAGCTGCGCTTCCTCGACGCGCAGCGCCGCGGCTTCGTGCCGGCCGGCCGCATCGCGTCGGCCGCAGGCACCGACCTCACCGCCACCTTGATCAACTGCTTCGTGCAGCCGGTGGGCGACTCGATCGCGCACGTCGACGACGGCCACCCCGGCATCTACACCGCGCTCACCGAAGCGGCCGAGACCATGCGCCGCGGCGGCGGCGTCGGCTACGACTTCTCGCGCATCCGGCCGCAAGGTGCCTGGGTCGGCTCCACGCAGAGCAGCGCGTCGGGGCCCGTGAGCTACATGCGCGTGTTCGACCGCAGCTGCGAGACGGTCGAGTCCGCCGGCGCGCGGCGCGGCGCGCAGATGGGCGTGCTGCGCTGCGACCATCCCGACATCGAGGCCTTCATCCACGCCAAGGACGAAGGCGACCTGAAGAACTTCAACATCTCGGTGGGCGTGACCGACGCATTCATGGAAGCGGTGGTCGCCGACGCGGAGGTGGAGCTCGCGCACAAGGCCGAGCCCGGCCCCGCGCAGAAGGCGGCCGGCGCGTACCGGCGCGCCGACGGGCTGTGGGTCTACCGCAAGGTGCGCGCGCGCGACCTGTGGGACCAGATCATGCGGTCGACCTACGACCACGCCGAGCCCGGCGTGCTGTTCCTCGACCGCATCAACGCCGACAACAACCTCGGCTACTGCGAGACGATCGCGGCGACCAACCCGTGCGCCGAGCAGCCGCTGCCGCCGTACGGCTGCTGCTGCCTGGGCTCGATCGACCTCACGCGCTACGTGATCGACCCGTTCGAGCCCGGCGCGCGCTTCGACGAGACCGGCTTCGCGGCCACCTGCAAGACGGCGGTCCGCATGCTCGACGACGTGCTCGACGTCACCGTGTGGCCGCTGCCGCAGCAGCAGGCCGAGGCGCAGGCCAAGCGGCGCGTGGGGCTGGGCTTCACCGGCCTCGGCGACGCGCTCGTGATGCTGGGGCTGCACTACGACAGCGACGCGGCGCGCGAGCGCGCGCGGCGCATCGCGGAGGTCATGCGCGACGCGGCCTACGAGGCGTCGGTCGAGCTGGCCGTCGAGCGCGGGCCGTTCCCGCTGTTCAACGCCGACCTGTACCTGCGCCGCGGCGGCTTCGCGTCGCGCCTGCCCGCGCCGCTGAAGGAGCGCATCCGCGAGCACGGTCTGCGCAACTCGCACCTGTTGTCGATCGCGCCCACCGGCACCATCAGCCTGGCCTTCGCCGACAACGCCAGCAACGGCATCGAGCCCGCGTTCAGCTGGACCTACACGCGCAAGAAGCGCATGCCCGACGGCACGTTCAAGGAGTACGCGGTCGAAGACCACGCGTGGCGGCTGTACCGGCACCTCAAGGGCGCCGACGCACCGCTGACGCCGGCCTTCGTGACCGCGCTGGAGCTCAGCGCGAAGGCGCACGCGGCGATGGTGGCGGCGGTGGCGCCGTACATCGACACGTCCATCAGCAAGACCGTCAACGTGCCGGCCGACTACCCCTACGCCGACTTCCAGGACCTGTACCTCACCGCGTGGAAGTCGGGCCTCAAGGGGCTCGCCACGTACCGGCCCAACGCCGTGATCGGATCGGTGCTGAGCGTGGCGCCGAGCGAGCCGGTGCCGCCGCTCACCGCGGCCACGGCCGAGGCCAACCAGCGCCTGAAGCTCGAGCGCGCGCCGGCGCCGGTGCTCGCGTCCCTGCGCTGGCCGGGCCGGCCCGAGCTGCCGGCCGGCAACCCGGCGTGGACCTACATGATCCGCCACCCGCACGGCGAGTTCGCGCTGTTCGTCGGCGAACTGCCCGACGAGGAGCGGCACCGCGCGCTGCCCTTCGAGGTGTGGGTCAACGGCGCCGAGCAGCCGCGCGGCATGGCGGCGCTGGCCAAGACCTTGTCGATGGACCTGCGCGCCAACGACGCCGCGTGGCTCGAGCTCAAGCTCGACGCGCTGGCCACCGTGGCCGAGGAGCGCTCGTTCGAGATGCCGTTCCCGCCGCACGGCGAGCGCCGCCTGTTCCCCGGCGTGGTGGCCGCCACCGCCGCCGTCGTCCGCTGGCGCTGCGAGCAGCTCGGCGCGCTGAAGTCCGGCGGGCCGACGCCGGTGCTCGACGCGATGTTCAGCCGCGACGAGCCGCGCACCGGCACCTCGGGCACCCTCGCGTGGGCCGTCGACATCGAGAACCCGGCGGCCGGCGAGTCGTTCACGCTCACCCTGAAGGAAGTGACCCTGCCCGGGCTCGACGGCGACGGCTCGAGCACGCGGCCGTGCGCCATCGGCTTTTCGGGCAACTACCCGCGCGCGCTCGACGGGCTGGCGCGCGTGCTGTCGCTCGACATGCGCGTGATCGACCCGGCGTGGATCGGCATGAAGCTGCGCAAGCTGCTCAACGTCGGCGAGCCGCTCGGCCACTTCATGGCGCCCGTGCCCGGCGAACGCCGCCAGCAGCTGTGGCCCTCGACCGTCGCCTACGTCGCGCGGCTGGTGATCCACCGCTACGCGATGCTCGGCATCCTCGACGAGGACGGCTTCCCGCTGCGCGAGATGGGCGTGCTGCAGTCGCCGTCGCACGGCGCCGCCGATGCCGACGCCGTGGCGACCGTGGTGCCGATGGCCGGCGCGCGCTGCCCCGAGTGCGGCAACGCGACCCTGATCCACAAGGACGGCTGCGACTTCTGCACCGCGTGCGGGTACACGGGGGTGTGCGGCTAGGGCGACTCGCCGGCGTCGCCCACGTCACGCACGATTCGGCGGCGTCTGCCGCGTGCTGGACGTCGCGGCAGTATATTGCTAAGATGCAATATATGAAGGCGACTCTTCTCGCGCGAACGAAAGAAGTCCGCGATGACGGGTCGATCGTCGAGATCGTGATCTGGGAACTGGCCGAACCTCTGTCGCCGAGCCGCCACCGCTTCAAGTACCGACTCTTCTACGGACGCCCGGGGGAGCACTGGGTGCGGTACGACAACGAGCGCGGCAAGGGCGACCATCGGCATGTCGGAGACCGCGAAACGAACTACGTGTTCGTCTCGATCGAGCAACTCCTCGACGACTTCGAGCGCGACATCGAGAACTGGAGGCCATCATGAAAGCCGTCATCGAGGTTGCCCGGCGCGGTTCGGCCGTGCGGGTGGCGCGCAAGCAGATCGCGGGTGCCCGCAAGGGGAAGTCGCCCGACTTCCACCTCAGCTTCGAATCGGCTCGATCGCTGTTTTCCGAGCTGACGCCGGCGCGGCTGGAACTCCTCGACACGTTGCGCAGGGCAGGGCCGTGCAGCGTGTATGCGCTGGCCAAGGCGGCCGAGCGCAACTACTCGAACGTGCACTCCGACGTAGGCCGACTCGAGGAACTGGGCCTGGTGCAGCGAACGGAGCACGACGAAGTCTTCGTGCCCTACGACGCTGTCGAGATCCTCGTGCCGCTGGCGCGAGTGGCGTCGTGACGCCCGTTGCGCCTGCGCTCGTTCAATCCGCGTCGAGCTCGAACGCCTCGACCTGCCGGCCGTCGATGTCGGTGAAGCCGTAGTCGCGCGCGAGGTCGGCCACGCGCAGCACCTGTCTGCTGCGGCGCATCACCTGCGGGTCGGCGGCGAGCGCGGCGACGGCGCGGCCGAGGTAGCGCGGCGACTCGGTGCGCGCGAGCGCGGGCACCTCGTGCCAGCGCGACTCGTCGGTGCGATGCGCGGCCAGCACGAGCTCGGTGCGCATCCAGCCGGGCGACACGGCCAGCGAGGCCACGCCGTGCGCGCGCATCTCCTCGGCGATGCCGAAGGCCAGCCGCACGATGCCGGCCTTGGCGAGGTCGTAGTACAGGTTGCCGCGCAGGTAGCGGCCGCGGTCCCAGAAGGTCGTGGCCACGATCAGTCCGCGGCGCTGTCGCGCCATGTGCGGCGCCACGGCGCGCGCGGCCAGCAGGTGCAGGCGCACGCCGCGGTCGATCATCGAGTCCCAGTGCGCGAGCGGGTGCTCCCAGAACGGCCGCTCGAACACGCCGTCGAAGCTCTCGTGGCCGCCCCACGCGTTGTTGACCAGCAGGTCGATGCGGCCGGCCTCGCGCACGACGCGATCGACCAGCGCGGCCACCTCGTCCTCGCGCGAGTGGTCGCAGCGCAGCGCGATGCCGCGGCCGCCGGCGGCGCCCACGGCCTCGGCCGTGTCGTCGATGCTGCCGGGCATGGCCTGCGCGCCCTGCAGCGCGAGGATCGAGTCGTAGCCTCGGGCCGGCTGCCCGCGCGTGCTGCGGCCGCTGACGTAGACCGTCGCGCCGGCTGCGCCGAGCTCGACGGCGATGCCGCGGCCGGCGCCGCGGCTGGCGCCGGTGACGAGGGCGATGCAGTCCTTCAGCGGGGCGTCGGGGCGCGATCGATCCGGCATGGTGCAAGTCCTGTCGTGCTGCGAAGACGCGCGACGGTAGCGCGGGCTCAGGCCGCCGTCTTGGAAGAACCCGCAACGCGGTGCGCGGTCGCGCGCCGCAGGAACTCGCCGGGCGTCATGCCGGCCAGCGCGCGGAACTCGTTCGCCAGGTGCGACTGGTCGTAGAAGCCGTGGTCCGCCGCGAGCCCGGCCCACGACGGCGCGTGCGCCGAGCGCGCCTCGCGGCGCAGCCCGCGCAGGCAGTCGCGCAGCCGCGCGAGCCGGCTCCACTGGCGCGGCGCGAGGCCGACGTGTGCGTGAAAGAGCTGCTGCAGACGGCGCTCCGACAGGCCGAGCTCGCGCGCAATCTCGCGCAGCGGCCTGCGCCCGCCGGCCGCGGCCATGGCATGCGCCGCGTGCAAGGCCGGCGCCGACGTCGTGGTGCCCCGCGGCGTCGCGGCCTGCTGCAGCCGGTGCAGCAAGCTGCGCTGCAGCAGCGCGTTGCGCGTGCGATCGTCGGGCGCTGCGTGCAGTCGCTCGAGCAGCTCGCCGGCCTCGCGCCGCCACAGCGCCTCGAGCGACACGACGGTACCCGCGATCTCGCCGGCCGGCACGCCGAGCAGCGCGGCCGCCGCGCCGGGGCGCAGGGTGACCGACCAGCCGTCGATGCGCCCGCGCAGCCGCACGAGCGCCGGCGCGGCCGACGCGCCGATCGCCTCGATGCGCAGGCCGCCGCCGGCGTCGCCCGCGGCGGGCGGATCGCCGAGATTGAAGACGAGGTGCACCGCGCCGTCGGGCAGCACGTGCTCGCGCAGCTCGTGCCCGTCGGGCACCGACTCGCGGCAATGCAGCACGTGCGACACGCAGCCGGCCAGCGCGGGTGCCACCGCGAACGCGTGCAGCGAGCCCGCCGGCACGTCGGCCTCGGGGCCGTGCGCGTCGTCTTCGTCCAGTCGCAGGTACAGGCGCTCGCTCATCGCGTGGTCCGCCCGGCGCAGGCGCCGGGCGCGGTGCCGCAGTATCGTTCGACGCATGAGCGAGCTGCGCTTCGACGTGTACGGCCAGGCGATCGCGATCGTCGGCGGCGGCACGGCGCCCGGCGGGTGGCGCGCCTTCGTGGTCGGCGCCGACGGCAAGCGCCGGCCGGCCGACTTCGTGGTGCCCGACTTCGTGGCCGAGGACGAGCTGGGCCAGTACCTGGCCGACCTGTTCCACGAGTCGGCGACGGCCGCCCGCGGCGAGGTCGTGCGTATCGCCTGACGCGTCCTCGATTGTGCGAAGCCGCGCCGCTGACTACAGTCGCCGCATTCGCACGACGACCGAGGAGACCCGCCGATGCCCACCGACCCGTTCGGCGACTTCGTCCAGCGCGACCCTTCGCTGCACCCGCCGGCGTACGCGCCCGGCTACAAGACCAGCGTGCTGCGCTCGCCGAAGAACGCGCTGATCTCGATCCAGCAGACGCTCACCGAGCGCACGGCGCCGCAGTTCCGCGCCGACGAGCTCGGCCCGCTCGACGCCGACCTGATCCGCAACTTCGCGAAGGACGGGATGCCGATCGGCGAGCGCATCGTCGTGCACGGCTTCGTGAAGGACGAGTTCGGCCGCCCGGTGCGCAACGCGCTGGTCGAGGTGTGGCAGGCCAACGCCAGCGGGCGCTACCGCCACAGGAAGGACCAGTACATCGGCGCGCTCGACCCCAATTTCGGCGGCTGCGGCCGCATGCTGACCGACGCCGACGGCCACTACGCCTACCGCACCATCAAGCCCGGTCCATACCCGTGGCGCAACCGCATCAACGAGTGGCGGCCCTCGCACATCCACTACTCGATCTGCGGCGACGGCTGGGCGCAGCGGCTGATCACGCAGATGTACTTCGAGGGCGATCCGCTGATCGCGACGTGCCCGATCGTGCGCACGATCCCGAGCGACGAGCAGATCCGCGGCCTCGTCGCGCTGCAGGACGTGGCGAACTTCATCGAGATGGACAGCCGCTGCTACCGCTTCGACATCGTGCTGCGCGGCCGCCGCGCCACGTGGTTCGAGCACTGACCGGACGGGAGACGACGATGAGCAGCGTGCAGCAGATCACCCGCCTGCCGGAAACCGCGTCGCAGACCGGCGGGCCCTACGTGCACATCGGCCTCGCGCCGCAGCAGGCCGGCTTCGAGATCTTCGAGCGCAACTTCGGCAACGTGCTCGGCGCGCCGCAGACGCCGGGCGAGCGCATCGTCGTCGAAGGCCGCGTGCTCGACGGCAGCGGCACGCCGATGCGCGACGTGCTGATCGAGATCTGGCAGGCCGACGCCGACGGGCACTACGCGCACCCGGCCGACCCGCGGTCCTCGGCCTTTCGCGGCTGGGGCCGCAGCGGCGCCGACTTCGAGACCGGCGTCTACCGCTTCGACACCATCAAGCCCGGCCCGGTGCCCGGCCGCGGCGGGCGCATGCAGGCGCCGCACATCGCCTTCGTGCTGTTCGCGCGCGGCATCAACGTCGGGCTGCACACGCGCATGTACTTCAGCGACGAGAAGGTCGCCAACGACGCCGACCCGGTGCTCACGAGCATCGAGTGGGAGGTGCGCCGCCACACTTTGATCGGCCACCGCGAGCAGCGCGACGGCGACATCGTCTACCGCTTCGACATCCGCGTGCAGGCGCCCGACCCGGCGCAGGAGACGGTGTTTTTCGACGTCTGAGCGCCCCCAGGGCCGGCCCTGCCGGCCCGCCCCCCGCGGGGGTTCAAGTCGAGTGGCGGAGCCACATCGACTTGAAAGCGCCCCTAGGGCCGGCCCTGCCGGCGCCCGCCCCCCGCGGGGGTTCAAGTCGAGTGGCGGAGCCACATCGACTCGAGAGCGGCGGCCGCCGCCCGCGTCACCAGCGCGGCGGAATGCGCTCGCCCGGCAGCACGTCGTACGGCGAGGCCCAGGCCGGCAGCGCGCGCAACCGATCGCGCCACGCGGCCACGTGCGGGAAGCGCTCGTCGATCTCGTAGCCGCTCTCCTCGACCGGGTAGAACACGTAGCCGCTGAGCGAGAAGTCGGCGATGGTCGGCGCGTCGCCGACCATGAACGCGCGGCCGGCGAGGTGCCGGTCGACGATGCCGTAGGCGTTGTCGATGCGCCCGCGCAGCCAGGCCATCACCGCGGGGTCGGGCGCGACCGGGCCGAAGGCCTTCATGAAGCGGTAGCTCGCGAAGTAGCTGGTGAACTTGTGGTTGTCGAACAGCAGCCAGCGCAGCACGTCGAGCTGCTCGTCGTCGTCGCGGCCGCCAAAGGCGCCGTGCTTGCGCGCCAGGTAGCCGAGGATCGCGCCCGACTGCGTGAGGCGGCGCGCGCCGTCGTCGAGCACCGGCACCTCGCCCATCTCGTTGGTGCCGGCGCGCCACGACGGGTCGCGCGTCACGCCGGCGAACATGTCGACGTGCACGGTCTCGAAGGGCTGCTGCAGCGCACGCAGCATGAAGGCGATCTTGAAGGTGTTGCCGGATTGGCTGAAACCATGCAGTCGGTACATCGTGGTGCTCACTTGCTCCAGTGACGGCGGAAGACCCGCGCGACGGCGGGCTGCTGCTCGATGCGCTCGAGCTTGGCGTGCAAGGCGGGGCGCGAGCGCTGCAGGTGCGCACGCGCGCCCGACCACTTCGAGACCACGGCGGCCATCAGGTCGAGCGCGCCGGGTGCGTCGCCCGCGAGAAAGGGCTCGCGCGCGAACTGGTCGGCGAACGCATCCCACAAGCGGTGCAGGCGTCGCCGCGTGCCGCTGCGGATGCGCTCCTTCAGCGCATCGTCGTCGTCCGCGTCGGCGCACCAGCGCTCGGGGTAGTCGATGACGCCGATCGCGGCGTAGCAGTTGGCCGCCACGTACACGAGTCCGCGGATCGCCTGCGCGCGTGCCGACGGGTCGACCGGCAGCAGACCGGAGCGCGGATGCTCCAGGCCGAGGTGCACGAGGATCGCGGCGCTTTCGGTCAGCACGCTGCCGTCGGGCAGCACCAGGGTCGGGATCTGCTGCAACGGGTTCACGGCGCGCAACCCGTCGAGTGCCGAGTCGGGCTTCCAGGTCGCGGCCTCGACGATGCGGTACGGCACCCCGCACAGGTCGAGCGCCACCTCGACCATCGCCGAGCCCGAGCCCGGTGCGCCGAACAAGGTGAAGCCCACGCCTGTGTCGGCGGGCGGCGATGCGGGTGCGGCGGCGGGCATGCCCGCCAGTGTGCGGCATCGCGGCCGCGCGTGCAGGGCGCGCGCCGCTACGCCGCGAACAGCGCCTTGTGCGCGTCGCGCAGCAGGTTCTTCTGCACCTTGCCCATGGCGTTGCGCGGCAGCTCGCGCTCGATGAACACGCGCTTGGGCACCTTGAAGTTGGCGATCTTCGTCTTGAGCGTGCCGACGATCGCCGCGGCGTCCAGGGTGGCGCCCGGCCGGGGCACCACCACCGCGATCACGCCTTCGCCGAAGTCGGGATGCGGCACGCCGACCACCGCGCTCTCGGCCACGCCGGGCATCTCGTTCAGGTAGCCCTCGATCTCGGCCGGGTAGACGTTGTAGCCGCCGCTGATGATGAGGTCCTTGCTGCGGCCGACGATCGTGACGCGCCCGTCGGCGTCGCGCCTGCCGACGTCGCCCGTGCGGAACCAGCCGTCGTCGGTGAACTCCTCCTTCGTCTTCTCGGGCATGCGCCAGTAGCCCTTGAACACGTTGGGGCCGCGCACCTCGATGCCGCCGATCTCGCCGGGCGCGCAGTCGCGGCCGTGCTCGTCGCGCACGCGCAGTTCCACGCCGGGCAGCGGATAGCCGACCGTGCCGCGCACGCGCTCGCCGTCCTTCGCGTGGTACGGATTGCTGGTGAGCATGACCGTCTCGCTCATGCCGTAGCGCTCGAGGATGGTGTGGCCGGTGCGCTCGCGCCACGCGTCGAAGGTCTCGACCTGCAGCGGCGCCGAGCCCGAGATGAACAGGCGCATGTTCCGGCACGCCTCGCGCGTGAGCGACGGTTCGGCCAGCATGCGCACGTACAGGGTCGGCACGCCCATGAAGACCGTGGCCTCGGGCAGCCGCTCGATCGTGGCGCGCGGGTCGAACTTCGAGAACCAGATCATGCGGCTGCCGTTGAGCAGCGCGCCGTGCGACGCGACGAACAAGCCGTGCACGTGGAAGATCGGCAGCGCGTGGATCAGCACGTCGCCCGGCCGCCAGCCCCAGTAGTCCTTCAGCACGCGCGCGTTGGACAGCAGGTTGCCGTGCGTCAGCATCGCGCCCTTGCTGCGGCCGGTGGTGCCGCTGGTGTACAGGATCGCGGCCAGGTCGTCGCTCGCGCACCGTGCCGGCTCGTGCGTGTCGGCGTGGAAGGCGGCGCGGTCGAGCAGGCTGCCGCTGCGGTCGTCGTTCAACGTGAACACGTGCCTCACGCCGGCCTGGAACGCGAGCTTGGACAGCCAGCCGAAGCTCGCCTTCGGGCACACCACCACGGCGGGCTCGGCATTGCCGATGAAGTACTCGAGCTCGGCCGCCTGGTAGGCGTTGTTCAGCGGCAGGTACACGTGGCCGGCGCGCAGCACGGCCAGGTACAGCATCAGCGCCTCGACGCTCTTGTCGACCTGCACCGCCACGCGCGAGGCCGGCGGCAGCTCGAGCGAGTCGAGCAGGTTGGCGATCATCGCGCTGCCGCGCTCGAGGTCGCGCCACGTGTAGAGCAGCGGCGCGGTCGTGTCGGCGGTCTCGACGGCGACGCCGTCGAGCTCGGCGGGGAAGGCGTCGCGCAGCGCGACGAACAGGTTCTGGTTGGACATGGCGGGTACGTCGATGAAGAGTCAGGCGCGGAACTTCGGCGGCCGCTTCTCGAGGAAGGCCGCGATGCCCTCGCGGTGGTGCCCGGCCGGCGCGTAGGTGAAGTGCGCGGCGCGCTCGGCCGGTGTCGGGCCGCCGCGCTGGATCTGGCGCAAGGTGCGCTTGTTCAGGCGCAGCACGTCGGCGGGCAGTTCGGCCATGCGCCGCGCGACGGCCTCGGCCTCGGCGTCCACGTCGTCGGCGAGGCGGTGCACGAGGCCGCGCGCGAGCGCCGCCTCGGCGTCGACCAGCCGCGCCTCCAGCAGCAGCTCGCGCAGCAGCGCGTCGGGCAGCACGCGGCGCAGCAGCACGGCCTCGCCGGGCGCGAGCGGAAAGCCGAGCCGCGCGACCGGGATGCCGAAGCTCGCGCCGCGCGCGGCGATGCGCAGGTCGCAGCACGCCGCGATCTCGAGGCCGCCGCCGATGCAGTGCCCTTCGATGCGCGCGACCAGCGGCAGCTCGCAGTCGAGCAGCGCCTCGAGCGCGGGCGCGACCACGTCCTCGTGGAAGTGGCGCAGCGACGCCTCGTCGAAGCGGAACGCGGGCAGCTCCTCGATGTCGGCGCCAGCGGCGAAGTGGCCGTCGGCGCCGGCCACCACGACCACGCGCGCCGCGCGGTCGGCGTCGAGCGCGGCCACCGCCTCGCGCAGCTGGCCCCACATCGCGACGTCGATCGCGTTGCGCTTGCCGGCGTTGGCGATGGTCAGGCGCGCGATGCCGTGCGCGTCGGCCGGGCTCGCGGCGATGCGACCGCTCATCGAAGCGTCACGACGTGCGGGTGCTCAGTCGAGCTTGGCGCCCGAGACCTTCACCACCTCGGCCCAGCGCTTGATCTCGCTGCCGACGAACTTGCCGAACGCGTCGCCCCAGAGGTCGGGCGTCTCGGTGCCGAGGCCGGTCCAGGTGGCCTTGAGTTCGTCGGAGCCGAGGGCCTTCTTCATCTCGGCCTGCATGCGGTCGAGCGCTTCCTTCGGCGTGCCCTTCGGGGCCCACAGGCCGTACCACGTGGCGACCTGGTAGGTCGGCACGCCGCGCTCCCTGGCCGTGGGCACGTCGGGGAAACCGGGCGCGCGCTTGTCCGAGGCCACCGCGATGGCGCGGATGCGGCCGGCCTTGATGTGCGCCGACGACGAGCCGAGGCCGTCGAACATCATGTCCACCTGTCCGGCGATCAGGTCCTGCAGCGCCGGGCCCGCGCCGCGGTACGGGATGTGGGTGATGAAGGTCCTGGTCTGCAGCTTGAACAGCTCGCCGGCGAGGTGGTGCGAGGTGCCGTTGCCGGCCGAGCCGTAGTTGAACTTGCCGGGGTTCCTGCGCAGCAGGTCCAGCAGGCCGGGCAGGTCGGTGGCCGCGATCTTCTGCGGATGCACCACGATCACCTGCGGCACGCTCGACACCAGGCCCACCGGCACGAAGTCGGTCTCGAGGTTGTAGTCGAGCTTGGGGTACATGGCCGGCGCGATCGAGTGGTGCACCGCGCCCATGAAGAAGGTGTAGCCGTCCGGCGCGGCCTTGGCCGCGAGGGACGCGCCGACGTTGCCGCCCGCGCCGCCCTTGTTGTCGATGACGAACTGGCGGCCGGTGTTCCTGCTCATCGCCGCGAACAGCGGCCGCGCGAACGCGTCGGTGCCGCCGCCGGCCGGGAAGGGCACGACGATGGTCACCGGCTTCGTCGGCCAGCCCGTGCCCTGCGCGAAGACCGCGGGCACGGCCAGCGAGGCCGCCGACGCGACGGAGCCGACGACGAGCCGGCGACGGGTGACGGGGTGCTGCATGAGGATGTCTCCGTGGTGGTCTTGGTCGGAACGGGAAGTGCGCCAAGGGACGCGGCGGCGCGCGGTCAGAGCAGCGAGCCTACCGCACGCGAATGCACCACGTCGCCGTGCACGAAGGCTTCGTGGTGGGCCTCGACCTTGCCCAGGTCGTAGAGGTAGTTGACCATCAGGCCGAACGACTGCCTGAGACCCGGCCGCGCGAGGTTGGCCATGAAGTTGAGCCGCTCGAGCCGCGCGCCGTTGTCGAGATGGAAGCGCGCCACCGGGTCGCCGTGCGGCGTGTGCGTCGCGTGCAGCAGGTACACCGCGCCCAGGGTCAGCAGGGCCCCGCGCGCCGGCGCGGACAGTGCCTCGAGCGCGGGGACGCCGGCCAGCCGCGACCACTCGCCCTCGCAGGCCTCGTGCAGGGTCTGCTGCGCCTCGGCTGCGCGCTCGGCCGCGGCGCGCTTCAGGCCGGGCAGCGCGTCGAGCTCCGGGTTCTTCGAGAGCCAGGCCGCGAAGCCGGGCATCGGCGACAAGGTGCAGAAGGCCTTGAGCTGCGGCAGCTCGCGCTTCAGTTCCTCGGCCACGCGCTTGATGAGGAAGTTGCCGAGCGACACGCCCTTCAGGCCCGGCTGGCAGTTGCTGATCGAGTAGAAGGTGGCGACCTTGAAGCGCTCGGGCGGCAGCGGCGGACTCGCCTTGTCGAGCAGCGGTGCCACCGCCGCCGGCATCTGCGGCACCAGCGCGACCTCCACGAAGATCAGCGGCTCGTCGGGCAGCTGCGGGTGGAAGAACGCGAAGCAGCGGCGGTCGGGCTGCAGGCGACGGCGCAGGTCGTCCCAGCCGTCGATGGAGTGCACCGCCTCGTGGCGGATGATCTGCTCGAGCAGCTGCGCGGGCGAGTTCCAGTCGACGCGGCGCATCTGCAGGAAGCCGGGGTTGAACCAGCTCGACAGCAGGTGCAGCAGGTCGGCCTCGAGCGACAGCAGCTCCGGCTGGCGCGGCAGCCGCTCGAGCAGCGCGCGGCGCATGCGCACGATCGACGCGGTGCCGCCGGGCGTGCGGTTGATGCGTCGCAGCAGCTCCTGGCGCGGCGGCTCGGCGAGCTGCGTCAGGCGGATCAGGTTGTCGGCGCTCGGCTCGGCGGCGTAGGCCTGCGCACCGCGCAGCACGGCCATCGGGTCGGGGCTGAAGTCGCGCGCGAGGCGCTCGAAGAACGCGGGCCGCGCATCGTCGGGCAGCGCGTCGAAGCGGGCCACCAGGTCGCGTGCGATCGCCACGCTGTTGGCCGTGCCGCGCTCGGACAGCAGCCGCTTGCAGTCGATCAGCAGGCCGCGCAGCGCACGCTCGCCGCTCACCTTGCGCGCCACCGACTTCAGTTCATCGAGCATCGCGGCGGCCCTTGCCGGCGGGTGCGGCCGCCGGCTCGCGCTCGAGCCGGCGCAGCGCCTTCAGTGCAGCCAGCTGCGCCATCAGGTGGTCGTGCATCGCGCGCTCGGCGCGTCGCGCGTCGCGCTGCAGCATGGCGTCGAGCAGCACGCGGTGCTCGTTGATCGACGCGTCGATGCGCCCCGGCAGCGCGAGCTGCCGGCCGCGCCACAGCCGCATGAAGCGGCGCAGGTCGCCGGTCACGCGGTCGAGCCAGCGGTTGGCGGCCAGCGCCTGCACGCGGCTGTGGAACACGTGGTTGGCGGCGTAGTAGCCGTCGCGGTCGTGCGCGGCGGCGTGCTTCTCCAGCGCGGCGTGCAGCCGCTGCAGATCGGCGAGATCGTCGTCGTCGGCGCGGTGCGTCGCCTCGTAGGCGCAGCGGCCCTCGAGCATGGCCATCACCGGGAACAGCGCCTCGGCGTCGTCGTCGCTCAGCTCCAGCACGCGCGCGCCGCGGCGCGGCACCAGCTCGACCAGGCCCTCGGCGGCCAGCACCTTCAGCGCCTCGCGCAGCGGCGTGCGGCTGATGTGCCAGGCCCGCGCCAGCCCCACTTCGTCGATGAACGCGCCGGGCTCGATCTGCCGGTCGAAGATCAGCGCGCGCAGCCGGGCCGCCACGCCGTCGTGCAGCGAACTGCCGTGCAGCGGCGCGTCGAGGTCAGCGGCCGGCGCGGTGCGGCGCAGCGGGATCGGCTGGGGCATGCCGTCACGATAATCCTGTAATTACAGAATCACAGAGGGGAACCCCGTACGGCGCCGTCCGGTGCGGCGGGTAGAGTGTCCGCGCGACGTACACCCCGGCGGCCTCGTCGGCCGCATCGTGCCCAGACCGATGTCCGGATTCCAGCCTTCGCTTCCGCAGGACGCCGACGCCGTGCTGCGTCTGGCCGCGCAGTCGATGTTCGACCTGTTCGCGCAGACCGCCGAAGGGATGATGGTGGTCGACCGCGAGCACCGCGTGGTCTGGATCAGCGAGGGCTACAAGCGCTTCCTGCCGGGACTGGGCTTCGAGCGCGCCGAGCAGTTCGTCGGCCGGCGCGTCGAGGAGGTCGTGCCCAACACCCTGATGGCGCAGGTGATCGAGACCGGCCGGCCGATCCTGGTGGACCTGCTCACCAACCAGGCCGGCACCTTCCTCGTGAGCCGGCTGCCGCTGCGCGACGCGACGGGGCACGTGATCGGCGCGGTGGGGCTGGTGCTGCTGGACCACCCCGAGACCACCATGCAGCCGCTGATGACCAAGTTCTCGCGGCTGCAGAAGGAACTCGACGACGCGCACGCGCAGCTCGCCGCGCAGCGCCGCCCCAAGTACACGATCGCCAGCTTCATCGGCGCGAGCGCGGCCGCGATGGAAATGAAGCGCCAGGCGCGCCGCGTGGCCGGCACCGACTCCACCGTGCTGCTGCTCGGCGAGACCGGCACCGGCAAGGAGCTGCTCGCGCAGGGCATCCACGCCGCCAGCCACCGCGCGGCGCGGCCTTTCGTCGGCGTGAACATCGCGGCCGTCCCCGAGTCGCTGCTCGAGGCGGAGTTCTTCGGCGTCGCGCCCGGGGCCTACACGGGGGCCGAACGCAAGGGCCGCGACGGCAAGTTCAAGCTCGCCGACGGCGGCACGCTCTTCCTCGACGAGATCGGCGACATGCCGCTGGCGCTGCAGGCCAAGCTGCTGCGCGCGCTGCAGGAGCAGGAGGTCGAGCCGCTGGGCAGCAACAAGGTCGAGAAGGTCGACGTGCGCGTGATCGCGGCCACCAGCCGCGACCTGGCAGCGATGGTCGCCGAGGGTCGCTTCCGCGCCGACCTGTACTACCGGCTCGCCGTGGTGCCGATCCGCCTGCCGCGGCTGGCCGAGCGGCGCGAGGACATCGAGGCGCTGGTCGAGGCGCTGATGGACGACATCGCGCGGCGCAGCGGGCTGCCCGCGCGCAGCGTCAGCGCCGAGGCGCTCGAGTGGCTGGCCGCGCAGCCGTGGCCCGGCAACATCCGCGAGCTGCGCAACGTGCTGGAGCAGGCGTCGCTGATGACCGACGATCTGGTGCTCGGGCCGGCGCATCTCGGCGCCGGTACCGAAGCGCGCGCCGGCGCGGCGACGGCCATCGCCGCGCCGCCGGTGCCGGCGGCCGGCCCGGCGGGGCCCGACTCGATGAAGCCGCTGCCGCAGGCGATCGCAGAGCTGGAACGGCGCGCGATCCGCGATGCGCTGGCCGCCACCGGCGGCAACAAGCTGGCGGCGGCCAAGCTGCTGGGCATCTCGCGCGCCACCTTGTACGAGAAGCTGGCACAGATCGGCCCGCGCTGACGGCCCCGCAACCGATGCCGCCAGCCGGCGCGGCGCGTGTCGACTGTCGGCCGCGTCGGACAGGTGTCCGGTACGCGGTCACGGTCGCCGGCCGCAAGCGATGTCCGGCGGCATCGATGCGGCGCTACAGGTGATGACGGCGGCGCATCGCTCAGGGTGAACCCTCGAATCGGACAGATGGCATGCGGATTGCGCCAGAGCGTGCGCACCCGGCGCGCCGTCCGGCCGCCGGACAGACCCGACCACAGGAGACCTCCGCATGAAGCACCGTCCGTCCCGTCGCCTGGCCCTGCTCGCGCTGCCGGCCGCGCTGGCGCTCGCGCCCGCCTTCTCGTTCGCGCAGGCGGGCAAGGAGATCCGCATCGCGCACGTGTACAGCAAGACCGGCCCGCTCGAGGCCTACGGCAAGCAGACGGCCACCGGCTTCATGATGGGCCTGGAGTACGCGACCGGCGGCACGATGACGGTGGCGGGTCGCAAGCTGGTGGTCATCGAGAAGGACGACCAGGGCAAGCCCGACGTGGGCAAGAGCCTGCTGGCCGCAGCCTACGGCGACGACAAGGCCG
>Ga0073934_10003477_pt1 | contig 28853 bp, 30 predicted proteins | sample LarsenN4metaG_FD_76834 | JGI IMG/M metagenome (GOLD analysis project Ga0073934, IMG submission 76834) | Hot spring sediment bacterial and archeal communities from British Columbia, Canada, to study Microbial Dark Matter (Phase II) - Larsen... ... | reverse complement strand
TCGCAGGTCACACGCAAGGCGCTGTCCGAGGAGGCTTTCCAGAAGACCCTGATCCAGTCCGGGTTCGAGCCGGTGCTGGACTCGAGCCCCGAGAAAGCACAACGCTTCGTCAACCAGGAGCACGAGCGGCTCATCCCGGTGATCAAGGCCACCGGCTTCAAGCTCGATTGAGCTGCGACGATCGCGAGCCGGGTTCGCGCCTACAATCCGGTTCAAGTTCCTGTTGCCGCACGTTCAAGCATGCGCCCGCACTTTCTGCTTTGGGCCGCCGTGCTCTCACTCTCCCTTGCGGCTGGCGGCGCCCACGCTCAACCCCCCGGGCAAGCCATTTCCACCGGGGATGAAGCCGGGAATGCCCGCGGAAGGCAAGCCCTTCGGACCGCCACCCCAGCTCGACGTCGGCTGGATAGACGTGCATGTTCATCTGCTCGGTGGCAGAGAGCGCGATTTCCACGGCGCGGTGCAGGAAGCGGCCGCGATCACGGGTTCGGCCGGCATCCGCGCGATGGTCTTGATGTCGCCTCCCAACGTGAGCGGCAGCGTCGCGCTCTATGACACGGCGGATTTTGTCGGCGCGATCCGCAGATATCCGGGGCGCTTCGCGTTCCTCGGAGGCGGCGGCACTCTCAATCCGATGCTGCAGCGCGCCGCGGGCGGCGAGGTGAGCGAGGCGCTCAGGAAGAGATTCGAGGACGCGGCCGGGAAGATCGTCGCGCAAGGCGCGGCGGGGTTCGGGGAGCTGGCCGCCCATCACCTCTCGCACCTGCCCGACCACCCGTACGAGTCGGTCGCCGCCGATATGGCTCGCGGTGTTTCACGAATTCCCGGACCGCTTTGTGCTCGGGGGCGACCAGTTCATCGCCTCGCCCTTCGCACAAGGGACCGGGCCGGGGATGCAGTTTTCGGCGCGCGCGCCGATGATGCGGCAGCGCATGCAGAAGTTCCTCTCCCTGCTGCCGCCCGAGCTCGCGCGCCAGCTCGCCTACGACAACGCCGAACGGCTGTACAGGCTCCGCTAGAACACTGTCGGAGTGAGTTCCGAGCGTCGCTCGTCACCGGTTCGCTTCGTCACCGGTCACTGTTCACCGCTTCTTAGGCCTGTACTTCACGTTCGGAAGCTTCTCGAAATCAGCATCCTGTGTCCAAATAGTCGCCCTGTGAGCGCGCGCCGTCGCAACAATGATGCTGTCCGCTACAGGCAACTTCAGTTCCGCGCTCAACTTGGCGGCGCTCAGGGCAAGACCCGCATCCAAGTCCACGATCCGCCCTACCTGCATCAGCGCCACGGCTTGCAGGGCATCGTTTTCACCGCGCTGCTGAAAAACGCGCTTGAAGACCTCCAGAATGGCGATCGAGGGCACGACCAGCTCGCGGGCGTTCTCGACGGCGGGCGCGAAAAAGCTCGCGTTCGGGCCGTCGGCCAGATATTCCAGCCAGGCCGACGAATCGACAACGTTCATACCCGGTCGGGTTCGCGCTCGACAGTCGTGTCGATGCCTTTGAGGAATCCACGCATTTGCTTGAGCGGCCTCGCGGGGATGTACTCGATGCGGCCCTCGTACAGGAGCACGCGCACCTTCTGCCCGGGGCGGATCTTCAACAATTGGCGCACCGAGCGCGGAATGACGACCTGAAACTTGGGCGAAACGGTTACGGTTTCCATCGCCTGGCCATCGATCATAATCTCGTAAAACGAGCGTCCATTCTATAGCTGAGTCGTATGATACGCAATATTGCCCCCTCGGGGCGCCCTGCCCGCCCGGCCGCGCGAGGGGGCCGATCAACGGTCACTGATCACCGCTCACCGTTCACCGTTCACTGTTCACCGCTCACTGCCGTCGTGCCACGGATCGAGCCCGAGAAAGCGCAGCAGCCACACCAGGACGAAGCCTGCCGCGAGCGGCCACCAGTGCATGATCGTCAGAGCCAGCCCGGCGCCGGCTCCATACGCGAACGCCATTACCATCAGGCCGTAGTGCTTCGTCCGGTAGTACGCGAAGATCAACCCGATCGCCAGCAGGATGAAGAGCCCGGAGATGATGTAAATGACGATGGCCACTTGAGGGATGAGGGACGAGGGGCAGCGGGCTCCCGAAAAGTGACGAGAACGGGTGACGAGAACGGGTGATGAGTACTGGTGACAGACAGGGCTTTCAACTAAATGGGGGTTCCTCCGTCACCCTTTCCCGTCACCATTTGTCGTCACCATCTTTCGTCACTTCTTCCGTTGCTGGTCACCGGTCACGCCTTATCACGTTTCATCGGTCGCGCACCATCGGTCACGCGTTCTCGGGCGGGCCCTGCTATGATGGCCGCCGGAACCCCGCGGAAGTGTAACCGCACCCGTGACTCGCAAGCAATCGAGACGCACGCTCGCCACCTGCTGCGCCGCGCACACGCTGCACGACGGGCTTTCCGACGTGACCTACGTGCTGCTGCCGCTGTTCGCGCAGACGTTCGGCCTTTCGCTGGCGCAGGTCGGCCTCATCCGTTCCGCGCACCGCGCCGCGATGGCGACTTTCCAGATCCCCGCGGGGCTCATCGCGGAGCGTTTCGGCGAACGCAACCTCTTCGCGCTCGGCACGCTCATCGCCGGGCTCGCGTTCCTCGCGCTCGGCTACGCGCCCGGCTTCTGGGCGATTCTCGTCGCGCTGTTCTTCGCCGGGCTGGGCTCCGCCGTGCAGCATCCGCTCGCCTCGACCATCATCTCCCACGCGTATCCCGGCGAAGGACGCCGCATGGCGCTCGGCACCTACAATTTTTTTGGCGATGTCGGCAAATTCGTCTTTGGCGGCGCGGTGAGCCTCCTGCTGCTGGCGGGGATCTCGTGGCAGGCACCGGTCATGGGATTTGGCCTGTTGGGCATCGTGATGGCGGCCGTCATCTACTCACTCGTTACCGATACGCGTCACGCAAGGATAACAACAGGCCAAATTAAACCGGCGGCGAAACGCGCCGCCGGTTGGGGCATTCGCAGCCCGCAGGGTTTCACCGCGCTCTGCCTGATCGAGGTCCTCGATTCGAGCACCCGCACCGGTTTTCTCACCTTCATCGCGTTCCTGCTCATTGCGAAAGGCCTGCCTGAAGGCTGGGCCGCGCTTTCGGTGCCGCTGATTCTCGTCGGCGGCATGGCCGGCAAGCTCGCGTGCGGGATGCTGGCCGAGCGCTTCGGCATCATCCGCTCGATCGCGATCACCGAGCTTGCGACCGGCATCGGCATCCTGGCGACGCTCGTTCTGCCCTGGCTCGCCACGTTCCTCCTGCTGCCGCTGATCGGCGTGGTGCTGCAGGGAACGTCCTCGGTGCTCTACGCCACGGTCGGCGACCTCGTGGACAAGGAGCGGCTGCCGCGCGCGTTCGGGCTCTTCTACACCCTGGGATCGATCTGCGGCATCGCCGCCCCGCTCGGCTACGGTCTCGTCGGCGACGTCCTGGGAGTTGCGAACGCGATCGCGATCATCGGTCTCGCCGTGCTCGCCACGCTGCCGGTCGCGCTCATGCTGAGACCGGCGATCGACGAGACGCGGCCGGTGAGCATCTGACATTTCATCTGCGTTCATCGGCGGTTCGGGCAAGAATCGGGGTGCGAATTGTCCATTTCGGTAATGGCGATCGTTCTGGCGGCGGCCGTGATGCACGCCGGCTGGAACGCGCTGGTGAAATCCGGCGGGGACAAGCTCGTCGACATCACGCTCATCACCACCGGCGCGGCGCTCGTTGCGGCGCCCGCGCTCTTCATCGCTCCACCTCCGGCTCCGGCAAGCTGGCCCTATATCGCCGCCTCGGTTGTCATTCACTGCGCCTACTTCCTGCTCGCGGGCCTCACCTACCGCCACGGCGACCTGAGCTTTGCCTATCCCCTGATGCGCGGCAGCGCGCCGCTCGTTACGGCGATGGTCTCGGTCGCCCTGCTGGGTGAGGAGCTCGGTGCCGGAGGATGGACCGGCGTAGTGCTGCTCTCGCTCGGCGTGCTTGCGCTGACGCGCGACAACTGGCGCTCGGGGCATCTGCAGGGACGCGCGGCTGCGTTCGGGCTCGCCAATACGGCGGTCATCGTCGTCTACACGCTGGTCGACGGCGTCGGGGTGCGGCTCGCCGGCAATGCCTGGAGCTACGTCGTGTGGCTGTTCTTCTTGAACGCCGTGCCGCTGCTGCTCGTCATGCTCGTGGCGAACGGCTCGGCGCTGCTGCCCGCAGCGCGCCGCGGTTGGCGAACGGCGTTTGCGGGCGGCGCCTTGACACTCGGCGCCTACGGCCTGGTGCTGTGGGCCATGACGCAGGCGCCGATCGCGCTGGTCGCGGCGTTGCGCGAAACCTCGGTCATTTTCGGTGTTGCGATCGCCTCCCTGCTGCTCAAGGAGCGCTTCGGTGCGACGCGCTGGACCGCCGCGGTCCTGGTCGCGGCCGGGGCGGCGGCGATGAAGGTCACGTAGGAGTTTGCCGGGCTTGCCCCGACAAACTCCTTATGCAGGATCGTTGGCCGATTTTGCTGTTAGCAGCCTGGGCGGACCGTTAAGTCCGACAGGCTGCTCGACCGGCACGCCCGCCGCACCTACAATTGCTCAAATCCGGACGCAATAGCGCCGGTTTGAGCCCGCGCGTTGGAACGGACGAGAGTCGCCGTTCAACGCGCGGCCTGATCGGGCCGAGGGAGTGAAGGACATGGACAAGCAACGCATCAGTTACGTCCCATTGGAAAAGATGACCCCCGAAATGCGCGCAGAAATGGAGCGCTGCGCGCGCGAGGGCACGCCGCGCCCGGAAAGCTCGGCGGTGCGCGCCCACGTGCCGGCCGCGTTCTGGGCGTTCGCCAATTCCTGGCGCGATATCTTCCACACGGGCGTGTGCGATCATGCGACCAAGGAACTCTGCCGCCTCTACGTCTCGCGCGCGGTGACGTGCGAGTTCTGCGGCAACCAGCGCTCGACCAAGGCGTTCAGCGGCAAGCTCCAGGAGGCGCAAACCGACGACCTGGTCAATTTCGAGAAATCCCGCAAATACAGCGAGCGCGAAAAGGCTGCGCTCGCCTATGCCGAGGCGATCACGTGGCGGCTCGACACCGACGACAGGTTCTGGGAGCGCATGCACCAGCACTTCAGCGAGCCGGAGCTGGTCGAGCTCGGCTGCTTCATCGCGCTCACCATGGGGCAGCAAAGCTGGCTGCGGCTCTTGAATATCGAGCACCACCAGGTGATGGCAGGAATGTCTGCCTCGATGGCGCCGGGGTTTGAGACCGCCGAGGCTCTGGCCAAGGCCAAAGCTTCACCTGACTATTGGGCTAAGAAGGGCAAGGCTCTCAAGAACGACGCGGCGTAGGGCTGCAGGGTGGGCGTAGCCCACCACACGTGTGGTCGCTGCGCCTATCGGTGGGTTTCACCGACCCTACGCACTGACCACCCCAAGCGTGTTCAGCTTTACGCTGCTTTGCGCCTGCCGCTGCCGCGAGCGGCCATTAGTCTTGGTACGCGCGAGGCGCGTACCAAGACTTGACCTTCGAACAACCGGCGCTGGGTGCGGTAGAACGCGCCCTGCTCCGCGTGCCACTCGCCCTCCAGCCTGCGCACGCTCGCGGCGACCGTGAGCACGCCCGACGGCATCGCGATCCGGATCTCGGCCTCCGGGTCGTCGGCCGGGCGCGTCGCCTCGTGGACGACGCTTCCTTCCAGCCGCGCGGCGACCGCCATGCACAGCGAAGCGGTGAGCGGCAGCGCGCGGTGCGGCTGGCCGTTCGAGATCATGCGGCCCGTGAGGTCCACGCCTTGCGCCGCGATCGGCTCCCCGGTGAGTGTCCGGGCATCCCGGGGCGGTGCAACAAAGCCCACGAAAGGAACGGCCTTCTTCTTCCGCGCTTCTTCCGCGCTCGGGGCGATCCCCATCGCGACCGAGGCCGCGACCCGTATCGCATCGAGCCGCTCGAGCAGCGCGCTGTTCGCTTCGATCTCCTCCGGCATCTCGATGCCCGCAAGCCCCAGCTCGGCGGCGCGCGCGAATACGCAGGCGTTCGCAACGTCCACCATCGACACTCGAAACTTCCCGTGGCCCGGCACATCCAGCGTGTCCCTGACGTTGCCGGTGGGCAGGAGCTTGCCCGTGGTCGCGCCACCGGGCTCGCGGAATTCGAGCTTGACCGGAGCCCCGGTGCCGGCGACGCCGGGAATCGCGAGGTCCCCGTCCACCGCGGCCTGCCCGCCGTCCATGGGAAAACGCGACCAGATGATCTTCTTGGTGTTGGTGTTGTGGATGCGCACCAGCGCTTCCCTGCCCGGCGCCTTGAGCAGGCCCTCGTCCACCGCGAACGGGCCCATCGCGGAGGACATGTTGCCGCAATTGGCGCCGTAATCCACTTTCGCTTCCTTCACCTGCACCTGTGCGAAGGTGTAATCGATGTCGGCATCGGGCCGTGTTGACGGCCCGACCACGCAGACCTTGGAGAGCGAGGAAACGCCTCCGCCCATGCCGTCCAGCTGCCGCCCGTAGGGATCGGGGCTGCCGATCGCGGCGAGAAAGATCTCGTCCCACAGCGCGCGATCGCGCGGCAGGTCCCTGGCGTGGAACACCACCGCGTTGCTCGTGCCGCCGCGCATGAACACCGCCGGTATCTTCCATTGCTTCATGGCAAACTCCGGTGTCGCTGATGGATGCTCGTAAGGCGTGACTGGTGACCAGATCAGGAGTTGACAGTTGGCGGTTATCAATTGGCAGCAACTGCAAACTGCCCACTGCAAACTTCTTCATCCCTCATCCCTCGCTATCATACCCCGCGCCGCCGACCGGTTCTTCCGCGCGCCGCGATCAGGCTCACCACCTTTCGAACGCCTGCCGCTGGCAGCTCCTCGAAGGGGTCGAGCAGCGCGAGCAAGGTCGCCAGGCTCTTGCGATCAAGCCCCCTGCGCAGGCAGTCGCGCAGTTTCACCTCGTGCTCGGCGTCCGTCAGCTCCGCCTGGCCCCATGCGCCTTTCGGGCTGCGGCAGGTTGCCGCGTGGCGCGAGCCGTCGCGCATCGCAACCTCGATCGTCACGTGCATTCCCCGCCAGTCGCCGGGTATCGACGGGTCCTGCCGCAGCTCGATCCTCGAAAGGAATGCCTCCATGTCACGGCCGAAGCGGCGGCGGTCCGTGAAGGTGTCGATGCCCACCTTTCCGTCGAGCAGCGCCGCCGCCGCGGTGTACTGGAAGCTGAACTTGCCGTCGAGGCCGTTCTGCGGGCGCGGGCGATCGATGTAGCTCATGACCGGAGCGGTGATCACCACGCGCTCGATCGCCCCGGGATCCGGCGCCCGTTCGCGCGCCTCGAGCGCGGCGCTGATCACCCAGTGCGTCGCGAACTGCGAGGGAAAGCGTTTGATCGCGAAGCCCGGATCGACGATGCGGAACGGACGGCCGTACGCGAGCAGCCGCTCCGCGTCGAAGCGCTCCGGAAAGAATGTGGCGGCGAAACCGCGCGCCGCCTCGAATATCGCCGCGTTGGCAGTGAACCCGCGTCCGGCGAGAAGAGCCGCGTCCAGGCCCGACGCCGCCGCGTGGCCGCAGTGCATGGCCTTGGTCATCGATCCGATGTTGGCGAGCAGCGACCCGGCGCGCGAGGCGGCGATGCCGAGCGCGTGCGCGAGCCGGGCCGCATCGAGCCCGAGCAGGTGCGCCGCGGTCACCGCGGCGCCCATGACGCCTGCCACGCCCGGCGGGTGGAAGCGCAGCCGCTCGGGCTCGAACTGGTCGCCCGCGAACTGGATGCGGCCCTGGATCTCCATTCCCTTCGCGACCGCGGCAAGCACCTCCTGCCCCGATCGGCCTTCGGACTCGGCCAGCGCGAGCGCGACGGGCAGTGTGGGCGAGACCGCGTGCGTCGGCGGCAGCCACATGGGCTCGAAGTCGAGCACGTGCGTTGCAACCGCGTTCACGCAGGCGGCGTGCACGCTCGAGGTGCTGAAGCCGTGGCCCCACACCGAGGCCTGGCGCGCGCCGCCCTGCGCTCTCACGTGCGCCGCAAGAAGCTTCACGGGCGGCGCTCCGGCGCCGGCGACGGCGACTGCGATGCCGTCCTTGATCGCCTGCTTCGCGCGGCGGACGCAGCCGGCGCCGAGCGTGTCGAAGCTCGTTGCCGAGATGGCGCTGCAGAGCTCGCCCGTGACGCCCATGCTGCCTGTCAGTGACGAGGTGACGGAGTCACGCGGTGACGAGCACTTGTCCGGGGAATGCTATTGGCCCATCGCCTTGCCGTCACTTCGTCACTCCATCACTTCGTCACTCCGGCCTGCCTCGAAGCGCAGGTACTCGGGGCCGAGCGCGTCCACCCGCGGGCAGCCGATCAGCGCCATCACCCGGTTCACTTCGCTCTTCAGCAGCGTCAGCGCATGCAGCACGCCGGCTTCGCCACCCGCTGCCGCGCCGTAGAGTGTCGCCCGTCCCAGGAACACCATGTCGGCGCCGAGCGCGAGCGCCTTGACGATGTCCGAGCCGCGCCGGAAGCCGCTGTCCGCCATGATCGCGAGCCGGTCATGCACCGCCGCGGCGATCTGCGGCAGCACCTCGATCGGCGAGGGCGCCCCGTCGAGCTGGCGCCCGCCGTGATTGGACACGAAAATGCCGTCGGCGCCGTTATCCGCGGCGCACTGCGCGTCCTCGACGGTCAGGATCCCCTTCACCAGGAGCTTGCGCGGCCAGAGCTCCCTCAGCCACCGGATATCGCCCCAGTTGAGCGCGTCGCGGCGCGTGCGAAACTCGGTCAGGGTCTTGGAGATGATGCGACCGCCCACGTTGACGTCGAGGTTCTGGAAGCGCGGCACGCCCGAGTCGAGCAGCGTGCGCAGGAAGACGTTCGCGAGCCAGCGCGGATGCAGCGCACCGTCCAGCAGGTTGGCGAGATTCGGCCGGAACGGGACTTCGAAGCTGTTGCGCCGGTTGTATTCGCGGGCCGCCGCGACCGGGATATCAGTCGTCACCACCAGCGCCTCGAAACCGGCGTCGCGGGCGCGTGTGACCAGCCGCTCCGCGAGTTCGCGATCCTTGGACATGTAGAGCTGGAACCACTGGGTGCCGCCGCCCTCGTGCAGCACGCGCTCGAGCGGCACGAAGGAAGCGGTGGAGAGCACGAAGGGCACCCCCGCTGCCGCCGCGGCGCGCGCGAGCGCGATGTCGGCCTCGAAGCAGTAGAGCCCCGCGGCCCCGGTCGGCGCGATGCCGAACGGCGCGTCGAAGGTCTCGCCCCACAGCGTCGCCTTGTGCGAGCGCTGCGAGACGTCCGCCAGCACGCGCGGCTGGAAGCGGATGCGCCCGAAAGCCGCGCGGTTCGCACGCAGCGTGACCTCATCCTCCGTGCCGCCGTCGAGGAACTCGTAGGCGATGCGCGGCAGGCGCCGGCGTGCGAGCCGGCGCAGGTCTTCGATGTTGTACGCTTGCCGGTAGTTCACGAATTGGACTCGAATGCCGGTTGCGCGCCGCGAGGAAGGCAGCAGGTAAACTCTCGGTATTGTAATTCAGCCGGCAAGCTTTCGTCGCTCGTTACCCGTTGCTCGTCTTCTTGTCGCTCCCGCCAAACCGCGCTATGGCCACGTTATTCCTCACGTAACGAAAAACGAGCGATGGGGAACGAGTCACGCCTCTCATGGCATTGAAAAAAATCGTCACCGGCGGACAGACCGGCGTTGACCGCGGGGCGCTCGACGCGGCGCTCGACGCCGGCTTTCCCTGCGGCGGCTGGTGCCCCACGGGAAGAAAGGCCGAGGACGGCGCCATTCCCGCGCGCTATCCGCTCACCGCGCTCGCCGGCGGCTACCGCAGCCGCACGTTGCGCAACGTGCTCGAGAGCGATGGCACGGTCATTCTTCAGCCCGGCGAGCCCGAAGGCGGGACGAAACAGACGCTGCTCTACTGCCAGGAGCATCGCAAGCCATGCCGGATCGTGGACGCGTCGCGGGCGAGCCCGCGGCAGGCCGCAGGGCAGATCGCGGAGTTCGTGAGCAAGGAACGGATATCGGTGCTGAACGTCGCGGGACCGCGGGAGAGCAAATGGCCCGGCGCGCACGATTACGCCTATTCAACGGTAAGACATTTGCTGGGCGTGCTTCCGGGGCGCGGCTGTTAGGCGCGGGGTTCCGGGTTCCGAGTTCCAGGTTCAACGTTCGAGGTTCAAGGTTCAAAGTTCAAGGCTCCGGGTTGAAGGTTCAGCGATAAGGTTTGGGGTCCAACATTGAGCTTTGAACTTGGAACCTTGAACTTGGAACCTTGAACCGGCATCAGCATGCTGCGCCTCTCGCTGCTCTGCATCGCGATCCACGCCTGCTACATCGGCAGCAAGGTGGTCGTCTCGCTGCTCGCGGTCGAGCTTGGCGCGAGCCAAGCGACGATCGGCGCGATCGCGGCGCTCTACGGCGCGGCGCCTCTCGTGCTCGGGGTGCACTCGGGCCGGCTCGCCGACACCGCCGGGATGCGCCTGCCGATGCTGATCGGCGCCGGCTTCGTCGCGGCCGCGATGGTGACGGGGTTCCTGTTCCACAGTATCGCGAGCCTCTTCGTGGTCGCCACGCTGATGGGCCTCGGTTTCGTCTACTACAACGTCTCCATCCAGAACCTGACGGGCGCCCACGGGCCGCCGGAGCGCAGGGCGCGCAACTTCAGCATCCTTGCGATGGCGTACTCGACCTCGGCGTTGATCGGCCCCACCTTCGCGGGGTTCGCCATCGACTTCCGGGGGCACGCGTGGGCCTTCTTCGGTTTCGCCCTGTTCGCGGTCTTTTCTCTCGTCTCCGTCGTCTTGAGCCGCGGCATTCCGGCGCGCGGCCCCGGGGCGGCGGCGGGCGCGTCACGCAGCACGCTCGAGCTTCTGCGCAACGCGCCCCTCATGCGAACGGTGGTCATGAGCGGGCTGATGGTCGCGGCGTGGGAGCTCTTTCTGTTCTACATGCCGCTGCGCGGCCACGAGATCGGGCTGTCGGCGTCCATGATCGGGATCGTGATGGGCGCTTTCGCGGCCGCCGCGTTCGTCGTGCGGTTCCTGCTGGCGTACATGCTGCGGGCCTGGAGCGCGTTTTTCGTGCTCTCGACGGCGGTGCTCATCGCGGCCGGCGCCTTCGTGTTGCTGCCGCTGTTCACGGACGTCGCGCTCGTGTTCGCCACGGCGTTCGTGATCGGGCTCGGGCTGGGCGTCTGCCAGCCGATTTCGATGATGGTGGCCTTCGAGCGCTCGCCCGCGGGCCGCACCGGCGAGGTGACCGGGCTGCGCCTCACCGCCAACAACGTCGCGCGGATCGTCGTGCCGCTGGTGGGCGGAGCGCTGGGTGCCGCTTTCGGCGCGGCGCCGGTGTTCTGGATGAACGCGCTCAATCTGGTGGCGGTGAGCTGGCTCGCGCGCCGTTGATGTTTCACCTCTCACCGCGGAGAACGGCAAGCACGCGGAGGCAGATCAACAGTTAAAACTCAATCGCCAGTGCGCGAGGACGCAAAGGAAGAGCAGAATAGGAAACGAGGCCGGGGAAAACGCGCTTGACGCCGGCCGGAGCCGGCAGCAGATTACAAACCGTTATCCGGCGCCGACGGCGGCGCGCTCGCCGCAGGGGTACACGGCAGGAGGCTGCGATGGGAGACACCTTTCCGAAGTTCAAGGCGGCCGCGGTGCAGGCGGCCCCCGTCTTTCTGAACCGCGAGGCCACCGTCGACAAGGCGTGCTCCCTCATCGCCCAAGCGGCGCGCGCCGGGGCGAACTTGATCGCCTTTCCCGAAGTGTTCGTGCCCGGCTACCCGTACTGGATCCGGCTGGATAACCCGTTCCGGGCGACCCCGTTCATGCTCGAGCTGGTCAAGAACGCGGTCGAAGTGCCGGGCCCCGCCACCGCGCGCCTGTGCGAAGCGGCCCGGAAGGCGGGGACCTACGTTGTCATCGGCATCCATGAGCGGCCATTGAATACGCTCGGCACGCTCTATAACACCAATCTCGTCATCGGGCCGCAGGGCGACATCCTGCTCAAGCACCGCAAGCTCATGCCGACCTACGCCGAGAAGATGGTGTGGGGCTTCGGGGACGGATCGAGCCTCCGCGTGCTCGACACTGCGCTTGGCAAGCTCGGCACCTTGATCTGCGGGGAAAACGCCAATCCCCTGGCGCGCTTCGCCCTCATCGCCCAGGGGGAGCAGGTGCACGTATCGAACTATCCGGCCCTGCCGGTTGGCGATCCCGGCGGCTACGACCTCGGCAAGGAAATCGAGCTGCGGGGGGCGACGCACGCCTTCGAAGGGAAAGTGTTCAACGTCGTAGCGTCCGCGGCGATCGACGCGAGCGTGATCGCCAAGGTGGCCGACACGGAGGAGAAGCGCCTCATCATGGCGGGGCCCGGCATGAGCTTTACCGGAATCTTCGCGCCGGGCGGGCGCCTGTGCAGCGCCACAGTTGCGCCCGGCGAGGAAGGCATCGTCTACGCCGAATGCGACATTGAAGCCATCATCGCCCCGAAGCTCCGTCATGACGTCGCCGGGCACTACAACCGATCCGACGTTCTGACGCTCAACCTGAATCGCGCGCCGCTGCAGCCGCTCGTCGAGTCCGTCGAAGAAAGGGATTCAGTGCCGCCTCGCCAGGCAAACCTTGCCACGGGCTCCGAGCCGACCGGAAAAGCCGCGATGAACGATGAGTGAGGGATGAGGGACGAAGGCGGAGGGATGAGGGCGCGATGAGGGGTGACGAAAAGCGAAGGGAACGGGTGACGGGATACTGGTGACGCGAAGGCGTTTTCGGCGTGGTCCCTGCCTTTCGTGACTATTCTCCGTCACCATCTTTCGTCGCTTTTATCCGTCACTTCTTCACCCGGTTGTTCCTCAGCGTCCTCCGCGTCCTCTGCGGCGAGAGGCTCAGGCTCTGGCGGCGCTGCGGCCCGCGATGCGGCCGAACACCGCGCCCGACATGAGGCCGGTGCCGAGCGGATAGTTGTAATGGAAGAGGCCGCCCACCATCTCGCCGCAGGCGTAGAGCCCTGCTATCGGCTTCCAGTCCGTCGCCATCACCTGCGTGTCCTTGCCGACCTTGAGGCCGCCGAACGTGAAGGTGATGCCGCCCGTCACGGGGTAGGCGACGAAGGGAGGCGTGTCGAGCTTCAGCGCCCAGTTCGATTTCCCGGGCTCGATGCCTTCGGTGTGCACGCCGTCGAGCACCGCGGGATTGAACGGTCCACCCCGCCCGGCCGCGCGGTTGTACTCCTCGAGCGTCCTGAGCGCCTGGCCATGGTCCACCTGCAGCTGTTTCACCAATCCTTCCAGCGTGTCCGACTCGAACGGCTCGCTCGTCGAATAGCGCGGCTCGAGGAGCGCGAGCACCTTACTGTCGAAGATCTGGTAGACGAGGCTCCTCGGCTGCTTGAGGATGAGCCCTCCGTACCTGGCGTAGGTGAACGAATTGATGTCCGCGCCCTCGTCTATCCAGCGCCTGCCCTCCACGTTGATCATCACGCCGAGAAAGTATGAGAGCCGGTTGGTCTTGTCGGTGAGGTGCTGCACGCCGTAATCCGGCGCCTCGGCGTTGATCGGGGTGGCATGGCAGCCGCTCCAATGCCCCCAGGGCATCGCGCCGATGTCGAGCGCCATCTTCAACCCCTCGCCGTAGTTGAAGTTGGAGCCGCGCACCTTGGCGTGGTCCCAGGGCGATCCCAGATAGCGCAGCCGCCATTCCGGATTGGTCTCGAAGCCGCCGCAGGCGAGCACCACCGCTTTCGCGTTGAACGTGACAAAGCCGTTGGGGCCGCGCGCCACGACCCCGGTCACCCGCCCGCTCTCAGCCTGCACGAGGCGCTGCGCGCCGGTCTCATAGCGGATCTCGACGCCCATTTCCTCCGCGGTCTCGAACCACTTCTTCGAGAGGCCCACGCCCTCGTGCACGGTGCGGATCATCGCGCCGCGCGGCCATTTGACCTCGTTGCCCACGCGCACGCCCATGACCGAGACCGCGAGCTCGAACTCGTGGCGGCCCACGTCCTGCAGCCAGCACATGGTGTCGTAGGAGTTCTCGATGAGGATCGTCGAGAGCTCGGGATCGCTGCGCCCTTGCGTCACGCGCAGCAGGTCCTCGCGGAACACCGGCACCGGGTAGGGCTGCACGCCCTTGTGAAAGCCGGGGTAGTCGCGTTCCGCATCGGGCACGAAGCGGTCGAGCTCCGAGACGTCGTTGTAGATGAAGCGGAACACCGCGCCGCTGAAGTGCGTGTTGCCGCCGCGCTTTTCCTTCGGCGCCTTCTCGAGCACCAGCACGCGCTTGGCGCCGTTTTCCCTGGCGGAAACGGCGGCGGCGAAGGCCGCGTTGCCCGCGCCGACCACGATCACGTCGTAATCCATGGACTTCCCCCGGAAACGGGTAACGGGTAATGGGAAATACTTGAAACGTAAACCAGTGGAGGGGTGAACCCATCCATTCCCCGGTCACTGGTCACCGGTCACTGCTCACGGCTGGTAGAATACCCGCAGCACGATACCGGACGCCACCTTGAGGGACCACATCATGAACTCCGACCGCAAGAGCGCCTCCGGACCGACGCGCAAGGTTGCCGCTTGGGTTGCGGCTCTGCGCTACCGCGATCTGCCGCAGCGCACGCGCGAAGTCGCGCGCCTCGCCATCCTCGACACCCTGGGCTGCGGCGTCTACGGCTACAACACGCCCTGGGCGAAGACGCTGCTCAAGTGGGCACAGGGCTCGCCGGTCAGGGGTGAAGCGACCGTGTGGGGCGAGGCGGCGCCCTCGCTCCGCGCCGCCGATGCGGCGCTCGTCAACGGCACCGCGGCGCACGCCTTCGAGCTCGACGACTATCACAACGCGAAGCTCCACGCGGGAGCGGTGGTCGTGCCCGCAGCGGTGGCAATGGCGGAGAAGCTCGGTTCCGACGGCGAGCGGCTCGTCACGGCGATCGCCGCCGGCTACGAAGTCATGATCCGCTCGAGCCTCGCATTGAACCCTTCCGCCGCGCGGCTGCGCGGCTGGCACCTGACGGGCGTCTGCGGCCCGCTCGGCGCCGCGGCGGCGTGCGCCTCGCTCATCGGCTTGAACGAGGAGCAGACCGCGTGGGCGCTGGGGCTCGCGGGCACGCAGGGCGCCGGCACCTGGGCCTTCAACGCCGACGGCACCATGAGCAAGCGGTTCCATGCCGGCAAGGCGGCGCACTCCGGCGTGATGGCCGCCGAGCTTGCCGCGCTCGGCTTCACCGGCCCGACCCAGATCTACGAATTCCACGACGGCGGCGTGCTGAAGGCGTTCTCGGATGCTTCGGACCCGGCGCCGCTCACCGCCGACCTCGGCGTCGTCTACCAGCTCGACGCGAACCGCATCAAGCCGTATTCCTGCTGCGGCAGCACGCACTCCTATGTTGACGCCGCCTTCGAGCTGCGCCGCCGCCTCGGCACGCCGTGGGACGTGAAGCGGCGCGTGCGGGTGGGTATGGCGAAGGTGGTGGACGTCCAATGCGGTTTCGACTATGTCCCGAGCACGGCGCTCAACGCGCAGATGAGCCTGCGTTACGTCGTCGCCGCGGCGCTCCTCGAAGGCCAGGCGCTGCCGCCCCAGTTCAGCGACGCGAAGCTCTCCGACCCGGTGCTCACGGACCTCGCGCAACGCATCGAGCTCGAGCACGATCCCGCCCTCGACGAGCTTTACCCGGCGAAATTCGCCGCCTGGGTTGCCGTCGAGGAGCGCGGCGAGTGGGTGCGCGTGGACGTGCTCGATCCCCTCGGCTCGCCCGCCAACCCGGTCGGCGCACAAGGCATCATCGAGAAATTCCGCGGCATCAACCCGCAGCTGCCGGTGGACGCGATCGCCGGGACCGCGCTCGACATCGAGCGGCACCCGGTGCGCGAGCTCCTCGGCCTGCTCGCCGGCGCGAAGGCGAGGCAACTCGCCACTGCGTGACGCCTCTGAGGGATGAGGGGCTGTTCCACGTTCAAGGTTCAAGGTTGGAGGGAGTCGCAGTTCAACGGTTCTCACTCTGAACTTGGAACTTCGAGCTTTGAAGAGACCATCGTCACTTCGTCACCGGCCGCAGCCATGAAGCTCAAGACCGTCGACCTGTGCGACAGGTACAAGGGCAGCATCCAAGTCGCGCTTCCCGTGTTCAGGATTTATGGGGGCGTGGAGGCATTCGACGGTCAGATCGAGACCGTCAAGTGCTACGAGGACAACACCGTCGTCCGGGAGACGCTGTCCAAGCCAGGCAGGGGCAGGGTGCTGGTGGTTGACGCCGGGGGGAGCCTCAAGTGTGCGCTGGTGGGAGACATCGTCGCCGGGATCGGGGCGAAGAGCGGATGGAGCGGCATCATCCTGAACGGCTGCGTGCGAGACGTCCGGGCGGTCAACCGCATCAAGATCGGCATCCGCGCGCTCGGCAACGTGCCGCTCGCGAGCGACAAGCACGGCCTGGGTGTGCTCGGCGTGCCGGTCAGCTTCGCGGGCGTCGCTTTCATCCCGGGGCATTACGTCTACTGCGACGTGGACGGAATCGTGGTCTCCGAGAGGCGACTACGTATCTAGCCTGGAATCCAGATAGCCACAGAGGGCACAGAGTTCACAGAGAAATACAGGAACGACAGAGGTCTATCTCGTTTTGGGTTTCTGAACTCTCTGTGTTCTCTGTGATCTCTGTGGCTAATGCTCTTGGATTTCATGTTATCGGCGTCCATCGGCGTTCATCGGCGGTTTCATTTAGTTCAGTTCAGGTGTGGAGCTCGACCACGTCGCCGTCGGCGACGACGTGCTCGCGCCCGACGTGCTGCCCCGGGATCCCGGTCCTGCCCCACACGCGCGCATATTTGAGCGAGTGCGCGAGGTCCTTGTGCACGAGCCGGGCGACATCCTCGATGGTCTGCCCGCGGCGCAGCGTGAACGGCCGATCCTTCTCGGCGGGCTTGCCCGGCGCCTTGGTGTAGACGCGCACGATGCCAAGGTGAGTGAGGAGCCACGGCCCGATCGCTCCGAGGCCGTGCCCGGTCCTTGCCGACACCGCGATCGCGGGATAGCGCAGCCCGGCGAGCTCGCGGAAGACCTCCACCTCCGCGTCAATGTCGGCGATGAGATCCGCCTTGTTCGCGAGCATCAGGGCAGGAACCCGGAGCGCGAACGGATCGTCATCATTCGCCTCCGCGTTGCGCGACGGCTCCCCGCCGTTCATCCAGCGCTCGGTGAGCGTCACGCGCTTCTCGCGCAGCACGGCGAGCGCCGCCTGCACCTGCTCGACGCAGGCGGAATCGCTCAGGTCCACGACGAGGAAGCAGGCGTCCGCCGTCTGCAGCGCGCTCGCCAGCCACGGCACCGGGTGCTCGGGCGAGACGGCCGGGAGGTCCACCAGCTGGAAATGGACGTCCTCGTGGCTCATCATGCCCGGCTCCGGGTGCTGGGTCGTGAAGGGGTAGGGCGCGATCTGCGCGCCGGAACCCGTGAGACGCGCGTGCAGCGACGACTTGCCGGCATTGGGGGGACCGATCAGCGCGAGCTGCGCGGCGCCTTCCGGGCGCACCACGAATGAAGGCCCGCCGCGCGCCGGTCCCTTCTTCGGCGCCTCGAGCTCCTCGGACAATTCCTTGATGCGGCGCTTGATGTCCGCCTGCAGGTGGTCCGTCCCCTTGTGCTTGGGGATGGTGCGCAGCATCTCGCGCAGCCCCTCGAGGCGCTCGCTGGGATCGCGCGCCTTGCGGAAAGCGGCTTCCGCCGCCTTGTATTCGGGCGTGAGGTTTGCGGGCATCGCGTTAGCTGGCGAGCCGGGGCTGGTGCCTGGAATAAGCGTAGAACGGGTGGCCCTTCCTTTCAACTGCCGTTTGCGTCAACATTACCCGGATGACGCGGGTTCACGATTGGCGGGCTGCAGCGCTGGCTTGCGGCGTGTTCCTCGCCGTTCCGGCGGGGTCCGGGAGCGCCTGGGCCGCGTCCCAGGGCGCACCCGCGAGCGCCGCTGCTGAGCGGAAGGCGGCGCTGAACAGCGTGCAGGCGCTCGACTATGCGACTCTCTCCGGTGGCGCCATCATCATCAAGCTGATTTTCAAGGAGGAGGTGAAGGAGCCACCCCGCTTTTTCGCGAGCTATCACCCGCGCGTGCAGATCGTGCTCGACTTTGCGGACACCGCGAGCGGGATTCGGAGCGACCCGACCGAAGTGGGCCAGCGCGGGTTGCGCAGCCTCCAGGTCGTGCAGAACGGCAACCGCACCCGCCTGATCATCAACCTCATGAGCCCGGCCATCCATGAGATCGAGCGCAGCGGGAAGGAAGTGCTGGTCACGCTGCGCCGCCCGTCGGGCTAGGAACCGGTCGGGGCCCGGGTCCGGGAAACTCCCAGCGTGGCAGGGCTGCGCGCGGGAGCAAAGGCCGCGGACGCCGGTCTAACGGTAAGGGCGCCAAGCGCAAGGGGTTGCGAGCGCCCGTCAACCCGGGGATCGACACAGCGGTCTCGACGCTGCGCGAGCCCAGGAGGTGCAGGATGGCCGAGCCGCGAAACTCCGATATGGAACAGGTGGCGTGCGAGATCTGCCTGAAGGAAATACCCGTTTCCGAGGCGAAGACGGCCGAAGCGGTGGATTACGTAATGTACTTCTGCGGCCTGGAGTGCTACGCGAAGTGGAAAGACCAGAACGAGAAGGCAAAGCGCTCCGGTGCCGGCACCCCGTCCGCCTAGAACTGATCTTAAAAAAAGACCAAGTAAAGCAACCGCGGATTCTTGAGGCGGGTTCCAGTCAGCGGGGTGCTTCCCAGATTCCTTCCGTCTCGGCGACCCGGCCGTCGGCGCACAGCTTGATGAGATGCGCGTGCAGCGAGCGCCGCGCGACGGCGTGCAGCCGCTGCGAGACGTCGTCGTAGACGAGCGGCAGCAGCTCGTCCAGCGTCGCGGGATTCTTCTTCGCAAAGGCGGCGAGCACCTTCTGCTCGCGCTTCAGCCGGTGCGCGATCAGCCGCCGCACTTCCTCGTGCGGCTTGTCGATCACGTGCCCGTGCCCGGGCGCGAACGCGGCGAGGTCGAGCGAGAGCAGCTTTTCCAGCGACCGGAGATATACCGCCATGTCGCCGTCGGGGGGCGAAATCACCACCGTCGAGCCCTGCATGACGTGATCGCCGGTGAAGAGGAGCCCCCGCCCCTCTAGCAGATAGCACAGGTGGTTCGAGGCATGGCCCGGCGTGTGCACCGCGCGCAGCCTGAACTCCCGCGTGGCGAGCACCTCGCCATCGGTGAGCGCGCGATCGGGGTTGAACGCCGTGTCCTGGCGGCCGTCGCCCGGCACCTTCGCAAAGCCGAGCAGCTCCGCGCCGGTCTCCCGCTTGAGCGCCCTCGCACACGGTGAATGATCGAGGTGCGTGTGCGTGCACAAGATCCACTTCAGCCGCTTGCCGACCGCTTCGAGCAACGCCCCGAGGTGGGGGGCGCTCTCCGGCCCGGGGTCTATGACCGCGAGGTCCTCGCCCCCGATGATGTAGGTGTTGGTGCCCGGGCCGGTCATCGCGCCCGGGTTGGGCGCCGTGACGCGGGCAACCCGCTCGTCGAGCCGCACGAGCTCACCCGGCACGATTTTTTCTGGGACCGGATTCAACGATCACCCACCCAGCCAATCGGGACCGCAAACGGGCACCCATGACCGGGGGAACGGGAAATGGGAAATAGGAAATGGTGCAAACCACACCCGTCCCAACCTTCCGCCTGATGGAGAATGAATAAGGTCCTTCCCATTCCCCGTTCTCCATTTCCCATTTGCCGCTCTAGACTTTCCACGTGCCGCGCCCTTCGGCCCTGCCCGCTTCCTCGTAGCCCGGCTCGCCGGGAAGCAGCGTCCGCCCGTCTTTGGCGACACGGGGCAGCAGCGCCGGAATGCTGTCCTGGGCGCGCAGCCCGGCGATCAATGATTCGGCCGTCGCGAACCGCGTAAACAGCTCGAGCGTCTTGATCGTCGGCGTGCGCATCTTGATCTCGCCGCGGCCATGGCGTTCGAGCGCTTCCGCAGGCCTCATCCAGACGTGCGCGATCGCTTCCCGGTTGTCGTGCGCCGCTTCCTGCTCCTGCGGCGCCACCGCGAGAAAAAAGCGCGTGTCATAGCGGCGCGGCGCGCCCACCGGCGTAATCCAGTGGCTGAAGTAGAGCAGCCGGTCGGTCGCGAGCCGCAGGCTCTCGCTGCGGGCGATCCCGGCGAGGCCGCTCGCGCCCTCGTGGAGCGCGCGGCGATGCGCGCGGAAGCGCTGCTCCGCCGCGCCCGTCAGCGCCACCATGCCGCCACCGGCATCATACGCCAGCAGGATGCCCGCCTCTTCGAACGCCTCGCGAATGGCGGCGATCCAGTACGCGAGCCCGCCGCGCTCGATGCCCAGCGTGCGGCTCGCCGCGGTGTCATCGATCCCGACGCACATCGCGTGCAATTCCGCGTCGTGGTCCGCGGCATCGAGCCCGCCGCCGGGGAAAACGTGCACCCCGGGCATGAATCCCGAGCTCAAGCTGCGCTGCAGCAGCAGGACCTCCAGGCCCTCCGGCGTGTCGCGCACCAGGGCCACGGTGGCCGCCGGCAGCGATATCACTTCGGGGCCACGATTCACGATTTCCGATTCACGGCTTCTAAACGTGGCCGTACTTGGCGAGCACCTGCTCGAGCGTGGCGCCGGCGTCGAGCTCGGCGCGGATCTTGACTTCGGTCGCGGTCAGCCGCTCCGCCTCGTTCAGCACCTTCTCGACCGCTTCGGACGGAACCACGATCACGCCGTCGGCGTCGGCGAGCACGAAATCGCCGGGGTTGACGATGACATGCCGCTTGGTCGCGCCGGGAAGATAGGCCGGCACCTGCCACCCCGTCACCTTCCAGCGGCCGATGGACTGCACCGGCGTGCGGTAGCGCGCATAGACCGGAAATTTCCGCCTCGCGATCCATTCGATGTCGCGCACGCCGCCGTCCACCAGCGCGCCCGCGCAACCGCGCGTTTTCATGCCGAGCGCGATCAGCTCGCCGAAGAAGCATACGCCGTCGCCCGCCCCGCTCCACACGCTGACGCACCCGGGCTTCAACCCGTCCACCGCCTTCATCTTGTCGGGATCGCCGACGCCGGCGTACGGGCGCATCTCGCCGAGAATCGTGTGGGCCCAGCCGGCGAGCTTGCCGGCGCCCGCGGGATAGGGCGCGAACTGCGGCGCGAGCCCCTGGTGGAAATAGCCGAGCGCGTCGAGCACGTCCGCGACCGTCGCGGCATCGACCTTGAGATACCGCTGCCGTATTGCCTCGGCCTCGGGAGCGGATGGATCGAACTGTATCTTCATCTCGAAAGGCGTGAATAGCGTGTGGTGATTAGTGAATGGACTGATGCAACAACGTATCAGGTGCCCGCCGCCTTGCCTTATCTACTCACCATTCACCATTCGCGATTCACGGGTGCTAGGTGCCGTAGCGCACGCGGGACTTCGCCGCCTTCAGCGCCGCGAGCGCGCTGTAGCAGGCGAGCCACGCCGTCTTCGGATTGGCCGGCGCAGGCACGTTCTCGAGCCTGATGCTGATGTTACCCGTCCTGCCGCGGATCGCGATGGTGTGCGTGTTGTACACCAGCTCGGGGTCGGCGACCACCTTGAGCTGCGTGCGGTCGAAGCCGATGCCCGCCATCGAAAGCACCGCGGCGATGTTGACGTTGGCGGGAAATAGCGGCACGCCCTCGCGCGCCGGCCCTTCGTACAAGGTGTGCGGGCCGCGCAAATGATCGAGGTCCACCCCGAGTCTCTCGACGTACTCGATACCTTTCCACGCCCGCGGCGGCTTGGCGACGGCAATCGTCACCTCGTCCACCCCGGCGATGCACGCGGCCTTGAGCGCGTCGAGCCCGCCGATGCCGCCCGATGGGACATAAAACAGCGCGCCGCTCTTTTCCGCGGCGCGTTCGAGCCTCGCCCGCAGGGCATCGTCGCACAAGGCCCCGCCGGAGAGCACGATGAGCGAGATCTTCTTGTCGAGCAGCGCCTCGCCATATTCGCGCACCGCCTCGTGCGAGGCGGCCTCCACCACGACATCGGGTCTCTTCGCGAGCAGGCCCTTCAGGCCGGTCACGTACGGCACGCGGAATTCGCGCGCCAGCGGCCTGCCGCGCGAGCGCTCGCTCCGTCCGACAACGGCCACTACCCGCGCCCGGCCGAGGTCGCCGCGCCGGATGTGCTCGAGGAACAGGCGCGCGATCGTGCCGCCCCCGATGATGCCCACTCGCATCCCAGGTCTCCGTTTCTCTCAGTAACGAATCGAGTAGCGAGTCTGGCGGATCGTCGCGCGCTGGATGAGCTCCGGCCAGATGCGGGAAGCTTCCTTCTCGAACACCGTTGCGGCGTCGGCCCGCATCAGGTGCCAGTCGCCGCGCGAGATCTCGTTCTGCAGCTGGCCCGGGCCCCAACCCGAGTAGCCGGCGAAGACCCGCAGCCCTCGCGTGGGCTCGGGACGCCTGAGCAGCTCGTTGATCAAGTCCGTGTCGCCCGTGAAGTAGACATCCTTCAGCACGGGTAACGCGGGCGGCGGGGGCTTGCCCGCCCTCACCAGGAACACCAGGGCGTCGCGCGCGACCGGCCCGCCGAAGTAAAGCACGTCCTTGCGGCCCTTGAGCGCCTCGTGCTCCGCGAACACCTCGCTCAGCCTGTGCTCGAGCGGCCGGTTGATGATCACGCCAAAGGGCGCGCCGCGCTGCGGGTGCGTCACCAGCACCACCGTCTCGCGGAAGTTGGGGTCCGGCAGGCCGCGCCGCGCGACGAGGAAGACGCCGTTCGCCATGCTTTCCGCGGCGATCGCCTGCGGCGGCGCGGAAAGCATAATGGCCAGCAAGACAGGCAGAGCGCGGGAAAGATCCACTATTGCGCGGAAGATAAAATACGGGATACCGGAAGAATGCCTCAAAAGCCCGAAGCAGATCAAACGCCCGCCCCAGCCTGACCCGGACGAACAGACCGGGCGGAGAAAACGGATGAACGGTGAGCAATTCGTCGCCGGCCACGGCGGCGAATTGCTCAGGTGGGACAGCCCACCGTGGTCGCCTTCTCGGGCTCGGCGAATTCGGGAACGCGCACGCCGTTGCGGATGGCGGTCATTTCGGCCAGGATCGCGACCGCGATTTCCGGCGGTGTCTTGCAACCGAGCTTGAGGCCCACCGGCCCGTGCAGGCGGGCGATTTCCTCCCGCGAAAGATCGAACTCCGCAAGCCGCGTGCGGCGCGCGTCGTTGTTCTTCCTCGAGCCGATCGCGCCGACGTAGAACGCGGGCGACTTGAGCGCTTCCAGCAGCGCCATGTCGTCCAACTTGGGATCGTGGGTGAGCGTCACCACCGCGCTGTGGCCGTCGAGGTTCATCTCGGTGACGACGTCATCGGGCATGCCGCGCTTGAGCTCCACTCCGGCGACATCCCACGTCTCCGCGTACTCCTCGCGCGGATCGCAGATCGTGACCTGGTAGTCGAGCGCCTGCGCCATCTGGGCGAGGCAGGTCGAGAGCTGTCCTCCGCCGATGATGAGCAGGCGCCAGCGCGGCCCGTGCACCGTGACGAGCGTCTTGCCGTCGAACGAGAGCTGATCGGACCACTTCGCGGGCCCGATCGCCACGCGGCCCGATTCCATGTCGAGCCGCCGCATCACGAGCTCGCGGCGCGCCACGCGCGCGAGCAGCTCCTCGAGCCCGCTCCGCGCGTCGAGCGGCTCGAGCGCGAGCTCCAGCGTTCCGCCGCACGGCAGCCCGAAGCGCTTCGCCTCCTCGGCCGTGACCCCGTAGCGCGTGATCGCCGGCTTGTCCTTCACCAGGGTGCCGGCGCGCACCTGGAGGATCAGGTCGTCCTCGATGCAGCCGCCGGACACCGATCCCACCACCCGCCCGTCGTCACGGATCGCGGTGAGCGCGCCGATCGGGCGCGGCGCCGAGCCCCAGGTCTTGATGACGGTCGCCATGACGACGCGCCGGCCGGCCTTCACCCAGTCATTCGCGCTTCTCAGAACCTGCAGGTCAACGCTGTCCATGAGACACCACCGAGGGGCATTCGTTATATTCCGTTGAATACGACGTCTGCAAGGAAGGTTAGGGCATGGCGCCCACCGGGTCAAGCCGAGCTGCGCGAGCCGCGGTTGCCCCGCCCGTGCGCCTGGGCTAGCATTCCGGGTGAGAACCGTCGGACGTGCCGCGGCAGCGCTGCGGCGTCCGCCCGTCAGCCGCACATGGAAGCCTCCTTTCTCAAGCGCCTGGTCCGCTCCGTGGTGCACCCGAGCGAGCGCATCCGCGCCGCGCGCCGGGCGCGGCACGCGATCGAGCTGTGCCATGCCCTGCTCTCGGAGCGCGGCGAGGTGTCCGGCGCGGCGCTGGCGCGGGAGGCGCTCACCGCCTTCCGCGAGCTGTCCGACGCGGCGCGCGCCGCCTACTTCGATCTGCTCGTCTCCGAGTTCTCCCCGGACCCCCGGCGGATCGCCGCCGCATTCGAGGCTTACCGCTCGCAGCCTTCCTCACCGGAGCACCTGCTCCGGCTGCAGCAGGAGGTGGAACCACCGCGCCAGGAAGTCTTCCGGCGGATCAACATGGCGCCCGGCGGGACCACCGCTCTGCTGGCGATGCGCCGGCACGTGCTCGAGGGCCTCGCGTCCCGTCCCGGGTGGAAGGTGATCGACGCCGATCTCGCACATCTCTTCAGCTCCTGGTTCAACCGCGGCTTCCTCACGCTGCAGCGCATCGACTGGCGCACCTCCGCGATCGTGCTGGAAAAGCTCATCCAGTACGAGGCCGTGCACGAGATCACGGGCTGGAACGACTTGCGGCGGCGGCTCGAAGCGGACCGGCGCTGCTTCGCGTTCTTTCACCCGGCGCTGCCGGACGAGCCGCTGATCTTCATCGAGGTCGCGCTCACCAAGGGCATCGCGAGCACCGTGCAGCCCCTGCTCGATCTCGGGTCCCCCGTGGTCGATCCCCGGACGGCGGACACCGCGATTTTCTATTCGATCAGCAACTGCCAGGAAGGATTGCGCGGCATCTCGTTCGGCAACCTGCTGATCAAGCACGTCGCGCAGCAATTGGGTCAGGAGTTCCCGCGCCTCAGGAACTTCGCGACGCTGTCACCCTTGCCGGGGTTCCGCTCGTGGCTCCGCGGCGTCCTCGACCAGGGCGGGCTCGCGGCGGCCCCCGACGGGCGCGAGCTCACCGAGGCGCTGGGCAACCTGGAGCGGACCGGCTGGTTCGAGGACGCCGGCCTCGCTGAGCGGCTGCAGGCCGCGCTCGTCCCGTTATGCGCCTATTACCTGCTCCACGCGCGCAAGAACGGCGAGGCGCGGGATCCGGTCGCGCGTTTCCACCTGGGCAATGGCGCGCGGCTCGAACGCATCAACTGGCTCGCCGACAGGTCAAAGCGCGGAATGGACCAGTCGGCCGGCCTGATGGTGAACTACGTCTACCGCCTCGATGAGGTCGAGGAAAACCACGAGGTCTACGTCAAGGAGCACCGCGTGGTGGCCTCGCATCAGCTGCGGAAGCTCGCGCGCGAATGCCCCTTGTTCTCGCCCGCGGAAGAGAAACGCGCGGAAACCCGGGCGCCGGCCGAGGAAGACCCACGATGGAGATGACGGGCGAGCAGTTGATTCCGCTGGCGCAGGACGCGACCTGGGAGGCGCTCAACGACCCGGCCATACTCAGGGACTGCATCCCGGGATGCGAAACGATCGAGCGCGTCGGCGAGAACGAATACGAGGTCGTGATGACCGCGAAGGTCGGGCCCGTCAACGCGAAGTTCAGGGGCAGGATGACCCTATCGGACGTCGATCCGCCGCACGCCTATACGCTGGTGTTCGAAGGCCAGGGCGGCGTGGCGGGCTTCGCCAAGGGCCGCGCGAGCGTCGCGCTGAGCCGGGAGGACGCGGGCACGCGGCTCGCCTACACGGCGAAAGCGACCGTCGGCGGCAAGCTCGCGCAGGTCGGCGCGCGCCTGATCGACGGCGTCGCGAAGAAGCTCGCCGGCCAGTTCTTCACGGCGTTCAACAGGAAGGTGAGCGGCACGCCCGATGCCGCGTGTTAGCGGCGGGCACGACCTCAACGCCACCCGCAGGCGAATGAATCCCTGCGGATGAAGTACGTGTGCGCGTGCCAGGACTTGGGAAGGTCTCGCACCTCCGCGTAAGCAGGCCTGCCGGAGTGCCAGCCCACCCCGCAGGAACACGGGCGATGCTCCGGGGCATTCGACTCGGATTTCTTGCCGCAGCGATAGCAAACATAGACCGGGATCATGACGATAGCCCCCGATTGGTCAAGCGCTGTCAGGAGAGGTGTGCAAGGAGGCCCAGCAAGAACCGTTCCCGCCGTGTAGCAGGCGGCCGTCTGACGAAACGGGGTGCCGACACTGCCGGTTCGGGCGTGCCCGGGGCCCTCGGGGGGAGCGGCCGGTTTGGCCGTTCGACGGCGGTTGACGAACTTCCGACGCCTCGCGCGGGAGCGTGATGCGGGTCGGATCCAAGGGGGAAAGCCATGCTGAAAATCTGGGGACGCACGAACTCGATCAATGTGCAGAAGGTGCTCTGGACCTGCGCCGAGCTGAAGCTTGAATACGTGCGCATCGACGCGGGCGGGAAGTTCGGCGTCGTCAACACGCCGGAATATCTCGCGATGAATCCCAACGGACGCGTGCCGACGATAGACGACGAGGGCTTCATCCTGTGGGAATCGCACGCGATCGTGCGCTACCTCTCGCGCAAGCACGGCAAGGGAACATTGTGGCCGGACGACGACAAGGTCTGCGCCGACGCCGATCGCTGGATGGAATGGTACAGCACGACCGTCTGGCCCAACCTGCAACCGGTGTTCTGGAACCTGGTGCGGGTCGAGCCGGGAAAGCGCGATATGAAAGCGGTCGAGGACTCGCGCACGAGGCTTGCGGACAATTTCAGGATCGTCGAGCAGGCCCTCGCCAGACGCCCGTACCTGGCCGGTGCCGCGTTTTCAATGGGCGACATCCCGATGGGGGTCGCGCTGCACCGCTGGTTCTTGCTGCCCATCGAGCGGCCGTCCCGCCCTCACCTCCAGGCCTACTACGACCGCCTGAGGGAGCGCCCCGCTTTCCAGCAGCACTGCGCAGCCCCGCTTACTTGAGGGAAACGCGTGAGCGGTGAACGGTGAGTGGTGATTGGACGAAACCGATCGCCGACTGCCGTTCACGACTCACGACTCACTAGCCACGCCTTTCCGCCGATGAGTGAACAGCGCGCCTACCGCTATTACGAGTTCGTGATGGCGGCGTTCGTGACGGTGCTGATCTGCTCGAACCTGATCGGCCCGGCCAAGATCGCCCAGGTCGAAGCCCCTGCGCTCGGCGCGCTCACCTTCGGCGCCGGCGTGCTCTTCTTCCCGATCTCGTACGTCTTTGGCGACATCCTCACCGAAGTCTATGGCTATGCCCGCGCGCGCCGGGTGATCTGGGCGGGTTTCGCGGGACTCGGCTTCGCTTCCTTCATGGCGGCGGTGGTGGTGGCGCTCCCGCCCGCGCCGTTCTGGCAGCACCAGGCGGCCTACGAGGTGGCGTTCGGCTCGACCTGGCGCATCGTCGCCGCCTCGATGACCGCCTACTTCTGCGGCGAATTCGTGAATTCCTTCGTGCTGGCGAAGATGAAGATCCTGACCAGCGGAAAATGGCTGTGGACGCGCACCATCGGCTCCACCATCGCCGGCGAGGCGGTGGACTCGGCCCTCTTCTACCCGCTCGCGTTCTACGGCGCCGGCATCATCCCCGACGAGAAGCTGCCGCTCGTCATGTTCGCGCAGTTCGTGGCGAAGGTGGGCGTGGAGGTCGCATTTACCCCCGTCACCTACAAGATCGTCGGAGCGTTGAAGCGCGCCGAGCACGAGGATTATTACGACCGGCGCACCGACTTCAATCCGTTCACGCTCAGAGCCTGAAAGGCGTGACTGGCGGCTCGCGACCGGCGAGCGATATTATCCGTTCACCGTTCACCGTTCACCGCCTCTAGTCGCCGGTCGGATAGATCCGGTATCCCCGGACGGCGCTCGCCGTGCGCAGCGAATCCGACAGGGCCTGCACCTTCTTCGCGTCGCGCGAGCGGATCACCATCTTGTACTCGAACAACCCGCCTTCCTCGCTGTAGTCGTAGCTCAGGTTGGCGATCGTGAAACCGTGCTGGCCGACGAAGCGGCGCAACTCCGCCTCGGATATCGCCGCATCCCGCGCAAAACGGATCTCGAGGCGGGCATAGAATTCCCCGGGCACCTTGACTTCGATCCAGCGGAACAACGAGAGCGTGAGCAGCGTGAGCACAGTCGTCACCGCCAGCGCAAGGTAAAAGCCGATGCCGGCGAGGATGCCGATTGCCGCAGTGATCCAGATCGAGGCGGCGGTCGTGAGCCCGCGCACGGTCAAGCCCTCCTTGAAGATCACGCCCGCGCCGAGGAAGCCGATGCCGGTCATGATGCCCTGCGCCATGCGGGTGGGATCGAGGATCACGCGGCCGGAGAATGCCTCGGGAAACCAATGCGCCTGGTAGATGGTGACCAGCATCAGGGCGCTCGAGGCGACGCACACCAACGCATGGGTGCGAAACCCCGCTGGCCGGCCGTGGAAACTGCGTTCGAACCCGATCAGCCCGCCCGCGGCGAGCGCGATCAGCAGGTGCTGCAGGATGACGATGTTTTCCGAGTCCATTCGTTCCGCGCTCGCGGGCCAGCCCCCGTAACGTAACAATACTGCAAGACGCGGACGCCGGGCTAGGGCCATGGGCGCGGAACCCGGGCGGAACGAAACGCGAGAACCACTACCGGTCCCGTTAATGAAAAAGCGGGCGGCGCCTTTTCATCCTTTGACGCAGATCACCTGCTTCAGCGTGTGCACGACCTCGACCAGGTCGGCCTGGTTTTCCATCACCTCGTCGATGCTCTTGTAGGCCGCGGGGATC
>Ga0073934_10003476_pt1 | contig 28854 bp, 23 predicted proteins | sample LarsenN4metaG_FD_76834 | JGI IMG/M metagenome (GOLD analysis project Ga0073934, IMG submission 76834) | Hot spring sediment bacterial and archeal communities from British Columbia, Canada, to study Microbial Dark Matter (Phase II) - Larsen... ... | reverse complement strand
TTTGAAGGGTCAAGGGTTTCTGTCCCCTGGGTTATGAGCGTAGAGCCGGCGGAAACCATTCGCTTTTCGTCATCAAAGACTATCCTGGTCTCACCGATTTGTATTTCTCCGCCATCTGACAGCGGGACTGCGGTTTTAACAAGCACGCCATTGTATCTGGTGCCATTGGCCGAGCCGAGATCCTGCAGCCAGAAAGTGTCTCCTTCTTTACGGATTTCAGCGTGCAGCCTGGAAGCAAAAGCGTCCGGAATACAGACGTCGCTCCTCGCAGATCGGCCAATTGTTGTGCGCAGGCGGTTTAGCGGAATCGTCTCGGGAAATCCGTGGCTGTTTTTAATAATCAGCTGAGCCATATAGCGAAAAAGCGGAATCAGGCACCACGTTTTATTTTCGGTTGGCCTAAAACGACGACAGTACCTGCCAGGTAATCATCGAGAGCGCGGCCCTTGCTGCTAAAAGCGGAAAGAAGGAATCCGATTCCAAAACTTCCGATTATCAGCAAATATCCAATTGTTTGCCGGAAAAGCATTCTCCCGAAAGAAGGCATCCGTCCGTCAAGTCCTGCAATCCGCAGCCCGACTGCCATTTTTCCCAATGATTGTCCGGTAACCAGAGGCAGCAAGATGACGTTAGCCATTGTCGCAAGAAAACCCAGCAGCCAGGCTAAATTATTCAGATCACTGTGAATAATGTTGGTGCCATCGGCACCGAAAAGCATTGCCAGTATCAGCCCGATAACGGGAAAAATAACAAAAATAAGATAGTCGATTAAAAGAGCCGCGAAACGAAGGAAAAACGGCGCCCGGAGACTTACGGGATCAAAGCCGCTAACAGTTTCGGGCATTTGCGTGCGTGAATTTGCCAATGCTGGACTTGCTGAAGCCATATGATTCAACTAACCGACGATAAAGTGCAGCCGTGCGTCACCGATTCTGATCCGATCACCTGCCGCAAGTTTATACGGCTGACGCGGCGGAAGACGGAAAATATTTGCTCCGCTGCTTTCAATCGAGGTACCGTTAGATGATCCCAAATCCTCCAGCATAAAGTTATTACCCTCGCGCCAAATCCTTGCATGACGCCGGGAAATTTTTGTTTGCGGGTCGTATTTCGAAAGGTCCACCTCAGGGAAAATATTTGAAACCGGATCGCGGCGTCCGATGAGGTTTTCATCCTTCTGCAAAACGAATACCGGTGCAGAAAGATCAGACGTTCCTTCGACAACGAGCCGGGCAGTAACCGCCGGTTTTTGATAGATCTCCGAGTGAACGCCTTTCTGAGCGAGAGGCTGTTTGGCACCGCAGAAAGCACAGAAAAGATCAGTCGCCACAATTTTCTGTCCGCAAAAACCGCAAAAGACCGTTTGATTGGCCAGACTTACGGCTACGGGCGTTTCACCTGTTCCGAAAGTAACGTTTCCGCTGCGGAGGTTAAAGAGATGTTCTTCGAGAATTGCCTTCATCTCCGCGGCGGAGGAAAAACGCGCTTCCGCATTGTATTCCACGGCACGCATCAGAATCCTCTCCATTTGATCGGATAACCGCGGGTTGATTTGGCGCGGCCTCGGATTTTTCTGAAAATCAAAAATCAGCAGAGGATTGCTTTGCGGATCGGCTCCGGTCAAAAGATGAAACATTGTTGAACCGAGACTGTAAATGTCAGAGCGCGGCTCGACATTGCCGCTGAAAAGTTCAGGCGGGGCGTAACCCATTGTACCAACGGCAGTTACACCTTTTTCTTCTTTTTGTGTAATTGAGCGTGCGATTCCGAAATCAATCAGCATAACCCTTCCCGAATTGCCGTCAAGCATAATGTTTGACGGTTTTAGGTCACGGTAAACTATGGTGCTTGGTTGATTGTGCAGATAATTAAGGACGTCCGTAATTTGTATTGCCCATTCGGTTACGGTCAATTCATCTATACGTCCTTCCGGGGCAGACCGAAGCCTGGTAGCCAGATCTCCGCCGGAAATATATTTCATTACAAGGTAGAAACGGCCTTCTGCCGCATCGAAGAAGTAATCATAAATAGTCGGAATCGATGGATGATCCAGAGTTGACAATATCATCGATTCACGTTTGAAATCATTGATTGCTTTTGCCTGCTGTTCTTCTTCAATATGAGACTGGACCATTTCCTTGACGGCGCGGAGCACTCCGCCGAGGTTGTTATCGCTTGCAAGATAAACCGCTCCCATACCGCCACCGCCGATTTTGCGAATTATTTCGTAGCGGTTGTTCAGAATCGTTCCCTCGGGCAGCGGTTTCAGTTTCCCGACTCTTTTTCCTCCCGAATCGGCAATACCGGTATCCTTTACCTCGTTTTCACCGCTGACTTTAACATCTGCCGAAACTAATTTCTGTTGATTGTCAACGGGCCGGGAAACGCCGGGAATCATCGTTGCGATTTGGTCAGCATCTGTCGGTAAAGCAAATTCGTTGCCCTCCATTATTCTGACAGAATCAAATATCGAGGCATCCTGGTGCGGATCCGGTAATTCCTCAAGCGGCTTGGAAATAGAAACCGGAGGCGGTTCGGGTTCGGATACGCTTTCAGATTCGGGAAAAACAGGTATTTCTAAAGGTTCAGCCTCGCTTTTATTATGCTCTGCGGATGAAACATGTTCGGGAGAGGGTTCCTGCGCGGTCACCTCTTGGGGAGATTTATTATCAAAAGCATTTACAGATCCCGGAAACTGGCCTGATAAAACAGATGGCACAGGCGGTTCGGCAAAGATATCTTCTTCAGCTTGCGGCAGTCCGCTATTTTCCGGTGTCTGAGCCGGCTGAGTTTCAATTTCAATCGGGTTTAGGGGATTAACGTCATCCGAAACTGCCGGAGAAATTTCAGATGGCTGCATTTGCCCCGATAATTCCGGGCCCGGTTCGGACAAGATGCTTTCAACACCGACTTCAATTTCTATCGGCAAATCAATGTCTTCGACGGTAGGAAGCGTACGGCTCGAATGTTGAAGCGGGCCTGATTCTACCGTAACTGATTCAGAGGTCTGATTCACCGCAGTCTTCGGGTCGGAATCGGCTTTTTCTTCCAATGCAAAGCCGACGATAGTATGCTCCAGGTCAATTTGCGGTTCCTCCGCCATAATTATGTCGCCGGGCGGCAATTCTATCCTGATACCGCAAAACGGACAGAACGCATCTGTCGCGGATATCTCAGAGGAGCATTCCTTACAAACGATTTTCTTTTCCATCGAATTCGAAAAATAGGATCAAATCTTCAGGAGCGAACCTTAAATCTGAGAAAAGTCTTCCCGACAATAATTTCATCACCGTCACGTAGCGGGTGTGGGCTGCCGGGCAACAGCCGGCGGCCGCGGTTGACAAATGTACCGTTGGTTGAGCCCAGATCCTCAATTGCAAATCCCGCTTCACGGCGAAGAATTCGTGCATGCCGCCGGGAGACCTTAGCATCGGGATCAAAGGCATCCAGGTCAACATCAGGGAAAATACCGTTATCGGCGTCCCATCTTCCAATGTATGAATCATCGGCTGTCAGCGGAAACTCCGCTGCAGGTGCTCCGATTCGTTCCAGAATAAGCACGGAATGAACAGTACCCGCAGGATTGTAAGCACTTTTCGGTAATAATTCCCCCGAATCGCCGTTAGATTCAGGCACGGGAACCATATCAATTTTTGTAACCGGAGCAGAATCGGCAACCTGTGAATCGGCATTATCAGCCGATGAAACAGCGGCTTCAAGAACCGATACTTCCGCCATAGCGGCAGAAGAAGCTTCAGGACTTACCTCGGGCGCCGTAATTTCGCTACCGAAGCTGAAGCCGCATTCATCGCAAAATTTTGCGAAATCCCGATTATCGTGCCCACATTTTGCGCAATATTTCATTTTCCGGCGTTTAAATAAATATCCGAAAAAGTCAGATACCCTATAGTTATACAATAAATGACGTGTTCAAGGTAGTGCAGTAATGATTTTTTTTGAGAATTTATGCTTTGAGGTTTTACCAAACTATCCTCCGACGGCGAAGTTTTATGAAACAAACACAGTTATACTGACGTATGAATGGCTTGACGCAATTGCTTGATCTGATTTGCGTTATTTAATGTAGATAATATTTTAGAAGTGAGAAAATAAAGAGGTGAATTCGGATTTATGGCGATGAGCCGGAAAAAGAAACTCCTGATTGGCGGCGGTTTGGGTCTGGTCATATTGATACTGATTATTGCCAGTGTTTTTGCAACGCGCAAAGATACACCTGCCGTTTCTGTTGTCAAGATACAGACAAAGCCCGAACTTAGGTCAACCGTGACGGCTTCCGGAGAGGTTAGACCGATCCAGTTTATGAATCTGACCAGCGAAGTGCAGGGCAGAATAGAAGATATTGCCGTCAAGGAAGGTGATGTCGTTAAAAAGGGTGATGTCCTTGTCAGATTGGACCCCAACCAGCTCGAATTCAACACCGAGGCTCAAATGGCGGCTTATCAGGCAGCCTTAGACGAAGTAAGAGCGTCACAGACACAGGTAGTAGCAGCCCAGAACAATCTGGCACAGGCACGTCAGGTACTTAATCAGACGCAGGTCGCAGTGGACAGCGCAAGGCAAAATGTCGTCGCCTCTCAGACCGAAGTTGATCGCGCTCAGGTTGAGTACAATGCAGCCGTACGTGAAATGCGGCGCAACGAACAATTGCTTGAAAACGGTGTTATTTCCAAACAGGAATTCGACAGTATCCGCGACAGGACTGAAAATGCACGAGCTTCGCTGGCAAACGCAAAGGCGCGGCTCGAAGCGCAGAAACTGGCCGTCCGTGATGCCGAAGCACGCGTCAAACAGCAGGAAGTAGTCGTTAAAGATGCCGAGCGTGCTGTAAAAACTGCCGAAATCAATGTAAGTTCCACACAGGCAAGAGCCAATCAGCAGGCTGCATCACTACGCGGACAGAAAAATCAGCGCGACAAATCAATCGTAATCGCACCGATAAATGGCGTCATAGCCGAAATACCATCAAAAGTAGGGACCTTTGCCGTGGCCGGACTTTCGACTACTGCACTTCTGACAATTGCCGATATGTCCGAAATCAACGTCGAAGTCAAAGTTGATGAAACAGAGATAGATAAAGTCGAGGTCGGTCAAAAGGCAAAGATAAAGGTTGATGCATTCGGAGATACGGAATTGAATGGAGAAGTTTTGCAAAAGACTCCTTTGGCAGTCGGTAAATCGCAAACCTCCGGCGGACTTTCAACAAACATCAACGTGCAGGAGGCAAAGGAGTTTCGTGTCGTTATCCGCCTAGTTGATCTAAGCGAAGAGATGAGGAATGCCCTGCGTCCCGGAATGAGCGCTACTGCGGTAATTACAACCAAAACCGTCAATAACGTTATTGCAGTTCCTCTTCAGGCTCTTGTCGAAAAACGTGCAGACACATCTCCGACCCCTGCCGCCATGGCTAATTCCGCTGAACCCGCCGATAAACCAAAGCCGCAAAAAGGCGTCTATGTCCTAGACGGAAATAAAGCGGTATTTGTTCCCGTGGAAACAGGTATCACAGGTGAATCGGAAATTCAGATTACTGCCGGACTTTCCGAAGGACAAGAAGTAATAATCGGACCGAGTAAAGTTCTAAATACTCTTAAAGACGGAACTTTGGTCAAGAAGGAAGATAAAAAAGATATGGCCGCAAAATAGCGTCTCATTTGCTTAATCATTAAATTGCCAAAGTTACTGGATGTATAGGTTCATGGACAATCAAATCGCAATAGCCGAGGCCCCATACAATACCGAAACGGCCGCCGGAACCAAACTGATCTCGATGATAGATATCTGGAAAACATACCAGATGGGCGTCGAGGAATTGCATGCACTCCGAGGAGTTAGTTTTGACGTAAAGAAAGGCGAATATGTTGCCATAATCGGGCCTTCGGGATCGGGAAAATCTACTCTCATGAACTTGATCGGCTGCCTCGATTCACCTACTAAAGGGGAATACTGGTTAAACGGAAGCCTCGTCTCGGAAATGTCAGACGACGAACTGGCACGGATCCGAAATAAAGAGATCGGCTTCGTTTTTCAGACTTTCAACCTTCTGCCGCGGGCTACCGCACTGCACAATGTAGAACTTCCGCTAATTTATGCCGGCATGCGTGCAGCCGAAAGGCACGAAAAGGCAAAGGCCGCTCTCGAATCAGTCGAACTTGGAGACCGGATTTATCATAAGCCGAATGAACTTTCCGGCGGGCAAAGACAACGCGTGGCTATCGCTCGTGCACTTGTCAATCATCCGTCAATCCTCCTGGCTGATGAACCTACCGGTGCGCTTGATTCCAAAACCAGCGTCGAAATCATGGCCCTTTTCGAAAAACTGCACTCGGAAGGAAACACGATTATAGTAGTTACGCACGAACCTGATATTGCACACCGTGCACACAGAATTATAAGTATCCGCGACGGGCAAATTGAAAATGACGAAAAAATCAAATAGTCATCTCCCCTGATACTCTGCATTTATAAACAAAAGCTTGCCGCAATGCGTATAATATCTTTCAAAGTGTTGGACGCATTGCGGTTTTTGTATTTATGAATCTTTCCGAAACATTGCGGCTTGCCCTATCGGCGATAATGGCGCATAAACTCCGGTCTTTTCTTACGCTGCTTGGTATGATAATCGGCGTTACCGCGTTTATGGTCGTGCTTTCGCTGCTGGTTGGCTTTTCCGCTTATGTGGATGAGAAAATTGCCGGAGTCGGGTCCAATTCATTCACGATACGACGTTTCAATTTCGAGGATTTCAAGGATACGGACACAATTGCGGAAGCCCAGCGTCGCAATAAGGAATTAACTTTTGACGAACTTGCATATATCCGTGAACATTCACGTTTTATCGACAAAATCGGAGCTAAGGCTTTGCCAAATTCGCGTGAAGTAAAGCGTGGCAGCGAAACGCTTCGTGACGTCAGGATAGAAGGTGCAGAGCCGGTCGTAGGTGAAATAGAAAAAATCGATATCGCCGAAGGCAGATATTTTACCGACACTGAGAACAATAATTCAATGCGTGTCGCATTCGTCGGAGCGGACATTGCATCGAAATTATTTCCGCAGGGCGGAGCCGTCGGCGGCGAGATCACTATACAAGGCATTCCCTACAGGATTGTAGGTGTCCAGACCGCAAAAGGAACAATTTTCGGCCAGCCGCAGGATAACTTCGTCCAGTTTCCGATAAAGACTTACGGTGCCAATTTCGGAGGACTGCGCGGAAGTCGCGGGCTTTATTTTGTCGCTTCCGCAAAAAGCGATCTGGTTTTCAATGACGCCGTCGAAGAAGCCCGTAATCTGATGCGAATAAAGAGGCGGTTGCAATTTGGTGAAAAGGACAACTTCGGCATCCTGACACCCGAGGCCATCAGCAGTTTCAAGGACAGCGTTTTTGGCGCAATAGGTATTGTTATCCTTTCTGTCCCGACGATTGCCCTCGTCGTAGGTGCAATAGTGATAATGAATATTATGTTGGTTGCGGTAACGGAACGGACCAAAGAAATCGGAATCAGAAAGAGCCTCGGTGCCAGGCAGTCGGATATTATGAAACAGTTTTTGTTCGAATCAGGAATACTTGCCGCAATCGGCGGTTTGATAGGGCTTACGCTTGCCTATGTTCTTGGCTTCATTATTTCTAAATATGTCATCGAAACAAGAATATCGCTGCTTGCCGGTATTTTTGCGATACTTGTTTCGGGCGGAATCGGCATACTAGCCGGTTTGTTTCCCGCATGGAAAGCTGCAAGGCTCGATCCGATTGAAGCATTACGCGCTGAATAACATATGAAATTGCGAGCAACTTTTCTCGAAAACTTTAAAATGGCGATTAATACGCTTCGCTCGCATAAGTTGCGCTCTTTTTTGACTATCATCGGCGTGGTAATCGGCGTTATAACGGTAATGCTGATTTCATCAATTATCAGCGGAATTGATACTGCCGTTCAAAAGGAAATCGAGTCTTTCGGTACCCGTTCGATTTTTCTTTACAAATTCGATATCGGAATCCGCACGTCCGCGCCGACGCGTGAAGAAAGAATGCGCAAACCTCTTACGCTTGAGGACACAGAGGCGATCAAGAACCTTCCGTCGGTCGAGACCGCCGTGCCGTTTCTTGATGTTTCAAATAGTTTTTTCGGACAGAAAATCCTTGTAACGGGTAAAAACGGCAAAACCTCCACAGCAGTCCAACTCAACGGCACGCTTCCTGAAATGGAAAAGACCAATACGGAAATTCTCGTCGAAGGAAGATGGTTTACCGAACAGGAAAGCGAAATGAAAAAGGATGTATGCCTCATTGGCGACACTGTCCGCGAGACATATTTCCCTTTCGAATCGCCTATTGATAAGACACTCGAGATCGGCGGGCGTGAGTTCAGAGTAATCGGCCTGCTTCAAAAACGTGAACAATTATTTGGCGGCGGCGGTGGAAATAACGACCAAAGCAATATCATTTATATGCCCATCGGTTCCGCCCTGCGCCTAAAGCCAAATGCGGATGATTTGTTCATCCTTGCCGTTGCACGCGAGGGAATGATGGAAAAGGCAAAGGACGATATCGAGGCTCTCTTGAGAGTTCGCAGAAACGTCAAATTTGGTGAGCCGAATAATTTCTCGATGGCCACGGCGGCAAGCATTATCGATCAATTCAAGGCAATTACGGCAAGCACTTTTCTCGCGATGTTTGTTATATCCTCGATCGGTTTGATGATTGGCGGTATCGGCGTAATGAACATTATGCTGGTATCGGTAACCGAGCGAACCCGGGAGATTGGTATAAGAAAAGCTATCGGAGCCAGAAAAACAGATATTCTGGTGCAATTTCTGATTGAGGCCGCCACGCTGACCGGCTTCGGCGGCCTCATTGGATTGGGAATCGGATACCTTTTGACTTTTGTAGTCGCTTTGTTCTTCCCTTCTTACGTGCCATGGTGGGCTCCGCCGATGGGATTCGGAGCCAGCGTTATGATCGGCATAATCTTCGGGCTTTTTCCGGCCTGGAAAGCTGCCCGGCTTGATCCGATCGAAGCGCTTCGTTACGAATAAAGGTCAGTTAGTTCGGTGCTCCGCCAAAATACGCACCGGCGACACGTATCAGCGTCCCGAACAATGCGAAAATAATGACAATGGTCCAGGCCGAAGCGGATGAAAGGCGGTTAGTAATACGCAGGCCGATCGCGGCCAAAATCCAGCCCCAAATCATAAAAATATCGAAAGTGGCGAGAATTGTAGCAAGAACCGGCTGCGATTTACCGTCAATAAAGAAGCTCGGGTTTGCTTGAATCAACCCGCGTTGGCTGCCGAAAAAATCTATCTCCTCGGCAGGCTTTAATATCAGTACAATGAAATTTGCCAATGTGCCTACTACAGCCGGCGGTATGGTCGAATAAACCCACACCGAAACGCCATGCAGATATCCGCCGGAGCCACCGAATGCCTTTGCACCAAGAAAGTAAAACAGGCCGCCGATAAAAAAACTGACAAAAACAAAAACGGGGATCGCGAAACGAATGTAGAATTGTAATTTCACCTGCATATCTACTGCTGCATTTTTCTGCTCCGGCGATAGAGATGCGGCTTGCGGCGAACGCTCGAATTGTTCCAGCAGTGCTGATCTAAATCCGGATTCTCCAACTTTATAATACAACCCAAAGCCCCAAAGCCCGACAAGAAGAGCTACAATGACGCCACCAATAAGAAATCGGGGTTTTCTGCGTAGATCTTCGAATGTCGCGTTTGGATCGAAAAAAACTCCTCCGATAGTTCCAATTTCGGACATTTGCGGTTCTTCAATCGGTGCGGTTTCTGTCATTTCTCCAGCTCCTTTTTGTTTAGAATTCAGAATAAAATCCGTACAAGATTAAATGTTGTATTTTTTAATTTAAGGCTTTATTGCCAACTTACCTTCGGCTATTTCACGGGCCCTGAAACAGGCTACAAAGTGCCCCTTAGTAATTTCATCCGTTGGCGGTTGTGCTTCGGCACATTCATTTATCGCTACGGGACACCTTGTCCTAAATCTGCATCCGGAAGGAGGATTTATCGGTGTCGGGACATCACCTGTCAAAATAATACGTCTGCGATGCTTGTCAGGTTCCGGAATCGGTATCGCTGAAAGCAGAGCAATCGTGTATGGATGAAGCGGTTGGTTGTATAAATCCGCCGAAGTTGCAATTTCTACTATTTTGCCAAGATACATTACCGCAACGCGATCAGATATATGTTCTACTATGGCTAAACCATGAGATATAAAGAGAAAAGTAAGCCCGAATTCTGCCTGAAGGTCTTGTAAAAGGTTTACTACCTGTGCCTGAACTGAGACATCGAGAGCGGAAACAGGCTCGTCACAGACAATAAACTTAGGATTTAACGCCAAAGCCCTTGCGATTCCGATCCTTTGTCTTTGCCCGCCGGAAAATTCGTGCGGATAGCGATTCATATAAATCGGGTCAAGACCTACTTTTTTCAGAAGGTCTGCGACGCGGTCCTTCTTTTCCACTTTTGCCAATGAAGTATGGATAGTCAGTGGTTCAGAAACTATTTGAAATACATTCATCCGGGGATTCAGGCTTGCGTATGGATCCTGAAAAATAATTTGCATCTGCCTGCGCATGTGCCGCAATTCAGCTCCTTTTACATTCGCTACATTACGACCATCAATAAAAACATCACCTGAAGATGGCTCTTGCAAACGTATAATGCATCTGCCAAGCGTAGATTTTCCACAGCCTGATTCGCCAACCAGCCCGAGCGTTTCGCCGCGATTTATATCAAGACTAACGCCGTCAACAGCCCGAACTGCTTTGCCAAACCGTGCAGAAGCAAAATGCTTCGTTAAATCCCGCACTTTTACAAGAGGATCTTCTGCTTTTGAGTTGCTGTTGTTAATCATTCTTAAACAGTTGGATTGCAATATTTAAGCTAAACGGTCTGATTATGTTCCGCAATTGCTTCCGATTCGAAAAGTACGCACCGGACGCTTCTGCTATTACCCAAATTCATAAGCGGCACATCACCCTCGCTGCATTTCGGCAGCCGAAAAGCGCACCGCGGCGCAAAATGACACCCTTGCGGCAAATCCGTCGGACGGGGCACAAAACCTTCAATGGTTTTCAAACGACCATGTTTATGACCGGCCGACAATCCGATTTTGGGAACTGAATCCAGAAGTCCTCTGGTATAAGGATGCTTAGGCTCGGCAAACAAGGCTGCAGTTTCTGCCTCCTCTACAATTCTTCCGGTGTACATTACATAGACGCGGTCCGCAGTTTCGGCAACAACGCCTAAATCATGTGTTATCAATAGAATAGAAAGATTTCTCCGTTGTCGTAATTCTGATAGAAGTTCTAATATCTGAGCCTGAATCGTAACATCGAGTGCTGTGGTCGGTTCATCAGCAATCAACAAATCCGGCTCGCACGCAAGCGCCATTGCAATCATCACACGCTGCCGCATACCGCCGGACAGTTGATGCGGGTAATCATTTGCACGCTCTTCGGGTGACGGAATTGCAACTTCTTTCATTGCAGCAATTGCCGCTACGGCTGCCTCCCGCCGGGACATTTTTCTATGCAGCCGCAAAACTTCGGCAATTTGTTCTCCTACCGTATAAACGGGATTAAGCGAAGTCATCGGATCCTGAAAAATCATGGCGATATCATTTCCGCGAATTTCCCGAAGTCGTGTTTCTGAAACTGCCAGAATATCTTCGCCTTTGAATCGAATTGAGCCATTTACGATTTTTCCGGGCTGTGAAATCAGACGCATTACCGAAAGAGCGGTTATGGATTTTCCAGAACCGGATTCACCAACCAGCCCAACGACTTCGCCCTCACCAATTCTGAGACTTACACCATCAACTGCCCTGACAAGGCCGTCTTTTGCAGGAAAATAAGTTTTTAGATTTGAGATTTCTAGTAGATCGGCCATTTTCAGCAATCAGACCTTAACAATTACACTATTTCAAACGGCACCAAAATAATCCGTATTAGTTTAGACCAACCCGCTTGTTAACGTAAAACCCTTATGGTTGAAAGTTTTATCGCCTTTGCTGGCAACTCAACACTTAGTCAATTCGTCGAAACAATGGTATTCTTGCGATAGCCTTTGAGTTTTTTCATTTCGGAGTTTTTTTACGAATGAGCCTGATTAATCCCGCGCGTAATTTTTTCTTCATTTTATTGTTTTTTTCGCTGGCATTCGGCAATATAACCGCTCAAACCGTTGCTGAAAAGCTGCAAAAACCATCATCGAAGCCGCCGGTTACCAAATCACCGGTAACTGCCGAAGATATCGAACTGGATATGTCCGAGGCTCTGGCAATTATTGAAAGCAACCACGTGGCCGGTAAGACGCTTAATTACAACGATGTTTTCAAATCAGCAATCGACGGAATGCTGCACTCTCTTGATCCACATTCAAATTACTTCGATGCAAAGGAATTTGAGCAATTTCGCACTGATCAAAGTTCCAGATATTTTGGCATCGGCGCAACGATAGGTGATCTCAGTGATGCGGACGGGAAAATAATCGCAACATTTATCAGGGCTACATTCGAAGGTGCACCGGCAAACCGCGCAGGGCTTAGATACGGTGATAAGATCGTAGAGGTAAATGGCACCAATGTTTTGGGTAAACCATTTCCCGAAGTCAGAAATATGCTTCGCGGGCCTCGCGGTACAGTTGCAAAGATTGTTGTCGAGCGCCACGGCACAGGTAAACGCGAAACTATTGAAATTATTCGCGATGCGGTCCCGCAGCCTTCAATTCCAGAGGCATATATGATTCGCCCCGGCGTCGGTTATATCGCTATGACCGGCGGTTTCAATCAAACCACTTATGCTGAATTTACCGATGCAATGCGAAGGCTTAAGACTCAGGGAATGAAAGAGCTTGTGCTTGATTTGAAAAATAATGGCGGCGGTCTGGTAAGTCAGGCATATCGCGTTGCAAATACATTTCTCGACGCCGGTCAGGTGGTTTTTACCCAAATCGGACGTCTGGAAGGCACTACAGAGGCTTATCGTGCTGATAACCCAAACCCTGAAAAAATACCTCTTATCGTATTGGTAAACCGTAATTCTGCTTCGGCTTCGGAAATTCTGGCCGGTGCCCTTCAGGATCACGACAGAGCTCTGATAGTCGGCGAAAACACGTTTGGAAAAGGTTTGGTTCAAAATCCATTCCTGCTTGACTATGGCTCCATGCTTCTTCTTACAATTGCAAAATACCAGACGCCTTCAGGCCGACTGATCCAACGTGATTATTCCAACGGTAATCTTTACGATTATTACACTAACGGAGGAATTGGAAGCGATGATGTGCCAATCCAACCAAAGGGACCGGAATCCAAAACCGACGCCGGCAGGTCCGTATATAGCGGCGGCGGGATAAATCCGGACGTTTTCATTAAACCGGATACAATTACTGCTGAACAAGCCCGTCAACAGCAGAAATTAGCCAATCCCATATTCGCCTTTGCACTTGATCTCGTATATGGAAAAATCTCCGGTTTCGAAACCTACAAGGTAGATAAGCCGATAGTATTCGGCTATGACATCAAACCCACTGACTATCCAATAACAGACGCACTCTACAACACCTTTAAAAACTTTGCCGAAAATAAATACAAAATCCCATCTTCGCTAATCGACAGGGAACGAAAATTCGTAGAACGCAGCCTGCGTGCCGAATTGATTACAGCCGCTTACGGCACTACTTCGTCCTTCCAGGTTTTCAATGAATACGATACCCAATTATCAAAGGCGATAGAACTTTTGCCGCAGGCACGGGCCTTGATGGCAGAAGGTGTAAAGGCACGGGCAAAGACAGCCACATCCCGTAATACCGGAGAAGGGATTAAATAGTTTTAAGATTTGTACAAAAACTTTAAACGGATTCCCCTAAATAATAATTTCCAAGGGAATCCGTTTTTTACATAGGTTAAAGTCCCAAAAGCCACGTTACCAGATGATATACTCCAAAGCCGAGTCCTATCAGTAAACCGACCAGAAGCAAAGACAAAACGGCAACTACAATTTTGAACTTTCTATACCGGTTTTCGTCCGGAGGTGAAAGCTGGCTTTGTGGGAAATATGGTGGCGGCCTGTTCAACATTGTTTATTCTTTACCTCTTTTCATTAAATTTCAGACTAACAAAGAAAGGCATTGAACCGCAACAATACGTCCACATTAAAAGAAACCCAAAATACTATCGCGGAATTTCAACCTTCATTTCTGCAAGTCCATAGGCAAGTACCGCCATCAAAGAACCAAGTTTGGCCAGATTGCGTGGCTCTACCTTATCGAACGTATCGGCTGTGGTATGGTGATAATTGAAATACGTTCTTGTATCGAATAGCGGAGCAAATGACGGCACGCCGAGCGAAGTTAAAGGCCCTATGTCAGCCCCGACTCCGCCGGCCTGCCATCGGACTATGCCGGCTCCCTGACCGGACAGTACCTCTGAAATTGGCTGAAAGAGCGGTATTGCCTGTTCCTTTCCCGAAAAAAGAAATCCAAGAGTATTAGAAGCGCCGAGATCGCTTTCTATTGCCGCAAAATGCCTGACAATATTGTTCTTTTCTGCTTCGGCATAACCATTGCCACCGGCGAGACCGTTTTCCTCGTTTGCATAGGCAATTACACGAATTGTGCGTTTCGGAGTTATTCCAAGTTTTTTAAGCAAATACGGGACTTGCATCGCAGCGGCGACGCCAACCGCATCATCAAGTGCGCCGGTACCTAAATCCCAGGAATCCAAATGCCCGGAAACGATGACAACCTCTTCGGGTTTTTCACTTCCTTTCAGATCAGCAATGACGTTATAAGCATCGGCATCGGGCAAAGTCTTTGGCGTTAGTGTTAATTTAATCCTGACTTTTCCCTCGCCGGCCAGGTGCGAAATAAGATCGGCATCTTCGCTCGAAACAGCGGCTGCCGGAATCTTCTGCACATCCGGTGCATATCTGAGAGCTCCGGTATGGGTAAGGCGATTCTGTGACCCGCCGGCAGAACGAACCAGAACCGCAACTGCACCTAAACGGGCTGCTGCCGAAGCGCCTGAACTTCGGTAAGCAACAGCCTGACGGTAGGCATCACCGCCAAAACCGGCAGCAGCCAATTCACGGTCGAATTTGTAATTAAACAAAACAATCTTACCTGCAACCGCTTGCTTTCCAAGCCGCTCAAGCTCCGCAAAGTTCTCTGCCACAATAACTTCACCAGTCAGGCCGGAATCCGGCGTTGCCACACTGCCGCCAAGAGCCGTAAGTACGACTTTTTGCGTAGTTCCGGGAGCCATTCCGGAAAATTCGACGATTTCACCTGTCTCGATACCACGAACCCAATGCGGGACTTTTACTTTTTGCATTGTTACCGTAAGGCCGAGTTTGCGCATCTCTTCCGCAACATACTCTGCCGCACGGTTGTATTGCGGGGATCCGGATAAGCGAGGGCCGATGTTGTTGGTCAAATATCTCGTCTGGACCAGCGCATAATCGCTCTCCAAAGCGGCGGATTGAATTTTACGCATATTTTCGACTGAGAGTGTCGAAAGCGAAGGTGTTGAGACCTGTTGAGCAAAAACGAAAGTTGTAAAGATAAAACAGGAAATAAAAAACCGGAGAACATTCATAAACGGATTTTAACCGACGACTTATGGTTAATCCAAATTTATGTAATAATTAAACGCTGAATCAAACTTCTTCGAACGGTAAAATCCATATGAAACGAAAATTTTTTCTGCTATTCGTTATAACGGCTTTCGCCTGCGTCACCAATTCATTGGCACAAAATGCGTTCTCCTTCGATGATTTGATGAAGGTGCGCCGCGTTTCCGACCCACAGACATCGCCCGACGGAACACAGATTGCTTTTGTTGTCGGAACCGTAGATATGGCAGCCAATAAGGTTATTAATCAGATTTACGTTGCTGACCTGGAAAAGCCCGATCGGCCTGCCAGACAAATCACGGAAGTCTCCGCATCAAGCTCCTCACCACGATGGTCACCTGACGGAAAGCGAATTGCTTACGTTGCAGGCGGACAGATTTGGATAATGGAACCTGACGGAGGCGGAAAACGCAAAATCAGCGATATTTCAACCGGAGCATCAAATCCGGTTTGGTCGCCGGACGGCAGAATGATTGCTTTCTCTTCAGACGTTTACCCGGACTGTCAGGACGACGAGTGTAATAGACGCCGAGACGAAGAAGCTGAAAAAAATCCTGTTAAAGCCATTGTTACTGACCGCCTTCTTTTCCGGCATTGGAACGAATGGCGGGATAAAAAACGTACCCATGTTTTTATAATACCGGCTGCCGGTGGCACGGCAATTGACCTAACTCCGGGCGATTATGATTCTCCGCCTTATGCTGCGGCGTCAGGGGTTGACTATGCCTTTTCTCCGGATTCGGCAGAAATAGCAATTCTTAGAAATCCCGACAAAGTCGAAGCAATATCAACCAACAGCGATATTTACCTTGTCCGCGTCGCTGATAAGACTTCGAGAAACATCACTGAAGCAAATCGTGGTTACGATATCGCTCCGCAATTTACCGCCGACGGCCGATATTTAATTTACCGTTCCCAGGCTACGGAAGGATTCGAAGCCGACCGTTGGCGATTAATGCGATATGACAGGCGAACGAGTGAAACCATTGAATTGACGAGGGGTTTTGATCAACAGGTTGATGAGTTTGTCGTTTCACCGGACAGCCGTACGATCTACTTTGCCGCCGGTTTACGTGGACGCAGCCGGATATTTACGGTACCTGTCGAACCCGATTTCCGGCTTCGTTCAGCGACTTTTGTTTCCGCTTTAGAGAAACTCAAAAATCAATCCGGCTCTCTGAGTTCATTAAGCATCTCTGCATCCGGCCAGACGCTTGCTTTTATCGGCAATTCGATGGACAGGCCGTCCGAAGTATTTGTTTTGGACCTTCGCAATGGCTCAGCCAAAAATATCAGTAACATTAATGCTTCACTTCGGCTAAACCGTGCAGAAGATTTTGAGTGGACAGGAGCTTTAGGCAAAAAAATACATGGTTTTCTGTTAAAACCAGTGGATTTCGATCCTAATCGAAAATACCCTTTGATCGTGCTGATACACGGCGGCCCTCAAGGAGCCTGGATGGATAATTGGGGATACAGATGGAATCCGCAGGTGTTTGCAAATGCCGGTTATATAGTATTTATGCCAAATCCTCGCGGTTCAACTACTTATGGTCAGCAATTTGTCAATGAAATATCAGGCGACTGGGGCGGAAAGGCATTTATTGACATCAAAAACGGCGTTGCAAGTGTCCTCAGGCTACCCTTTATCGACCGTTCGAGAATAGGCGCCGCCGGTGCAAGCTATGGCGGTTATATGATCGACTGGATACTCGGCCATAATGATGATCCGCGTTTTCGTTTCAAAGCTTTGGTCTCGCATGCCGGTGTTTACAATCTTGAAAGTATGGCCGCCTCAACCGAAGAATTATGGTTCGTCCGGTGGGAATTCAAAGGAATGCCTTGGGAAAACCGCGCTTTATATGAACGTTGGTCACCGAACCGGTTCGTGAATCGCTTCAATACACCGACTTTGGTTACAGCAGGTGAACTGGATTATCGTGTTCCGGTTGATCAGAGCATCCAGCTTTTTACGGGTTTACAGTTAAAGGGCGTGGATTCAAAACTGATTATTTTTCCGGACGAAGGCCATTGGATACTCAAACCACAAAATTCACGTTTTTGGTATTCAAATGTACTCGAATGGTTTCGGACAAGACTTTAACCTGAGTAATCAGATAAGTTAAAACAGATTAAACGCAAAGAGGCTGCCCGGTAAAAACCCGGACAGCCTCTTCGCCTTTGAGAAGACTGGATGGTCTGCTTGATTTGTTGGAAAGCAGAGCACGAAGCCTACACAAAATAGAGCCGCTGAAGGCAAAATCTGTAGATGCTTCTTTGCCACACCTACGAGGTTAGCTGACGGGCTAGGAACGAAAGATTATCCCCGAGCCGTAAATGGCTCTTCGCCCCTGTTACATTCATGAAATTGGAATGTAACTTTGGTTCCCCCGCGTCGCCTCGGGATTGAAACGACTTCGGTGATCAACTTTTCAACGCATTTAGAATATCATCATCTATCGGCGAATGGCAAGAATTTTTCTGCGTGTCATGTTATCGTCCCGGAAACCAGTGATACAAAAAGAGATAGACGATTACACCTGTAACGGAAACATAAAGCCACACGGGATAAACAAGTCTTGCGATCTTTTTATGCTGCTCAAATTGGCCCCGCAGACCACGAATAAGAGTCAAAATAACAAACGGAGCAACGATGATGGCAAGTACGGTGTGCGATGTAAGTATTGTGAAATAAACCGGACGGGCAAGTCCCTGTCCCGTGAAACGTGTCGGGCCGAGTCCAAAGTAGTAAGTCCTCAAGCTATGGTAGGTTACATAAGACAATAAAAAAACTGCCGAAATAGCTGCAGCGGTTATCATTGCAGCCCGATGCCTGGTAATTTTTTGCTGACGGATGAAATAAAATCCAATTAGAAGACAAACGCCTGCCGACGCATTTAGAAAAGCATTCAAATGCGGAAAAAATCCCAGAAGTTCCATTTATTTCCAAAAAGCAAGGACAGCAATCAGCACAATCCAGATGCCGCCGATAAAATGCCAATACCAGCCTACGTAACGCGCAAGCCGGATGCGATAAAGAAGCTCGGCCCCATTCATTGTCGGATACCATGTTCGTGTAATGACTGCACCAAGTGCAACAAGGCCGCCAAATACGTGAATTGCATGTGCGGCAGTCAGCAGGTAGAAAAAACCCGCATACGGATTGCCGGACATATACAAACCGCGTTCAACCAATGCAAGCCAGGCAAGAAACTGTGAAACCAGAAATGCAAAACCAAGTCCGGCAGTTGCAACCAACCATTTCCGTGTTGCGCCGGTTTGTTCCCGAATCAAAAATTTTTTGCTTAGTTCAAATGCGGCGCTACTTGCCAGAATAATCAGGGTGCTTATCCAAACCTGTACGGGTAAGGAAAACGGTTTCCAGGCCAAGGCACCATTGGTTGCTACAACTACGTATGCTCCGACAAGCCCGCCGAACGTCATCAGCACAACCAAAAGTAAAAACCACGTAACGATTTTGGCCTTGTCTGAATTATCGAGGCTGTTTTCGGGCGGATGATTGTTGCCGTCACCGCCATTATGTCCACCACCGTTACGACCGGATCCTGAAGAGCCGGTACCGGAAAGACGTGATGGCCGTTTCTTGATTTCTGCCGAGCCGGGTTCCAATGTTTCAACTATCCCTGTCCGCATACATTCATTACCTTTTATCCAGTACAAGAACAAGCAGCAAAAAAGGCAGATAAGCAACCGTAGCGAGAAGTAATTTCCTGGCTGCGGGTACATTTTTTGCCCGCGCCGCACGAATGCAAGCCATCAAAAACCATCCGCCAAGTATTATGGATGCAACCAGGTAGATCCACCCGGCAAATCCAAGAAAGAAAGGAGCAAGCGAGGTAACAACAGTTAACATCCCGAACATAACAATTTGCCGTGATGTTATGCGACCGTCCTTTTCCACAACCGGAAGCATCAGAATTCCGGCTTTTGCATAATCATCCCGATACATCCACGCAATTGCGAGAAAATGCGGAAATTGCCACAGGAACAGAAAAACAAAAAGTGCCCAGGCTCCGAGAGTTATTTCACCGGAAACGGAGGTCCAGCCCATTAAAGGAGGCATTGCACCCGGAATTGCTCCAATCGCGGTAGATGCAGTCGTACGGGTTTTAAGCGGGGTGTAAAGAAAGACGTAGCCGATGATCACCAAAACGCCTAGTAAAGCTGTCAGCGAATTAACGAAAACCAACAGTTGGAGAATTGCCAGAGAGGAAAGAATAGCACCGAATAACCAGGCCTCAATGATTGAAACACGGCCTGTCGGAAGCGGGCGTGCAGCAGTTCTTTCCATTAGGGCATCTGTGCCTCGCTCCATAGCTTGATTTAATGCAGCGACTCCAAATGCCAGCAGCATAATGCCGGTCATTGAATGCAGGAACAGAATAATATCGAACCGCGCCGAAGCGACATAAAAGGCAGCAGCGGCAGTTAAAACCAGCAGCACCGCAATGCGCGGCTTGGTTAGCTCGGCAAATGCTGCAAGCTTTTCCTTTATTCCCAAACTTGTTCTCTCGGCAAGGCCGGCAGTTCCCGGATTTAACATTATTTACTTCTCTCTTCGGCAGAGACTTACTACTGCAAATCTATTCGCTTTGCGTAAAGTAAAGAATAAGGTTTTTTTGCCTATTTTCCAAACTGATATTAATAACTAACCTGCTACTATCATGTTAAAGCCAAACTAATTTGCCGCAGGATGACTTTTTTTTAATGCTTTTGTATTCTTAATTTAGAAAATGTCCACAATAGAAGAGACAATTCGTACCGAAGCCGCAAAGACTTCAGTTGCCAAAGCAGGATTACTTGACCGCGCCGTAAATTTCCTGAGCTCCGTAAGGCTCGGTATTTTTCTATTGGTTATACTTATCGTTCTCTCCATGATCGGGATGCTGATAATCCAGCAAAACGTTCAGGGGTTTGATTCATACTATGCATCTCTGACTCCGGCAGAGAAAATTGTTTTTGGCTATCTTGGTTTTTTTGATATTTATCACACCTGGTATTTCAATTTTCTACTTTTATTTCTCTCACTAAATATCATACTTGCCTCGATTGACCGGTTCCCGTCTGCCTGGAGCTACATTCGCAAGCCAAAAACTACCGCAACGGAAAAATGGCTTCTCTCTCGTCCCCTTTCAAGCAGCTTCTCAATCTCAGCCATTACTCCCGAACAGGCAGGCGCAATAATCTCCGAAATTTTCAGTAAAAACAAATTGGAAGTTATCCAAACAGAAACAAAAGTTTCCGAATACGCTGAGAACGAACGCGGTGAAAAGGATTTTTCACAAACCATAACAAAAAGACAGATTCATATTTTTGGCCAAAAGGGCAAATTCAACAGAATCGGTGCGTACATTGTTCATGTCTTTTTGCTTCTCCTTTTTCTCGGTCATTTCGTAGCGCTGCAAACCGGCTTTGACGCTGATGTAAGAATGATTCCGGGTAACGAATCGGATAAAATACAGATGATTCGATTCGACCTGGACAAAAAAGAAAAATTCGACGTCCAGCTTCCCTTTACGATCGCCTGTTTAGACATTGAACAAAAACTTATCGACCCGCGAGGCAACATAGACGTCAACAATACGCTCGACTGGCGAACGCGAATCAAAATAACAGATCCGGAATATGGGGAAACTGTTGCCGATGTCGCCCTTAACAGGCCATTTCAGTATCGCGGCTATAGATTTTTTCAGGCGCAGACAATTCCCGTCGGAAATGCACGTACTATCACGCTTCAGCTTACATCACAAGTAGATGGCACACAGCAAACAGTTCAGATACCGCGGCTTGGATCCGCTACCTTGCCGGACGGAACCAAAATAGAATACGAGGATTTTCTGCCGGATTTTGTCTTCAACGCTGAAGGAAAACCCGATACAAAATCCGGCGAATATCGTAATCCCGTTGCCTTGCTTGGCGTAACGCCGCCGGATGGCCAACGACTGCGGGTATTCGCTTTTGCCGGAAATATAGCTGAAAACATACCGGTTGGCGCACCGAAAGCAGGCTACAAGTGGCGGTTGACCGATTACGAAAAAGCACCTTTTGCACACGTACTTTCAATTAAATACGATCCGTATGACGGAGCGTTTATTGCCTGGTATATTGGCGGTTTCGGCCTTGTCGGAGCACTGGCTTTTGTCTTCTTTACTTCACACAGGCGAATCTGGACTATAATCGAAGACGATCATGGACAAACACGTTTAATTATTGCCGGTGAGGCAAACCGCAATCAGGGTGGCTTCGAACAATTATTCTCCAGGATAGAAAATGAATTGAAAAAACGTTTAAATATTTAGACGTGGAGGTCGGATAGAAATAATATGGCACAGGTAATAGCAGCAGAAAAAATTTTCGCACCGGAAAAATCAACTTCCCAATGGACAGGGTATCTACCTGCCATTGGTGCGGTAGCCGGCTCTCTTCTAGTACTTATTGCGCGAATCGAAATAGGAACTTCCTTTATTTCGGACGGCGCTTTGATGATGCTTGCCCTGGCCTGTTATTTACTTGGAGCACTGTTCTACCTTACAAATCTCTACGCACCTTCGCAGATGTCGCGTCGTATCGGCCTTGCAACTTCAACGCTCGGCGTTTTCTTTAACCTTTCCAGCTGGTTAGTGCGATGGGTTGCCGCTTACGATCGGGAACTTGCAATTTTACGAGCCGGCGGCAGCAATGAAACGCCCTGGATTTTTCGTTATATCCCATTCGCCAATCTTTACGACCTGAGCCTTGCATTCGCTTTCGGTGCGGGGATTTCCACTCTTCTGCTTGCACGTAGGCCTAAACTTCAAATACTCAGTGCTTTTACCTTGCCGCTGGCGGCCTTAATTCTGACTCTTGCACGTTTTATCGGAGGTGAATTTATTGATTTGCCGCCGGTTCTGGATTCTTACTGGCGCCCGATTCACGTCGGCGTTGCCTCACTCAGTTATGGCGTTGCTTTGGTTTGTTTCGCAATCGCCGTACTTTATTTGCTCAAAGATAAGACAAAAGTAGAAGCAATGGCCATCTGGTCAGGCTTATTTGGAATCGCCGTAATTGCCACAATCAGTAAATTTTCAGTCTTAACTGAATTTACTTACCGCGCGGGAATGTTTTTGCCCAACACAACAGGCGGCAAGCCGTTCTCAGCGCCTTTCCGGCTGGAAATTCCTTATGCCGGAATCTCACTTGCAATCACAGCAGTCCTGCTCGCGGCAACTGTAACAGCTTTTCTGATTTATCTTTACCGCGAAAGTGAATCCGCAAAACGTGCAGGCCATATCCTCTTAAAAGTTGCATTTGCAGCACAGATAATTTCCATCCTGATACTTGTTGCAGGTATCCGTGGAATCAGCGACGCACCTGCCCGGCTTGCCGCCCAGCTTTCGGCTAATCCATCGCAGTACATTACGGCAGGCCGCGCCGTCGCCGAACGCCAACAATTAAGTGCACAGGAATATGCCGCTATGTCCGCTGCGGATTTCGACCGTCTCGGTCGGCAGTATTTTCAGTCAAACGGAGACCGGTTCTATCTCAGCCTGAACACCAACCCGGTCGAAATCGCCGGGCTCATAACGGCTCTGGCCGGTACTTTTTTCATTTTACTGTTTTCCTTCAAAACTGACCGGCTCCGGGAACGCCTGCCAAGTCTCGAAACGCTTGACTCTCTGATGTATAAAACCGCCTCGCTTGCTTTTGCCGGATTGGCAATGCTTTTGATAACAGGCGCCATTTGGGCTAACGAATCCTGGGGCCGCCCATGGGGATTCGATTCCAAAGAAACCGGAGCCCTCGTTGCCTGGCTTACTTATGCCGGTTTCCTCCATACAAGGATATCAAGAGGCTGGTCCGGGCGGAGTTCGGCATATTTTGCCATTGTCGGATTTCTCTTCGTTATTTTTACCTATCTCGGCGTAAGCTACCTGTTGCCAGGCTTGCATAGTTACGCATAAGCAATTGTTGATTTTTGTAATCGCATCAGTATTTGATTGATGAATTCCAGATTTTTATATCTCACTGTGGGACTTTTAATCGGACTCGCCATTGGGTTTGCCGGTGCAAATGCCTTGAATCGCCGCGGTATGGCAGTTGGCACCGCCAACAATCCATTGGCCAATCCAAATACTGCCCCCCAGCCAAATCAACCGCAAGGCGGAATGCAAGCAGACGTTGCCGCTACGCTGGAGCGTGCCGAAAATAATCCGGAAGATTTTGTCGCCCAGATGAAAGCAGGCGATATGTATGCTCAGATTGGCAGATTCGACAAAGCGGCTGAATTCTACAAACGCGGAGTCAGCCTCGAACCACAAAATCCGGCTGCAAACCTTGTATTGGCAAATGCTTTGTTCGATGCAAGGGATTTCGTCAGTGCGGCAGAGTATTATTCAAAAGTCCTTGAAATAGACCCTTCCAACCTGAATGCCAGAACTGATCTGGGTACTACTTTTGTGGAACGGCAACAGCCCGATTTTGAACGCGCCATCGTTGAATATGAAAAAGTTTTGCAGCAGGATCCAAAAAATGAACCTGCTCTGTACTATCTGGCAATAGCGAACCTAAGAAAGGGAAATCGTCCCGAAGCTGAACGAATTTTAACCAAACTACTTGAAATAAGTCCGACAGGAGAACTGGCCTCCCGATTAAAAAGAAACCTCGACCAAAAATAAAGATTTATTCAATAGTAACGTTTGCAACATCAAGCATGGAATAACGTCCGATTGTACCATTGCGCATAATTACTGTCAGAATTCCCCGTTCGACGGAAAACCTGAGTACCTGTACCAACGGACGCTCTATTACGGATCCATCACGAAATTTTATGATCAAACGGACATTTTGCAGCGGATCGGCTTGATTTGTCTCAGGTGGTTTTTCTGCTTTTCTTTTTGAATTATTTTGTCTGGCACCGGTCTTTGGGCGGATTTCTTTATTGCCCGAATCTTTTTCGGGAGCGTTTGAGGCGGAATTATCGGCAGAAACTGCCGCTTGCGTTTGATCCAAAATCGGTGCATCTACCGATGGGTGTGAATCGGCAGATGATTTAGCAAGCGGGTCTGAGACAATAACCTTAGGTGTTGTCTGCTGTTTTTCAACTGCTGTATTATTTTCAACCCCTTTCGGTGGTTCGTCCGTGGTGGATAATGTTCCATCCGTGCGCTTTAATGGCTCGTCGGGCAAAGGAACTGACTGCGCCTGTTTATCATTTGTCTTTTCCCTTGGTTCCTTCAGAGCATCCTGCAATCTGGTATTCACGGCATTCAGTACCGCACGCGGAACCCGCGGTTCTTCGGGAACATCAGCTTCGGCTGAGGCAATGAAACCGCCGGCAAATTTTATCTGAAACCGGGCATCTTCGTCGCCCTGTGCCCGTCCCTCGATGCGTAAAATCAATCTTTCCGGTTTCCGTAGATAAACTACACGCCCCGTTTCCCTTTCGCTTGCATCTGCATAGATAACTATTTTAGTCAATGGTTTAAGTCCGGCGGCATAGTATAAATCTATATCTCCCGTAAAATTCTCAGTTTTAACATTTATGAAAAGGTCGCCCTGATCGCCTTGAAAAGTGAAATAATATGTTGTCAGGCGTGAATCGCCGATGGGTCGGGAGCGAATTACTCCATCAAGAACCGGCTGCCTCAAAGGCGTAGGAAACATCACATCGGAGCTCTGCGCAAACAAAACGGCAGATGAGATAATCAGCATCAGAGCCGCCGGGAGAATTTTAAAATCAGGAGTTTTTGAAATGGAGTACAACACTTTTTAGTCAAGAACTTTTCGAAAATGTACCAGCCTCGAGGTAATCTGATAACCCAGCCCGAGATGCGCCGAAATGCTTGTTTCATTACCAATTTCAGCATCCGAACCCATTTCGCTGCAACCTTTTGCCTTAGCCCATTGCTCAGCAAAAGCTACGAGCCGCCGCCCGATACCGGTACGTCTAAATTCGGGCTCAACGTACCAGCCTTCCAGATAACCGACAAAATCGGTCAGGCAATCTTCGGCAAATGGCCTGATACTTGCTTCGAGAAATCCAACAAGGCGGCCTTGCCCTGCATCGGCCACGGCAACCAATTGCGTGTCGCCGTGCCCGATTATCTCAAACATTTCATTTCTATGGTCTTCATCGGCATTTTCATCCCATAGAAGTTTTCTTAGCCGAAGCCATTCGTTGAGATCTGATTCCGTAACAATCCTTATAGCTATTTGGTCTGATGCCATCAGCGCTGATTTTAACAATCAAAATCGAAATCAACAATACAAAAAGAAAACCGGCCTGTTAAAAGCCGGTTTCAGTAAATTATGTGCTTATCGACGAAAGAGATAAATTATCCGTTGGTCTTTTTATCCGCCAGCAATTCGATCGCTTTTTTCAATTGTAAATCCTCGGCAGGAGTTAATGTTTTTTCTACGGAAGGAGTTGCCGCAGGCTGCGGATTCCGGTTCTGCTGATCCTGTTGATTTACGATCTCTTCAACTTCGTCGGGCTCTGGCGTGTCAGGCCGTTTTACTTCTACTGTGGGTTTAACTCCCGTAGTCGCTCTGTCGTCAGTCAAAAAAGGCTTGCCCGAAGCAGAAGCCCATTTGGCTACCGTTAAAAGATAACCATCGCCATTGCGCAATTTAAAAAGTTGTTGCTCAACTCCGGCCCCGAAACTTTTTTCACCTACTACCTCTCCACGTTTTGATTCGAGAATCGCAGATGCAACAACCTCGCCGGCGCCGGCAGTTCCAAGATCGATGAGTACATTAACTTTACCGTCATATACTGTCTTTGAAGGATCAGCTGAAAATGATTTAACGACCTTGTTATCACGACCGATTATTTTTGCAAGTTCACCTTCCCTGATAAATAAGTTTGCGACCGCCGCACCTTCGTCAATTGAACCTGTCGCAACTCCTCGTAGATCGAGCACTACCTTTTGAATTCCCTGTTTAACAAAATTTTGCAGGTGATTGCGGATATCTGCCGCTTCGCCTGATTCGAGACTGTAAACCTTTAATATCCCGATTTTACCGTTTTCTATTCGGGCAGCGACCGGTGGAATTTTATAAGTGCCGCGTGTAACTTTGATAATCTGTGGTTTTTCACCCGATCTGAGCACACGGAGGTTGACAGTAGTGCCGGCTTCGCCACGAATAAGTTGCTTTGCGTCGTAAAGCGAAATGTCCCTGGTCGCCTTATTGTCGATATATTCGATGATGTCTCCGGCCTTAAGTCCAGCCTTTTCGGCATTTGAACCATTGATGACCGAAACCACATAAAGATATAGCGAAACTTGAGAAAATTCGGCTCCAATGCCGACTTTGGCATTATCATTACCGGAAGTGTATTCCCTTACTTGCTCTGCGGTAAGATATGATGAATAAGGATCCAGTCCACCGGCGAGGCCGCGCAATGCCCCGAGCCTTACTTTTTCCAGATTAGGTTCATCAACATAATCATTTTGAATATGTTGAAGTACGGATTCGAAAATCCGCATTTGAGCGCCGGCATCATTGATTGGCTGCTGTGCACGAGTCCAAGGCCCGAGGACTCCGCCCACAACTGCATAAAGAGCAATTGCGGCCGAAACCGCTAAAACTGACATCTTACCGCGAAATGACATAATAAAACCTCGCCTGCAGCGATATTCCTGTTAAACTGAATACGGGATAAATTATCACAAAATCCCGCTATTGAGTTAACATCTTTGATTATCTGACATATAAGCCGCTCTGTAAAACAATTAAATGCCTATTCACACTGAAATTACAGAACTTAGTGAAATATATGCCTCCGGACGGATACTTGCTCTCGATCCGGGATTGAAAAGAATCGGGGTTGCAATCTCTGACCATGACCAAATCATTGCAACCCCGCTTGAACTTATAGAACGTCGTTCATGGAAGCATCTGCTAAGTTGCATAAAATCATTAATTATCACTTATGATGCCAAAGCCCTTGTAATTGGTTTACCGCTAGGTTTTGAGGGCGAGGAGACTGAAATGTCCATCCTTGCACGTGAATGGCAACGAAAATTTTCCCTTTCCCTGTCCATTCCGGTTTTTCTAGAGGACGAACGCGTTTCAAGTTATGAGGCAATGAAACGCCTCTGGATTTCCGGAAAGTCCCCGAAAGAAGCATCTAAACTTGTCGATTCGGAATCCGCTGTGGTTATTCTGGAGACTTTTTTACAGCGCCTCAGGGAACAAGCTGAATAACCGAAACCGATAATTTTTTAATAGTCTCCGTCGTAAAAGGAAAAACTGCCGGTTTTCCATCTTTCCAAAGGTCGAATTGGTCACGAAAATGCACACTCGCAGGGTCTCCGCTCTGTCCCAGCGGAATTGTCTGCTCGGTTTGATCCCAGTTTCCCGGCACGGCAATGAGTCGCATTGATACTGCGGAACCAACGTTAGGCGTCTGTCCACTGCCTGCGATTGGCATCTGTGGAGTAGTAAACCGCGAGCCTATAAAAGGCACGGACGCAAGCGGGTGCGGAAAGGATGAAACAGACACTGCACCCCAGACCCATTTGCTTCGATCTTGTCCAAATCTTTTGGTAAGCGATTCGACTGCGATATTACCACAGGCCGAAAGAAACTCAGGATAAGAACGATAGACGGATGGCAACCACTTGCTGTCCGAAGTACGTATGGCACGGTCAAGTATTCGCTCACGTATCAAACCGGAAGTTGCCGGTTTGTTGGCTTTCGCGATTTCATCGGCGAGACAGGCCGCAATTTCGTTTGTTAAAAGAGCCGCTCGGGATTCCGGAACCATTTTTCCGTCCCATGATTCAACCACTGAAAGCAAATCTGCCGGCAAAGCCTTAGCATCTATTATTGCTTTGGCTAAGTTCGATAACGGAATATTATAGACGTCGTGCTGTGCCTCCCTTACGCTCTCTATTGTGGCTTTGGGATTAGCATTCAGCAGTTCATAAAGTCTTCGGGCACGCCACGGTGCCGCAAATTGTCTTACCAGTTGAGGATATTTATAGTCGGTCCCGACAATTCTCTGGTTCGCAGTTACAATAAAACCCGCGGGTGGATTGTAAAGCATCGGTAAATCAGAAAAAGGTATATCTCCTATCCAGTCTCCGTCGGTGCCCGATCCTTCATATGGCACTGAACCATCTCCTTTGCGTCGAATAGGTATCGAACCTGCCACGTGCCAGCCTATGTT
>Ga0073934_10003473_pt1 | contig 28906 bp, 30 predicted proteins | sample LarsenN4metaG_FD_76834 | JGI IMG/M metagenome (GOLD analysis project Ga0073934, IMG submission 76834) | Hot spring sediment bacterial and archeal communities from British Columbia, Canada, to study Microbial Dark Matter (Phase II) - Larsen... ... | reverse complement strand
CGGCCTCGGCCTCAAGGAGGCCGTCCGCCGCGTGCTCGCCCACCCCGCCGTGGCCGACAAGTCCTTCCTCGTCACCATCGGCGACCGTTGCGTCACCGGCCTCATCTGCCGCGACCCCATGGTCGGCCCGTGGCAGGTGCCCGTGGCGGATTGCGCCGTCACCGCCGCCACCTTCGATGTCTATACCGGCGAGGCGATGGCCATGGGCGAGCGCACCCCCGTCGCGGTGAACAACGCCGCCGCCTCGGCCCGCCTCGCCGTCGGCGAGGCCCTGACCAACCTCGCCGCCGCCCAGGTCGGCGACCTCGGCAAGGTCAACCTCAGCGCCAATTGGATGGCCGCGCCCGCCGTGCCCGGCGACGCTGCCGACCTCTATGCAGCCGTGCGCGCCGTCGGCCTGGAGCTCTGCCCCGCCCTCGGCATCACCATCCCCGTCGGCAAGGACTCGCTGAGCATGTCCACCGTCTGGCGCGAGGACGGCCGGGAGAAGCGCGTCACCGCCCCGGTCTCGCTCATCGTCTCCGCCTTCGCCCACTGCGCCGACGTGCGGCTCACGCTCACGCCCCAGCTTCAACGCCCTGCGCTGAAGCCGGTTGAGGTTAAAGGATTAGGTTTAAGTGCCGGCCGTCAGGACTCGGCCTCAACCTCAACCCTCAACCTGAACGAGGAGGACACCGTCCTCCTTTTGATCGACCTCGGGCGCGGGCAGAACCGGCTCGGCGGCTCCATCCTCGCCCAGGTCGTCTCCCAGATGGGCGGGGCCACGCCCGACGTCGACCGCGCCGCCGACCTGAGGAACTTCTGGAACGCCGTCCAGCAGCTCGGCCGCGAGGGCAGGATCCTCGCGTATCACGACCGCTCCGACGGCGGCCTCCTCGTCTGCGCCGTCGAGATGGCCTTCGCCGGCCACACCGGGGTCGAGCTGGCCCTGCCCGCCGGCGACGCCTTCGCCGCGCTCTTTGCCGAGGAACTCGGCGCCGTCCTCCAGGTCCGCCGCGCCGACCTGCCGGCGGTCAACGCCGTCCTCCAGGCCCACGGCCTCGACACCTGCACGGCGCCCGTCGGCACGCTCAACCCGGCGCACCGCTTCATGGTCCGCCAGGACGGCCGGGTCCTCGTCGATGAGGACCTCTTCGACCTCCGCGCCCTCTGGTCCGACGTCACGCGCCGCATCCAGGCCTTGCGCGACAACCCCGCCGGCGCCGAGCAGGAATACCGGCTCAAGCTCGACCGCACCAACCCCGGCATCCGGCCCAAGCTGACGTTCAAGCCCGCAGCATCCGGCGTTCAGCGCTCAGCGGTGCGCCCGAAGGTCGCGATTTTGCGCGAGCAGGGCGTCAACAGTCACGTCGAGATGGCACATGCCTTCACGCGCGCCGGGTTTCGCGCCGTCGACGTGCACATGACGGACATCCTGGGCGGCCGGGTGTCACTGCGGGATTTCCGCGGCCTCGCCGCCTGCGGCGGCTTCAGCTACGGCGACGTACTCGGCTCCGGCGAGGGCTGGGCCAAGAGCATCCTTTTCCACGAGCGGGCGCGCGCCGACTTCGCCGCGTTTTTCGCCCGCCCCGACACCTTCTCCTTCGGCGTCTGCAACGGCTGCCAGATGATGAGCAGCCTCAGGTCCATCATCCCCGGCACGGCGCACTGGCCGCGTTTCGTGCAGAACCAGAGCGAGCGCTTCGAGGGCCGCTTCGTCTCGCTGCGGATCGAGAAAAGCCCGAGCCTGCTCTTCGCCGGCATGGAGGGCTCGGTCATCCCCGTCGCCACGGCGCACGGCGAGGGCTACGCGGAATTCCCCAACGACCTGGCGGCGCAGCGCTGCAGCGAGTCGGGGTTCGTGGCGGCGCGGTTCGTGGACAACCACCACGAGCCGACCGAATATTACCCGCTCAACCCCAACGGCTCGCCCCTCGGCATGACGGCCTTCACCAGCGCCGACGGCCGCGCCACCATCATGATGCCCCACCCCGAGCGCGTGCACCGCACCGTGACAATGAGCTGGCACCCGCCCGAATGGGGCGAGGACAGTCCCTGGATGCAGTTGTTCTACAACGCCCGCCAATGGGTGGGCTGAAAGTTCCGACGCGTGCCGCGCCGTAGCCTTGGCACAGGCGGGTTGACGGACTTTTCCGCTCGCCGCCGGAAAATCCGCCGACTTAATCCGCCGCGATGCTGAACGTCATCTGGCTCGGTCTCGTCGCCCTCGCCGTCCTGATCGGCGCCGCGACCGGCCGCCTGGCCGAGGTCACGGCCGGCGCCTTCCAGATGGCCGACACGGCGGTGATGAAGATCGCCCTGCCCCTCGCCGGCATCATGGCGCTGTGGCTGGGATTGATGCGGCTCGCCGAACAAAGCGGCCTGGTGCAGCAGCTGGCCCGTTTCCTCCGCGCGCCGATGCGCTGGCTGTTCCCCGACGTGCCGGAGAACCACCCGGCCATGGGTTCCATGCTCATGAACATGGCGGCCAACATGCTCGGCCTGGCCAACGCCGCCACGCCCCTCGGCCTGCGCGCCATGCGCGACCTCGAGACGCTCAACCGGGTGCCCGGCACGGCCACGAACGCCATGTGCACCTTCCTCGCCATCAACACCAGCAGCATCCAGCTCATCCCGGCCACGGCCATCGCCATCCTCGCCGCCAACAAGTCCCAGGACCCCACCGCCATCGTCGGCACCGCGCTCATCGCGACCACCTTCTCGACCATCGCCGGCATCAGCGCCGTCAAATGGATGCAGGGCTGGAAGATGTTCCGCATCGAGCCGGATGCCGCCGCTACGCCGGAATCGGCCCGGGCCGCGACCGTGGAACCCGAGGTCGTGATCGCCCCCGAGCCCGCCCCGCTGACCGTCCGCGGAAGGCTGGTCCTCTGGCTGCTGCTGGCGGCCTTTGCGGCGCTGTTCGTGTGGATCGCCTTCGCCCCGGCCGGCTACCGCGGTGCGACGGGCGCGCTGCACCAGGCCATCTTCCCCGCCCACGTCGCGCCCCCGGCGTGGGAGGACACGAGCGCGCAGCACGCCGCCCTCCGCGCCATCGGCACCCTGTCGCTGCTCGCCGTGCCCTTCCTGCTGGTCTTCTTCCCCGCCTATGCCGCGCTGCGCGGCGTCAAGGTCTACGAGGAATTCGTCGAGGGCGCGAAGGACGGCTTCGGCGTCTCCCTCAAGATCATCCCCTTCCTCGTCGCCATCCTCGTCGCCATCGGCATGTTCCGCGGCGCGGGCGGCATCGAGGCCCTGAAGAGCCTGCTCACGCCGCTGCTCTCCCCGCTGGGCTTCCCCGCCGACCTCCTGCCCTTGGTGCTGGTGCGTCCCCTCAGCGGCAGCGCCTCGATCGGACTGTTCACGGAGCTGGTCCAGCGCCTCGGGCCCGACGACATCGTGGTCCGCATGGCCGGCACCATCTTCGGCAGCACCGAGACGACCTTCTATGTCATCGCGGTCTATTTCGGCGCGGTCGCCATCCGGCGCACCCGCCACGCCATCGCCGCCGGCCTGACCGCCGATTTCGTCGGGGTCGTCGCCTCGGTCATCATCTGCCGGCTGATGTTCGGGTAGGGCGGCCTCACCCGCAGAGCTTCCGCGCGGCGGCGGCGATCTGTTTTTCCGAGATGAGCACGAGGTTGGCCGCGGCGGCGAGGGGGATGTAGGTGTCCAGCGCGCGCACCGAGGCCATGGGCTTGGTGCAGCCGCCCTCGGCCAGCGCCGCGATGACGGCATCGGCGATGCCGCCGGCCGTGGCCCGGCACTCGTCGGCCACCAGCACATGCTTGCAGGCGGCGGCGTGCTCGCGGATGGCCTCGAGCGGGAGCGGGTTGAGCCAGCGCAGGTCCACGACACGGGCGGCGATCTTGTGCTCGCGCAGCATCTTGGCCGCGCGCAGCGAGAGGCGCACGCCGTTGCCGTAGGTGAAGATGACGAGGTCCTTCGCCTTGTCGTCGTAGACGCCGGCCTCGCCGGGCAGGAGCATCCGGTCGGGCGCGGGGTAGTCGAAGAGCCAGCCGTTGTCCTCGGGCGCGTGGAGGTCGCGCTCGTGGTAGAGGGCGATGGGCTCGAGGAAGACCGCCACGCGGCCGCAGGCGCGCGCCGTGGCGATGAGCCCGCGGAGCATCATCGCCGCGTCGTCGCCGCGGGCGGGCACGCCGACCAGCAGGCCGGGGATGTCGCGCAGGGCGCCGATGGAGTTGTCGTTGTGGAAGTGCCCGCCGAAGCCCTTCTGGTAGGCGAGGCCCTGCACGCGCACGACCATCGGGTTGGCGAACTGGCCGTTGGAGAAATACTGGAGCGAGCAGGCCTCGCCGCGGAGCTGGTCGAGGGCGTTGTGGAGGTAGGCGAGGTATTGGATCTCGGGGACCGGCAGCAGGCCGGCCACGCCCAGGCCCTGGGCCAGCCCGAGGATGGTCGTCTCGTCGAGCAGCGTGTCGAAGCAGCGGTGCGGGCCGAACTTCTTCTGCAGGCCGTTGGTCACGCCGTAGACGCCGCCCTTCCGGCCGACGTCCTCGCCGAACAGGCTGATCTCCGGGAAGCGCAGCATCTCGTCGGCGAGGGCCGAGTTGAGGTGGCTGCACATCGTGCGCTTGAGGGGCGCGGTGACCTTCTCGGGCAGCGGCGAACCGAAGTGCGCGGCGCGGTCGGCGGGCGCCGCCTGCACCTTGGCCGCGGCGCGGATCGCGGCCTCGTCGTAGGGCGCGAGCGGGCGGACGATGTCGGCAGCGCTCGTGAGCTTGGGCTCGCGCACCACCTGCGCGCAGGCGTCGTCGATGCGTCGCTGGACGCCCTGGATGAGGGCGAGCAGCTCGGCCGGAGTCGCCGCGCCCTGGGCGACGAGGTAACGGGCGTTGGCCAGCAGCGGGTCGCGCGCCTCGATGGCCTCGACCTCCTCGATGGTCCGGTAGGAGGTCTCGACGTCCGTGCCGGCGTGGCCCCAGAGGCGCACGGTCGGCAGGTGGAGGAAGACGAGCCTGCGCGTCCGCCGGCAATGGTCGAGCGCGGCGGCGGCGGTGTCCCAGATCTCCGCCAGCGAGCCCGTCAGCTCGAAGTAGTCGAGGTGCGGCAGGCGGCTGAAGTTGTCCTTGATCCACCCGGCGGGGGTCTCGACGGAGATGCCGATGCCGTTGTCCTCGCAGAGGAAGGCCAGGGGCACGTCGCCGCCGCGGCGCACGGCGTAGCGGGCGGAGTTGAGGCCGGCGAGCGCGGTGGCGTGGTTGGCGGAGGCGTCGCCGAAGGAGCAGAGCACGATCGAGTCGGGGCGCAGGCCGTTCTTCACCCCGAGGCGCTGGGCGCGGCGGAGGGCGTAGGCCATGCCGTAGGCCTTCGGCAGGTGCGAGGCGATGGTGCTCGTCTGCGGCGGGATCCACAGCGGCCGGCTGCCCCAGACCTTGTGGCGGCCGCCCGAGATGGGGTCGGTGGCGGCGGCGCAGAACGAGCGCACGCCGTCGACGATGCGGCCGGCGTCGCCGGCCAGCCGCGAGCGCGCCATCACCAGGCCGCCGGAACGGTAATGCAGGAAGCACGGGTCGTCGGTCCGCAGCAGGGCGCCGAGGACGGCGTTGTTCTCGTGGCCGGCGCTCGAGATGGTGTAGAACGACTGGCCGGTCTTGCGCAGCTCGCGCGCCGCCACGTCGAGCAGCCGGCTCGTCACCTGGTCCTCGAACAGCGCGCGGGCGGCGGCGGCCGTGAGCGTGCCGCCGGGCACGAGCGGCTCGTCATCGCCGAGGCGGACGGCGGGCGGCGGCGCGGACGCCAGCCACGACGTGAGGTTTTCCTGGACGATCTCGACGCGGGTTTTGGCCATGGACGGCGGCGAGTTTCACTCTGGCGGCGGCGGGCGCAAGGCTCTTGCGGCGCCGGCGGCGCGCCGCGCGCACGGCATCTGCGCGCCCCGGAAATTTTCCGCGAAAAAATTTCGCGCGCACCGCCGCGACCGCACCGGTTTCCCCTCTGAAAACGCGCGGCAAAGCGCAGACCGGGAACGGTCAAGTCATTATTCGTGAATTTCCGCCGGACGGTTCCCCCATCGTTTTCCCTCTGAAAACGCGCTTCGTTGAAGTTTGCGTGACATTTTTCGGCCCGCGGAAATCCGACAACCGCCTTGTCCATGAAAAAATCACATTTTATTGCGGGAAAATTCGTTGACCGGCCATTTTCGACCACCATTAGTTGGGCCTCAGGTTCCGGGCAGCCACATCCTGTGGTGGTCAGCAACGTGTTAGGAAGTTCCAGCAACTTATTGTCGCTGGGGCCGATTTCGCGGCGCTATGACCGCAGGCAGGATGCTTTTCGTCCCGAAATGCACCCACAAATTTCCGTTCCGCACACTCCGTCATGCACAAGACTTTCCAGGTCGGCTCCAAGACCTTCGTCCTCGACCAATCCAAAGCTGAAGCCGCCTTCGCCGCCAAGAAGGTGATCAACGGCCGGCAGGTGCCGTATTTCAACATCCTGCCCCTCAAATACCAGTGGGCCTACGATCTCTACAAGAAGATGAAGGCCAACCACTGGGAGCCCGAGGACATCCCGATGGGCAAGGACATCGAGCAGTGGCGCGATGCCAAGGCCGTATCCGACATCGAGCGTTGGATCATCCGCATGGGCATCGGCTACTTCTCCGCCGCCGAGGGCATCGTCGGCGACAACATCCAGCATGTCGTCCGCGAGATCGTCACCGCCCCCGAGCTGAAACTCGTCCTCGGCCGCCACGCCCACGAGGAGAACATCCACGCCGACTCGCTCCTCTACATGATCTCCTCCCTCGGCATCAACCCGCACGAGTGCGAGGCCATGTTCGAGGACATCAAGTCCATCGACCGCAAGAACGAGTTCGTCAACCGCGCCTCCGCCGCCCTCCGCCGCGACCTCGACATGACCGTCCCGGCCAACAAGCAGTTGCTGGCCAAGAACATCTTCATCTTCGGCCAGTGCATGGAGGGCACCCAGTTCTACGGCCTCTTCGGCATGGTCCTCTCCCTCTACCGCCAGAACAAGTTCCCGGGCATCGGCCAGATGTTCCGCTACACCCTGCGCGACGAGTCCAACCACATCGAGCTCTTCCGCAACCTCTTCATGGACCTCGTCGAGGAGAACCGCGAGATCTGGACCCCCGAGTTCAAGGAGGACCTCCGCGCCACCATGCGCGAGGCCATCAACCTCGAGAAGGACTTCATCCGCGACTGCCTCCCCGTCAACGCCGTGGGCCTGGCCATCGAGGAATTCCTCACCTACATCGACTATATCGCTGATCGCCGCCTCGAGGGCTGCGGACTGGCGCCGCTCAACGCCGGCATCAAGAACCCGCTCCCCTGGCTTGCCGAGATGATGGACATCAAGAAGGAGCAGAACTTCTTCGAGGGCCGCGTCACGGAATACCAGAAGGCGTCGGCGCTCAATGTGGCGCACGACGACGAGCTGTAAGCCGTCCGCCAGCGCCGCCACCCCCCCTCTACCCCCACCCTGACCTGTGCCCGTTTCCATGAATTCCCCCTCCACTCTCGAACACGACCTCGCCCTCAAGAAGCTCACCACGGCCCCGCACGACCAGAAGCCCAACCACAACTGGCGCGACCTCCTCCGGGACGAGAACGTCACCGTCCCCGAGGTCCAGGTCCTCTGCCCCCACGGCGAGGAGAGCTTCGACCTCAGCGAGGTCGCCGACACCGTCGGCAAGTCCCTCACCAACCTCCTCCTCGCCCGCGGCGAGAAGGACATCTTCTCCGACAAGAACCAGCGCTTCGTCGCCGCCATCACCCGCGAGGTCGCGCACAACCTCACCGCCAGGGCCCTCGAGCGCGGTCCCCTCCGCCTCACCCTCGCCGATCTCTACGTGCTCATCGAAAAGACCCTCGTCGACCACAACGCCTACGACGTCGCCAAGAGCCTCCTCACCAAGCGCGCCCAGAAGCTCGCCGTCGAGCGCGACACCCACGGCGTCACCGTCCGCCTCATCCGCCGCAACCACCAGGTCGTCCCCTGGAACGAGGCCAAGATCGAGATCGCCGTCCGCAAGGCCTTCCTCTCCCTCCAGAAGGACCCCACCCCCGCCTCCGCCATCTCCCGCGCCGTCACCGACCGCGCCCTCCAGATGAAGCAGGCCTTCCTCCACATCGAGGAGGTCCAGGACATGGTCCAGGAGGAGATCATGCGCGCCGGCCACTTCAAGGTCGCCGAGCAATACATCCTCTTCCGCGCCGCCCGCGCCGCCGCCCGCAAGGACGAGCCCGCCCCCGCCGAAGCCGCCCCCGCCGCCACCCAGCCCTCCATGATCGTCGTCCAGCGCGGCGACGGCACCACCTACCTCTGGAACGGCCTCGACCTCAAGAAGCGCATCGAGTTCGCCTCCATCGGCCTCTCCCTCTGCCTCACCGCCGACCAGATCGAGGCCGAGCTCCGCCGCTCCCTCTTCGACAACATCGGCCAGAGCGACCTCAACAACACCATCGCCCTCAACGCCAAGACCCTCATCGAGAAGGACGCCGACTTCGCCAAGTTCGCCGGCCGCATCCAGCTCACCTACATCTACGAGGAGGTTCTCGGCTGGGACATCGTCCGCGACGGCATCGGCGCCCTCAAGGCCGCCCACCAGAAGGCCTTCGCCGCCTACATCGAGCACGGCATCGCCATCAAGCGCCTCAGCCCCCGCCTCAAGGAGTTCGACCTCAAGTCCCTCGCCGCCGCCCTCGACCCCTCCGCCGACCTCGAGTTCGACTTCCTCGGCGTCCAGACCCTCTACGACCGCTACCTCATCGTCGACAAGACCGGCAAGCGCTCCCGCCGCATCGAGACGCCCCAGTTCTTCTGGCTCCGCGTCGCCATGGGCCTCTTCCTCGACGAGAAGTCCGACCGCGAGGCCTGGGCCGTCCGCCTCTACGAGCTCTACAAGTCCCGCCGCTTCTGCAGCAGCACCCCCACCCTCTTCAACTCCGGCACCCTCCACAGCCAGCTCTCCTCCTGCTACCTCTACTACGTCGACGACTCCATCGAGGGCATCTTCCAGCGCGGCATCGCCGACAACGCCTACCTCTCCAAGTGGGCCGGCGGCCTCGGCGGCTCCTGGACCTCCGTCCGCGGCACCGGCGCCCACATCCACGGCACCAACGGCGAGTCCCAGGGCGTCATCCCCTTCCTCAAGCTCCACAACGACCAGCTCGTCGCCGTCAACCAGGGCGGCAAGCGCAAGGGCTCCGGCTGCGCCTACCTCGAGACCTGGCACAACGACATCTTCGAGTTCCTCGAGCTCCGCCGCAACACCGGCGACGACCGCCGCCGCACCCACGACATGAACACGGCCAACTGGATCCCCGACCTGTTCATGAAGCGCATGGAGGCCCGCCAGCCCTGGACCCTCTTCCGCGCCAACGAGACCCCCGACCTCCACCACCTCTACGGCCGCAAGTTCGAGGAGGCCTACACCCGCTACGAGAAGCTCGCCGAGGAGGGCAAGCTCGCCGGCCACAAGGTCGACGCCATCGAGCTCTGGAAGAAGATGCTCTCGATGCTCTTCGAGACCGGCCACCCCTGGATCACCTTCAAGGACCCCTGCAACGTCCGCTCCCCCCAGGACCACGTCGGCGTCATCCACTCCTCCAACCTCTGCACCGAGATCACCCTCAACACCTCCAACGACGAGACCGCCGTCTGCAACCTCGGCTCCGTCATCCTCGACACCCACCTCAAGCCCGACGGCTCCCTCGACCTCGACAAGCTCCGCGACACCATCCGCGTCGCCGTCCGCGCCCTCGATAACGTCATCGACATCAATTACTATCCCACCGAGGCCGCCAAGCGCTCCAACCTCCGCCACCGCCCCATCGGCCTCGGCGTCATGGGCCTCGCCAACGCCCTCTATCTGAAGGGCGTCGCCTTCGCCTCGCAGGCCGCCGTCGAGTTCAACGACGAGTTCATGGAGGCCATCGCCTACTTCGCCTACGAGGCCTCCTCCGACCTCGCCGGCGAGCGCGGCCCCTACTCCACCTACAAGGGCTCCAAGTGGGACCGCGGCCTCCTCCCGCAGGACACCCTCGACCTCCTCGAGCAGGAGCGCGGCGTGCCCATCCAGGTGCCCCGCGGCGGCAAGATGAGCTGGGGCCCCCTCCGCGGCAAGATCGCCAAGCAGGGCATGCGCAACTCCAACGTCCTCGCCATCGCCCCCACGGCCACTATCTCCAACATCACCAACACCTCGCCCTGCATCGAGCCCTACTACAAGAACCTCTACGTCAAATCCAACCTCTCCGGCGAATTCGTCGTCATCAACGCCTTCCTCGTCGAGGACCTCAAGAAGCGCGGCCTCTGGAACCAGGAGATGATCGACAACCTCAAGTATTTCGACGGCGAGCTGAAGGACATCGACACCATCCCCGCCGACCTGAAGGAGAAATACCTCACCGCCTTCGACATCGACCACAAGTGGGTCATCGACGCCGCCGCGCGCCGCCAGAAGTGGATCGACCAGTCGCAGTCCGTGAACCTCTGGCTCAAGGCCCCCGACCTCAAGGTCCTCAGCCACATGTATCGCCACGCCTGGCACACCGGCCTCAAGACCACGTATTACCTCCGCACCCTCGGCGCCTCCAACATCGAGAAGGCCACCGTCGCCTCGCGGAAGGAAGTCCGCGGCGCCGCCGGCGAGACCAAGGCCGAGACCGCCACCCGCGACGCCAAGGACGCCGCCGTGGCCGCCGCCCTGAGCACCACCCCCTTCGCCTCAGAGGTAGGGGCCGTTGCCCCCAACGGCCCGAAGAAAACCTACACCGAGGCGGAGAAGCGCGCATGCTCCATTGAAGCCATGAAGAATGGCGAAATCTGCGAGGCGTGCCAGTGATGCAACCGCATCATCTCGCCATAGCGTTATGCGCAGGCGGATAGACCTAACCCAACAAACCTAAGACTTACGGGCCGCGCGCGACGCAAGTCGCCGCGGCCTTTTTCCGTATGCCTCTCACTAGCCTCACCATTAAAGGGTATCGTGGATTTTCCGCGCCAGCCCGATTGAATATTGCCGTGCCGAACGGTGCACCGATCAGCGGGCTAACGGTTCTCACCGGCAGTAACAATTCAGGGAAATCGACGATCATCGAAGCATTGCGCTATCTTGCCCGAGGTAACGCGCCAACTTTTACAGAGGGGAAAAGAAACAAGGCTGCCGGAGATCGAGTTTTTCTACGTGCAGAGTTCGGCCCAACGCATTTTCGCGAAATTGAAACAGTCGCGACAGGTGGAAGCGAAAGTGAAATTCGAGAAGATCTGCCCAATCCAAGGCCAACCATCCACGCGCTCCCGTCTCGCCGAGCAATCAGTCCGTTCTTTGGGCGAAGTCAGACTAGCCGTTCTGACTTCTCCACAGCTTGGGAGATTCCGACGACTCGAAACAGCGAGCTCAGTGGTTTCACTGGACGGCTATTCGTAGCATTAAGAGAGCGTGCGCGATTTTCTCCCATGCTTGAGCGGATTTTGGGTCATACCGTCAATTGGACAATCGATCAAAATGACTCGAGCCAACATTTCGTTAAGTTCGAGCTAAACGGGGCCTCTCACAACAGTGACGGCGCAGGAGATGGACTGATGGGCGCGTTCTGTCTCGCAGATGCGTTTTACGATTCAGTCCCCGGTGACATCATAATCATCGACGAGCCTGAGCTTTCACTTCACCCGAGCCTGCAACGCCGAGCATTTAACGTAATTCGTGAGCTCTCCAAAGATCGCCAGATTATCCTTTCAACGCATTCGCCATACTTTGTGCCCGCGGCTGAAGACTGTGGTGCAGGTGAAATTGCCAGGGTAGCACGCGAAAACGGAGGCTGCAAAATTCATCAGCCAGACAAGTCTCTCACTGCACGTATCGCAGCCTTTTCCTTAAATTGGAATAATCCACACATATTTGGATTCGATGCACGACAAGTTCTCTTAGGCGAAGATGGGATTATCCTCGTTGAGGGTCAGGAAGATGTCGTTTGTTATCGTGCAATAGCGGAACAGCTTGGCCACCAACTCGCAGATAACTTTTGGGGCTGGGGCGTCGGAGGGGCGGGTAATTTTGCACTCATCGCGGAAGTTTTGAAAGAAATGGGTTTCACGAAAGTGGTCGGCGTGCTTGACGCCAATCAGGAAAGCACAGTCGCAGCGCTCGCTACGCAGTTCCCAACTTTCAAATTTTTTCAAATTCCCACCAACGATGTAAGAACAAAACAGCCTATACTCGCTAAGCCTGCAGTTGTTGGTTTACTTGATGCAAACCATCGACTTGATCCCTCGCATCGACTTGCGGTTCAAAGGCTGTTTGATGACGTGAGCCAATACCTCTCAACTTAAAGCTGCAGAAGGGCGGCAGAGGGGGTCGGGCTGCGGATGTTGCTGCCGACTTCCCGCGACCCCGTCCCGGTGATTCGAGGGCGATTGGCGATCAGCTATCAGCAGTCAGCGACTTGCTGCGCCGACTCGTCTCGCTGAAGCCTCGGCGTAAGCGGAAGTCTCTGACAAAGGCGGATGCGTGAAAATCCTCCTCCTCCCATTCGTGTCTATTCGTGTTCATTGGTGGTTAACTCCTTCGCGCCCTTCGCGACCTTCGTGTTAACTCATCTCTGCTGCCTTGGACGTTCTCCGTTGAGCGTTCGACGTTGGATCCCTCTCCCCTTCCTCCGCATTCGTGTCTATTCGTGTTCATTGGTGGTTAACTCCTTCGCGTCCTTCGCGGCCTTCGTGTTAACTCATCTCTGCTCCCTCGGACGTTCAATGTTCAACGTTGGGCGTTGGACGTTGAATCCCCCTTCGCACCCCCACGGCTCCGCGTGATTCTCCTTCTACATCACCCGTGTTTATCCGCGCCATCCGCGGTTAAAGAACTCAGCTGCCTTGGACGTTCTCCGTTGGGCGTTGGAAGTTGAATCGCCCTCCCCTCGCGACACCTCGAGTCTGTATCCGCGGCTGGTCAGCCCAGGACCGCCTGGGTCGTGACCACCTCGGCGAATTCCTCATGCAATGGAGCCAGGGCCTGGTAATGCATTTCCTCCGCCGGGATGAGGCGGCCATCATGCGCCTTCCAGTCAAACGCGGCCGTCGCATCCGAGACCAGCCGCACGTTGAAGCCCAGGTTCGCCGCCATGCGGGTCGTCGTCGAGACGCAGTGCGGGGTGGTCAACCCGACGATCACCAGGCCGGTCACCCCGGCCCGCCGCAACCGGGCCTCGAGATCGGTGCCGATGAAGCTGCTGTTGACCTCCTTCTCAAACACCGGCTCGCCCGCCCGCGGCGCCACCGCAGGCTTGATCGCATTGCCCGGGTTGGACCGGTGCAAAGGCGAACGGGGATTGCGCGAGTTGTGTTTCACATGAAACACCGGCCGGCCGCCCGCGCGCCATGCCGCGAGCAACCTCGCCATGTTGGCCTCGGCCCCGGGATTATTGCGCGCCCCCCAGAAGGGGTCATCAAAGCCCTGTTGCACATCGATGAGGAGGAGCGCGGTGGTGGAGTCGTTGGATGCCATGGAAGACCGGGCATGGAAGTCAAACTTCGCGCCGGCGCAAGTGTCCGGGTGCAGATCGCCGCAGCCAAGCGGAGGCGGCCCGCACTCGTCGCTCGGCGATCCCCTGCCGCCCCGGACGTTCAGTGTTCAACGTCGAGCGGTGGACGTTGAAAGTTCTGCCCTTCCATCCGTGTCCATTTGCGTCCATCTGTGGTTGGCCAACTGATGCGCACCTTCTTCCGCTGGGTCGTCCTGCTCCTCGTCGAATGGGTGTTCCTGCCGCGCTTGCCGGTGCTGATTTCCCCGGCCGTTCGGCATTTCGCAGCGCAAATTGAACTCGTCTGGGCGGGGTGGCGGGCCTAGCCTGTTTTCGTCCCAACTTGGCACCGACCGTGCCTGTCGCGGTTGGTTGCCACAAACCCACCACGACCATGAAATCCACGATCCCGATCCTTATTGTCCTGACGGCAGCGGGCATCTCATTGCTCGCGGCCGATCCAACCGCGACCCCGGCTCCGCGCAACGCGCCGGAGCTCTGCCTGCCCGGCGCCTTGGAATGGCGTCCCGGCCCGCCCTCCCTGCCGGCGGGCGCGCAATTCGCGGTGCTGGAGGGCGACCCCACGAAGGAAGGGCCGTTCACCATGCGCCTCCGTCTGCCCGACGGCTACCGCATCCCCCCGCACATGCATCCCGCCTGGGAGCGCGTCACCGTCATCAGCGGCACCTTTAACCTCGGCGTGGGCGAAAAGTTCGACGCCGCCGCCACACAGGCGATGGTCGCCGGCACCTTCGGCTACTGGCCGCCGGGCATGAAGCACTTTGCCTGGGCCAAGGGCGAAACCATCGTGCAGCTCCACGGCATGGGCCCTTGGCGGCTCGAGTATGTCAACCCCGCCGACGACCCGCGGAACGCCGCCAAGAAATAGCCCGGCCGTGATACGATGGCGGACAGGCTGCGGGTGCCGTGTTGCGCCCGCAGCCATGGTCTTGTCGGGCGCAGGTCAAGTCCGGCGCCAGCGGACGCCATCCGCAGAGGACAATTCTGCTTCGCGCTCGTCCGACGCTCAACTTTGGGCGTCGGATGTTGAAGCCCGCGGCCGCGCTAGTTGCGGCCCTGCGCCTTGGCCACCTGCTCGCGCATGATGGCCAGGATGGCGTCGTGCTCGCGGCCGAAATCCCCCCTCGTGATGAGGATGGGCGAGCTGTTCATCTTCATGCGGAGCTTGAACAGCGGCTCGAGTGCGGCGGGGAACCTCGCCATGTATTCCCCCGGGTTGCGCAGCACCACGGCCGTCACCGGCACCCACGCCGACCCGTAGCCGCCGCTTTGCAGCACCTTCTCGTCCCGCAGCTCCTCGACGTCGGTCCACTTGATGATCCCCGTGGACACGCCGCCGGGCGAGTATTCAAAGCCGTCCGAATAGAGGATGAAAAACGGCGGGTTGGCGAACAGCCGGTAGGCGAACACGCCCGTCAGGAAGACGCCGATCAGCACGAAGAACCCGAAGATGAACTTGCCCGCCAGAGGGATCTCCTCCGTGCGCCCGAACGCGTCCGGCTCGTGCTGCTGCAGAAAGACAAACCAGGCCATGAAGCCGGTCAGGGCGACGGTCGGGATGAGGGCCACCGCGTGCACCCAGCGGGGCGCGCGGTGATCGTGGAGGACGGTGCGGGGTTCGTGGTTTTTCAGCATGGGGATGGGTTGGCAGCCGGTGTGCCAGCAGCGTGGGTATTTTCCCATCGCGGGGAAGCGCAGACTCGCGGACGGCGAACCGCCTTCAGCCGCCCTCCGGCATACGCGACCCTTCGTGTTCATCCGTGGCGAAAACTCTTGCCCCTGTCTTGTCCGCACCGCCCGCATCCATCGCTCGGCGGGCAACCCTCAACCTCCGTCCATCACGCCCTGTCGCAGGCATCTCGCGCCCGGCGCGGGCACCGACGAACCTGTCCGCATGACCACACCCCACCGCGGCCGGCTGGCCGTGCTGGCGCTGCTTTGCGCCGGCAGCCTCGCCGCCCAGACCCCGCGCCTCCGCGTCCTCTTCCTCGGCAACAGCCTGACCGAGTCCAACAACCTCCCCGCCCTCGTGCAGGGCATGGCCGCCGCGCAGGGCGTGCAGATCGATTACGAGGCCATCACCCCCGGCGGCGTCGACCTCTCCGACCACTGGAACTCCGCCTCGCGCACCCGCCTGCAGACGGGCGATTTCGACGTCCTCATCCTGCAGCAGGGCCCGTCCACGCTCCCATCGAGCCAGGACCACCTGCGCCAATGGGCGATGACGTGGGCCGACGAGGCGCGCCGCTTCGGCGCCGAGCCCGCGCTCTACATGGTCTGGGCCCCGCTCTCGCAGGCCAACGGTTTCGAGCTCTCGGCCCTGTCCTACCGCAACGCCGCCACGGCCGCCAACGCCACCGTCTTCCCCGCCGGCGAGGTGCTGCAGCGCGTGCGCAACCGCGATGCCGCCATCCCGCTCTTCAGCTCGGACGCCTTCCATCCCGCCCAGCAGGGCTCCTTCCTCGCCGCCATGGTCATCGCCCGCGGCCTCGTCGGACTCGATCCCGCCCGCGTGCCCAACCTCGTGACCAACTTCTCCGTGCCCAACGCCACCCTCGAGATTTTCCGCGCCGAGGTCGGCAACCTCACCGCCGCGTCGTTCGTCAGCCCGCAACCCACACCCCCGGCCACCCCGCCGCCGGCCACGGCTCCACCGGCCACCCCGCCCGCAACGTCACCGACGGCCTCGTCGTCCGGCGGCGGAGGCGGCGGTGGCGCACCGAGCGCGTTCTTCCTCGCCGCCCTCCTGCTCCTCGGCGCCGCGCGCCGGCGCTTTCACCGGTAAATATCCCGGCGATGTCCCACGGCCAGCAGGTGAATTTCGTTCCGCGCCGGGTCGAAGGTGTAGATGACCCGATAATCGCCGACCCTCAGCCTGTAGCGATTCCCGCCCTTCATCTTGTAGTGAGGATACGCCGCCAGCCGCTGTCCCATGTCATCCAGGGCCGCCTCGATTCTCTGCCGAACGGCTGACGGCAAGCACAGGAATACCTCATCGAAAGCCGTGTAGCATATCTGCAACGCCCGCTCATCTTGCCGTCGGCTCAGCGCGTGCGTGGGCGCTTGCCTTGCTCCATCTCCCGTTCGGATTGCTCGATCCGGGCCTTGAATTCGTCGGTCATCTCGAGACGGTCCTCCAGCTGATGATCCAGCCAATCGCGCACGGCCTGCATTTCCTTGGGGGAAAGCCGGCTGATGGCCTGCTCGATTTCCTGCACCGTGCTCATGGCCGAACCATACCTTGCCGGAGCGTTCGCGCAAGGGTGTCTTTGCCCGGATATTCCGCCACTGCTTTCGGTTGACCGCTCACCGTTTGAACACATCCGTGCTGAGGTATTTCAGGCCGGAGTCGCACAGCATCGTCACCACCGTCGCGCCCGGACCCAGCCGGAGCCCCACCTGGATGGCCGCGATCACATTGGCCCCGGCCGAGGTGCCGGCGAACAAACCCTCCTCGCGCGCCAGGCGCCGCGCCATCTCCTTCGCCGCCTCCGTCGGCACGGGGATGATCTCGTCGATCAGCGAGGGTTCCCACAGCGGCGGCGTGTAGCCGATGCCCACGCCCTCGATCTTGTGCGGTCCCGGCGACCCGCCGCCCAGCACGGCCGACTCCGCCGGTTCCACCACGGCGATGTGCACGCCGGACTTGCGCTTCTTCAACGCCGTCGCCACGCCGCGGGACGAGGCCGCCGTGCCCACGCTGTGCACGAACGCGTCCACGCGCCCCTCCGTCTGCGCCCAGATTTCCTCCCCGAGCGTGAGGTAGCCGGCGATCGTGTCGGTGTTCTCGAGCTGGTTGACCCAGAATGCGCCCGGCTCGCGGCCCAGTTCCCGCGCCTTCGCGATCATGTCGAGGATGAGTTTCTTCGTCGTCTTGCCGCCCTCGCTCGGGACGAGGACCAGCTCCGCGCCGAGCGCCGCCATGTGGTCGCGCTTCTCCGCGCTGAAGGCGTCCGACGTCACGATGCGGATGCGGTAGCCCTTGGCCGCGCAGACCAGGGCCAGCGACGTGCCCGTGCTGCCGCCGGTGTATTCCACCACCGTGCCGCCCGGCCGCAGGCGGCCGTCCGCCTCGGCGCGCTCGATCACGGCGCGCGCCATGCGGTCCTTCATGCTGCCCGTCGGGTTTTCCCACTCGAGCTTGGCCCAAACCTGCGCGCAGTCCGCGGGCACGACCTTCCCCAACCGCACCAGCGACGTGTTCCCGATGGCATCCAGGACGCTCATGGCCTCACCTGTGGCCGGTTTGGCGGACTTCTCCAGACAAAACCCGCCGGCCCGGGACAATGTCCCTCCGAAACGTGGCTTCCCGCCGACGAAGCCGCCGGACAATCCCGCGTCGCATCCACCGGCACAGCGCCGCCGGCGTTGCACGCGCGGCTCCGGGGCGCTGGACTCCGCGCATGAGCGATCCCCAGACCTACCCCTACGTCACGCGGCTCGACATCAGGTTCGCGCCGCTCGAACTGATCGACGAAAAGGCCTTCACCGACGCGGTCCCGCACAAGTGGTTCAACCAGTCGCTGTGCCTCGTCAACGACTCCGTCGTGCGCGTCGGCGTCGTCGAGGGCGAATACCACTGGCACAAGCACGATGCGGACGACGAATTCTTCTACGTCGTCGAAGGCCTCTTTCATATCGACCTCGAGGGCCGCACGGTCACCCTCAAGCCGCGCCAGGGCATCGTCATCCCCAAGGGCGTCATGCACCGCCCCCGCGCCCCGCAGCGCACCGTCATTCTCATGGTTGAGACCAAGTCCATCGTCCCCACCGGCAGTTGAGCCACCCGCATCCTCCGTCCTCATGCCTCTCCCCGCTGACAAAACCGCCGCCACCGAGCTGCTCCACAAGCATGTCTGCGATGAATACCAACGGCTGCACGCCCTCATGGTCGGCACCGCGATGGAAGGCTACGCCGCCCACTATTCCGAGGACGCCCACCTCTGGTTCTGCACGGGGTTTCTGCACGACCTCGACTACGAGCAGCACCCCGACCGGCACCCCGGCGTCTCGCTCCAGTGGTTCAAGGACTGGGGCTATCCGCCCGAGCTCATCCACGCCGTCGAGGCCCACGCCTACGGCTACCACGATTTCAAGACGCTCCCCCAGACCCGCCTCGCCGCCGCCCTCCTCGCCTGCGACGAGATCTGCGGCATCTTCTACGCCTACCGGAAGATGAACCCCGTGCCCTACGGCCAGATGAAGCCGTCCTCGATCCGGAAGAAGTTCAAGGAGCCCAGCTTCGCCGCCAAGGTGGACCGATCGGTGATCCTGTTGGGGTGCGAAAAATTAGGTGTCACACTTGAAGACCACATCAGCAATTTGGTCCGTTATCTGGGGTCGTTGCCTTGATGCATCGAGTTGCGCTCTCACCTGCCCTCTGGGCGCCCGGTTCGAGCGCCTTCCGCTTCGCTTCAGGCCGCGCCTTTGGCGCGACCATCTCCGCGCTGCCGCGCTACGTCGATGCCCACATCGCGAACATGGTGAAGCTCCTGGCGCCGGTGCCCTGAGCGGCGCAACGCTCAACGCCCGACGCCGGACTTCCAACGTTCAGAAACCCCAACCAAGTATCGGCCCGCATGCTCATCTGTTGCTGGTCCTTCGCGCTCTTCGCTTGTCTTGCCGCAGCCCGGCGCAAGCGAACGACCTTCGCGACAAATCTGCCTGACCCGCCCCTTGGACGTTGAACGTTGGGCGTTGGAAGTTGAATGTTCCTCTCCGCTCCCCACCCCATGAAATCCCTCCGCCTCCTTGTCCTCGCGGTCGTGTTCACTGCCAGCGCCCTCGCCGGCGACACGCTGCCCTCCCCCGCGCACCGGGCCGCCCTCGCCAGCCTCGAAGACGCCACCGGCAAGATCCTGCAGCTCGCCGACAGCTTCACCGAGGAGCAATACGCCTGGAGCCCGATGGAGGGCGTCGCCTCCGTGCAAGGAGCCATCGCGCACGTTGCCGGTTCCTACTACTTCATCGCCGGAAAGCTCGGTGTGCCCCCGCCGGCCGGCCTCAACCGCCGCGAACTCGGCAAGGGCGCCGACAAGGCCGCCACCATCGCATTGTTCAGGGCCGCACTGCAGCACATGCAGGGTGCCATCCGGCAGGTGCCGGCCGACCGGCTCGGCGAGGAGGTCGAGCTCTTCGGCGCCAAGGTCCCGCTCGCCCGCGTGCTCATCCTTGCCGCCGACCATTCGCACGAGCACCTCGGCCAGCTCATCGCCTACGCGCGCATGAACCGCGTCGTCCCGCCCTGGAGCAAATGACCCCGCCACCCGCCATGCGCTTCCCCGCCTTGTTCCTTTCCCTTGCACTCGCGTTCAGCCCCGGTCTTGTCGCCGCCGATGCCCCGCGGTCCGCCGTCGCGCTCGCGCACACCGAGAGCATCGCGCTCAGCTCCGCGCAGACCGGCCAGAGCTACGTGCTCCTCGTCTCGCTGCCCGAGGGCTACGCCACCTCCGGCAAGACCTACCCCGTGCTCTACGTGCTCGACGGCTGGCATTTCCCGCTGCTGGCGTTCCTCCAGAACAATAACATCTACTCGGAGCGCATGCGGCCGGTCATCATGGTCAACATCGGTCACGAGCCCGGCCGCAACCCCATGCCGCTCCGCGCGCTCGATTTCACGCCGACGCCGATGAAGCACCCCGCCATCGACCGGGCCGGTGGCGCCGCCGCGTTCCTCGCGTTCATCGAGAAGGATGTCATCCCGCTCGTCGAACGCACCTACCGCGCGGACCCCGCCGACCGCGGCCTGCTCGGGCATTCCCTCGGCGGACTCTTCGCGCTCTACACGCTCGTCGAGCGCCCCGGCCTCTTCCAGCGCATCATCTCGGCCAGCCCCGCCGCCGACTGGGACCAGCGCGTGCTCTTCCGCCTCGCCCGGGAAAAATTGAAGAACCTTCCCTCGTCCGTCCGCCTCGACCTCTCCGCCGGCGACGAGCCCGACGTCTACGGACACGACATCACCGGCTCGACGAAGGATTTCGCCGCGCTGCTCAAGGAGTTGCAGCCCGCCAACCTCGAGTTCCGGCACACGCATTACCCCGGCGAGAACCACAACTCCATCCGCCTCGCCTCGTTCCCGGCCGCGATGTATTGGGTGTATCGGTAGGAGTTGGTTATCGGTCATCGGGAGTCGGCTATCAGTGGCCAGCGGTCGGCAGCATGTCGCGCCGCAGCACAGGCGAAGGCAGATCGGCCTGGGATCCTGCGTCGTCGCCCCCGGGCCCGCGGCTTGACAGTCCGCCGGCTGTTAAACATAGTATTACACATGATCAAAACCATCACCAAGATCGGCAATTCCCAGGGCATCATGCTGGATGCAGCCATCATGGACCTCGCCCGCCTCAAGGTCGGAGATGCCATGAACCTCACCGTCCATGAGAGCGGTGCGATCTACCTCACGCCCGTGCGCCCGGTGGTCACGCCGGAGGAGGCGTCGGCTGCGGCCGGGGAGATCATCGCCAAGAACAAAGAGCTCTTCCGGCGTCTGTCATGACACGGGAGTGGAAACACCTCACCGTCGAGGCGGTGAAGGCCATCCATGCCCGCGTGCTGGAGGCGCACGGTGGCGGCGCTGGCCTGCGCGACCCCGGGATGCTCGAATCCGCCGTCGCCGCTCCGCAGGCGACCTGGGGCGGTGAGCCGATCATGTCCGACCCGCACGAGATTGCCGCCGCCTACCTTTTCTACCTCTGCCGCAATCACCCATTCGTCGATGGCAACAAGCGTGTCGCGCTGGCCTCGTGCCTGACCTTTCTCGTCCTCAACGGGCTGTGGCAGGTGGAGGCGCTGCCGGTCGACGAATGGGAGCAGCTGACGCTCGACGTGGCCGGTTCGAAGCTGGACCGCGATGCCACCACCAGGCGGCTCAAGGCGCTGGTGAAAAAGCCCCGGAAGAAATCATCCCGCAAACGCTGAGGCAATCAGGGCGGTCAGCGATCGGCTATCAGCGGTCAGCACTCAGCCTCCGGCTTTCCATATTTCCCTCGGACTTTTGCTCTATTGGACGTTCGACGTTGGACGTTGAATGTTCTCCCCGCCCCCGCCCGCCAACGCTCCGCCCGGCCCGCGGCGGGCGGGCCGGGCGGCACCGCGGCACGACACCCTAGTCGTCGTGCGCGGTCAGCCAGATGCCGGTGGCGACGGCGGCGAACAGCAGCGTCGGCACGATGACCCAGGCCGGGTGGATCGGCACATTCCAATGGCCGATGGCCCACCAGACGACCACGCACTTGGCCAGGATCAGCAGCCACAACGCCCCGAGCAGCCAGCGCATCCGCACCGGATACCTGTTCTCATCGAGGTGGATCGAGTGGAACATGGCCGCAGCATACGCCGCCCGGCCCGCCCCGGCTCCGCATCCGTTGCCAATTCCGACCGCGCAATAATTGCGGGACTGCCCCGGCCGGGAACGCACATCCGCGGCGGGGTTGGCCACAAGAAGGCCAAAAGGCATCCGCGTGAGAGGCAGGAGTGGAAGCATGCGAACCACAGACGAACACGGATGGACACAGATGCAGTGATCGCACGAAGGACCCGGAGGGCTGCAATCCTGAGGAACCACGAATGGACGCCAATCCACACGAATTGAACGGATCGTTCTTCGCGGTCTTTGCGATCTCTGTGTTAAAGAAAATTCTTCAAGCGCCGGAGCAGCTTCGCTTCATCGCGACGCTTTAGCTCATGTTGTGTCCTCGCCGCCCAAAGGGCACCCGCTGCGTCCACCCTTCCGCTGTGCTCCAGGGCCAGCCCTTGACACAACCCGCGGGCTGACCATCGCCGCGCTCACGCGCTCCGTCCCAGAATCCTCATCAATCGTCGAACGAGCTGAGGCTCGTCCCGACGCTTTAGCTCGTGCTCCCAAACTCTGACTACCTTCCAACCCATCGAGCGCAGGGTGCGGTTCACCTTCCGGTCGCGGGCCCGGTTGGTGGAGATCTTGTCGCGCCAGAACTTCGCATTGCCCTTGGGCTTGATGAAGTGCCTCGGACAGCCGTGCCAAAAGCAGCCGTCAACAAACACCGCGGTCTTCAGCTTAGGAAAAACAAAGTCCGGTTTGCCCGGAAGCTTGGATCCTCTTCGCCATCCCGTAATGCCGCTCGTCCGGAAAACCTGAATGAGCCTAAGCTCTGTGTCCTTGTTTCCCGCTCCGCGGATGCGGGACATCACTTCAGAGCGCTTTCTTTTTGAGAAAATGTCCGAACTACGACCACTGCTTGACGCGATTTTCAAAGTGCCAGTGTAGCGCTTCGGGATGAGCACGAAGCGCTGGGTTTTGTGCTTCTGAGATTTTCTTGCCCGTGAATTGCAGCAGAAATTTATTTTGCGGCATGCTCGCTACTTTTCGCGGAACGACAATGGCACGTTGATCGTTCACTCCAATAAGGCCGCGATCAAACGCCCAATGTATAGTCTGCGAGAGTGCCAGTCCGTTTCTGATGTCATCCATCCCCCCTTCGCTGATTGGAACAATGTGAGCAGACTCCACTTCACACACTGAAGCTGGACTACGAATCGAAATACCGCTTATCGCACACGTTCTTGAGTATTCAGTTTGAACACGCTCCCTAAATACAACGCTGCGAGCTATCCGTGATTGGCGTGCTTCAAGTCGGTTGATTTGGGCGGCCTTCACAACGAAGTCTGATCCCTCCAAGTTTTCGATTTGGCGCTTTGCCTCCGTAATTGTCATCTGTGACACAGGCACACTCGCTTCAAGCAATGAGCCCCACTTCCTAGAACCGATAAGCGGACTTACTTCTCGATACTCTGGGCTGCCTACATGAACGAGAACCATGCGAAATTGCTGTAATGAATCTGCACGTCGCTGAAAAATAACAACATCCCCTCCTCTGGCCCTCTCTCGCAAAGGAGAGAATCCTTCTGTTAGCCGACTCTCAGCGGATCTCGTGCCTCCCCAGGTCTGAAGTTGATAACGGATAGCACCCCTAGCTACTCGGACGAAACCGTCATACATTTCTACGGCAAGGTAGCGATCAACTGTCGGAGTCGAGAACGATGTGGCCGCTTCATCAAGCGAAGGCAGATACTTGCGGAGGTCTTTTGGCAATACCATGCCTCCCTGATGTCCAGCTGCTTGGGCTGTATCATTATGAGCAAGGATTTTGAAGAACGGGTGATCCAATTCTTCAGTATATAAAAAAGCTAAAAATGGGGTGTTCACGAGCGTATGGGTTTTCTGCTTTTTTTCTTACTACTAATACGGCGACTGTGCTGCGTCTTCGGAGCCGCTTCTTCAACGGCTAGCACTAGCTCATGAGCAGCGCCTACTGGTCGATTCAGCGTATCGACTACCGCATGAGCGATCCTCTGCACTACGGGCACCACAACAGAATTCCCAAACTGTCGATAGGCTTGCGTATCGGAAACTGGGATTTGATGGGTCTCCGGATAGCCCATAAGCCGGGCGCATTCGCGTGGGGTCAATCTACGGGGATTCTGTCCGTGCTTCTGCGCAATCAGGATTTCGGATCCGTCCTTGTGGTAGCGCGCACTCAAAGTGCGGGCGGTGTCATTGCCAGTAACCAAGCCGAATCCGAAACCATTGCCCGCGGCCTGATGCTTCTTCGCATAATTCTGCAGGTAAGTCCAAAGATGGTCGGAAAGCGTATATTTCTCAGGAACCTTCGCGTCCAAGATAGAGCCCAGCTTGGGGCCTTCCTTCGGGAATCTCGGGAACTCGAAATAGCGAGGCTCCTTGAATCCGACGATGAAGATACGCTCCCGGTGCTGAGGCACGAGACCGATGGCATCAACGACCTGGTAGTAGACATGATATTTCAGTTTCTTGGTAAGGGTCTCGTGAATGACTCTAAAGGTATTACCCTTGTCGTGGCCGCGAAGATTTTTGACGTTCTCCAGAACAAAGGCCGCCGGCCTGTGATCACGAATGATGCGTTCGATTTCGAAGAAGAGATTCCCTTGTTTGGCATCTTCAAAGCCGTGCTTACGCCCCAAACTGTTCTTTTTAGATACGCCGGCCAAACTGAATGGTTGGCATGGGAACCCACCGCATAGGATGTCGAACTGAGGTATTTCCTCTGAAGTCACGGCATGAATATCACCTGCCGGCCACTCCTTGAAGTTAGCGTGATATGTGATCTGAGCGTATTTGTCCCAATCGCTCGAAAAGACACACTTTGCACCCACGCCTTCAAAAGCATACCTGAAGCCACCAATCCCGCAGAATAGATCGATGAAGCGCAGCGGACGATGCAGCGCAGTTCCGTTAGTGCCGTAAGGCGCTTGGTCCTCCCTGACGGCGCGTGTTCGCTTCTTCTTGCGAGTGACCATCAGCTGATCCCCTCACACAACTCCGAAGCGGAGGTCTTGAGCGCCTTCGCGATGCGAACGACGCTGTTGAGGCTGAGGTTCCGGACACCGCGTTCCACGCCGCTGATGTAAGTGCGGTCGAGGTCGGCGCGTTCGGCGAGTTGTTCTTGGGAGAGATCCTGCGCCTCACGGCGGGCGCGGACATTGTCTCCGAATTTCTTGAGCGAGGAGTCTTTGGCTGGCACCCGCAGACCATAGCCGATTGTGGACTATCAGGCCACGGACTATGAGTCACATTTTGCGACTGGTCGCCAAATCCGGCGGGCCGATTCTGACCTTAAGACAAGAATCTCCCATCGCGGCCGGCCTACCCTTTCGAATAATCCCGGATCAGGCGTTCGTATTCCCGATGGTCGCCGTCCAGAACCACACGAAGCCCTTCCCGTCCTGCACGGCGAGGGCACGGATATGGCGGTTAACGCGGGCCGACCATACCCGGCCCGTCTGCTTGAAATGCAGGGAAGGATGACGGGGATCCGATTTCAACAGCTTGAACTGCTTGTCGGCCTGCGCCTGCAGTTCAGGGCTCAGGTCATGATAGGCGTCCCAGAATCGGCCGGTCGCCCGGTGGTTCACAGCGGCTTGGTGCGGCCGGCCCGGGCTTCGCGCAGGGCCTCGTCGGCCAAGGCGTCAAGTTTGCCGCTGGCGGCATCACGGGCGATGTCGCGGTCAAACAGCCAGGCGCGCAGTTCGGCGACTTCCTCGTCGCCGAGACGCTCGATGGCCTGCTCGATTTCCTGCACGGTGCTCATGGCGCGACCATAGCCGGCCCGAGCACTCAGGCAAGGGGAGTTTTTTGGACAACCGATGGCAGCGAAATACAGGTCTCAGCGTTCTATCTCCGCGGACTCCGCGTCCTCCGCGTTAAAGAGATCGGGCATTCAGCCCCTCCTACAGCGGCGGGGCAAGCGATGAGTCACATTGCGCGACCAGTCGCGCAATCCGGCGGGCTGATACCGGCCTTAAGGCCAGAATCGACTCTTGCGAGGGGACAGCCGAGGGCTAGGCTGCGGGCATGAAGTCCGCAGCCAACACAGCTTCGCCCTTTTCCGGCCTCCGGTCGGTGGCGCGAGCCGTGTGCGAGCGGCATCCTGTGGCCCGGCTGGAGCTTTTCGGCTCGCAGGCGCAAGGCCAGATGCGGGCCGACAGCGACGTGGACCTGCTGGTTGAGTTTTTACCCGGGTCGAAGCCCGGCCTGTTGGAGATGGGCGCCTTGCAGGACGAGTTGGAACAACGGCTCGGCCGAAAGGTGGATTTGCTGAGCCGGCGGGCGGTGGAGAAAAGCCGCAATGCGTATCGCCGCCGCTCGATCCTGGCCCGGCCCGTGACGCTCTATGCCCGATGACCGGCAGTCCGGACTGCTGCGGGACATGCTGGATTCCGCCCTGCTGATCCGGACTTATCTGGGCTCGGTCGATCGCAACGGCTTCATGGCCGATTCGGAGAAACAGGACGCCGTCCTGCGCCGCTTGGAGATCATCGGTGAGGCGGCCTCCCGGATTTCGCCCGAAACGCAGGCTCTGTTCCCCGGCATCCCTTTCCGGGCCATGCGCGGCATGCGAAACATCATCGCCCACGACTACGGCGAGGTGGACTTGGAGCTGGTCTGGCGGACGGTGGAAGCCGATCTGCCGCGATTGATTGAAACGCTGGAACGGCACTTCAAGCAGGAGGGCAGGCAAGACGTATGAGTATTTACGCCACGTTGTGGAAGCTGCGATTCCCTCAGGAAGGTGACTATCATCACGGGTGCGAGTGGATCGAGGTAACGGCTCAGGCGGTGCCGCCGCACATCGGGTCGCCGACTCCGGGATGCGGCTACGAAAACGGCGATCCCTTTGCGGAATTTCTGCCACCGCCCGTTCAGACAGATGCAGAGGGATTCGCTCCCGTCAATCGTGCGGTCGTTTTTATCACGGAGCATTCAATCAAAGGCACGGTGCGCAATCCTCAGGAATATATCAGCCCGTTGCTCGTGTTGACCGGGAAGGAATACACGCAGATGACCTTCGAGGAACTGCACGCCCGGATCTGCGATGTCTTGCGCGGCAACCGTGCTCCCGTGATTGCGGAGGTATTTCTGCCGGATGGTTCCCACCAGGTGGTTCGCGATCATAAGCGGACGTGACTGAGAGCTGCGGTATCTTCGTGGATTTTCGCGCCCTTTGGTGGCCTGAGAAAACGAGGTGTTCAGCTGCCGCCCGTTCGACAAGCATGTGGTGGCGGGATTGCTGACCAAGCTGCCTTTGGCGAAGAAGGGGATGGCACTCGTGATTGAGTAATCTCCGTGTTCTCCGCGTCCTCTGCGTTTAATCAGATCGGGGCGTCCCGTTCGACAAGCTCAGGGCATGGCTGCAGGAAAGCCCCTCCTGCGCGGCGGCGCGCGCGAGCGCGCTGCCTACGGAGAGACTCGGCTCGTCGGGGACGACTCGCCCTACCCTATTTCAATTCGAGATCATTCACGCGGACTTCTTTCACCGCCCATTTGGTCACAGTGAGTCCTTTCGAGGTTCGGGTGGAAACCGGGATGGGGGTCAGATCAAAATCTATCTCCCTAATTCTAGCTCCTGATCTGCCGTCGAGCGAGACGTGGATGCTCTTCGGCATGTCCTTCTCCTTGTCGGCGACGTGCAGCCAGACGAGCTTCGAGCCTTCGCTCTTGGCGAGGGGGTAGAGCTTGTCGCGGCTGAGGCCGCCGATCTGGAATTTCTTGGCGAAGGTTTTTCCGTTGGGGCCGTCGCGATACACCATGGTGTAGAACTTGGTGTCGCCGTCCTTGGGCCAGACGGCGACGTGCCGGATGTCGCGCCCCATGAAAACCTTGTCGCCCACCTTCGACACCTTGAGCGTGGCGTCGCCCATGATGCAGAGCACGGAGTCGAGGATGGTGCACTCCTGCACGAACTCGTGCTGCCGCCAGTTGAGGCCGATGAAGCCGTCCTCGCGGTTGACGTAGAGGCGCTGGTTGGCCGTGACGACGTCCGAGGCCTTGATCTCCTCCAGCTCGTCGTAGCTGGTGCGGCGCTTGAGGCCCTTGCCGTATTTCTCCTGCAACTGCTCGAACCACGCGACGGCGTATTCGGTGAGCTTCCGGAGATTGGCCTTCGTCTCCCTGATGCCCTCCTCGATCTTCTTGATGGCCTCGTCGGCCTGGAAGCGGTTGTAGGCGGAGATGCGCTTGATGCGGATCTCGGTGAGGCGGGTGATGTCGTCGTCGGTCACCTCGCGGCGGAGCTGTTTGAGGAAGGGCTTCAGGCCGGTGCGGATCTCGGACAGCACGCTCTCCCAGGTCTTGGATTTCTCGATGTTCCGGTAGATGCGCTCCTCGATGAAGATGCGTTCGAGGGAGTCCCAGTGCCACTGTTGCTCGAGTTCGCCGAGCTTGATCTCGAGCTCGCGCTTGAGCAGCTCGCGGGTGGCCTCGGCGCTGGCCTTGAGGATGTCGCGCACGCCCATGAACACGGGCTTGTCCTGCCCGGTCCTGGGGTCGCGCACGATGACGCAGGCGGCGGGGTTGATCTGCACCTGGCAGCTGGTGAAGACGTAGAGCTGCTGGATGACCTTGTCCGGCTCGGAGCCCTGCGGGAGGTGGATGAGGATCTCGACCTTGTCGGCGGTGTTGTCGTCGACGTGCTTGATCTTGATCTTGCCCTTGGCGTTGGCGGCGAGGATCGACTCGATGAGCGACTCGGTGGTGACGCCGTAGGGCAGCTCGGTGACGGCGAGGACGTATTTGGAGCGCTCCTCGATCCTGGCGCGGACCTTCACCTTGCCGCCGCGCTCGCCGTCGTTGTATTCGGAGAAATCGGCGGTGCCGCCGGTGGGGAAATCGGGGAGGATGCGGAAGGTTTTCCCCTGGAGGTGGTTGATGGCCGCGCGGCAGAGGTCGTTGAAGTTGTGCGGGAGGATCTTGGTGGCGAGGCCGACCGCGATGCCGTCGGCGCCCTCGAGGAGGACGACGGGGAACTTGGCCGGGAGCGTGACGGGCTCCTTGGTGCGGCCGTCGTAGCTGGCCTGCCACGTGGTGGTCTTGGGGTTGAAGAGGACGT
>Ga0073934_10003470_pt1 | contig 28938 bp, 34 predicted proteins | sample LarsenN4metaG_FD_76834 | JGI IMG/M metagenome (GOLD analysis project Ga0073934, IMG submission 76834) | Hot spring sediment bacterial and archeal communities from British Columbia, Canada, to study Microbial Dark Matter (Phase II) - Larsen... ... | reverse complement strand
TGCCGCATTTCGAGTGCGGTGCATTCAACCACTCTGCCACCTCTCCAGGCCGTGCGCTGCGGTTGCCGCCGCTATGTAGCCGCGGGCCGGCGCGCCGACAAGGGCGCGCACAGGGCGCGCATCGGTTCCGGCGCCGGTCGCCCCCGGCGCGGCGCGGTGGCGGCCCGCGATGGGCGGGAGGACGCGGGGCGCGCCGCCTCGGCCGAGCCGTCACAGTTCGCGGCCGAGCACGCGGTCGACCGAATAAGGGCCGCCGCCGCGCAGCGAGATCGCGAATGCCAGCGTCCCCCACATCATGACGTATTCGTAGCCGTCGGTGCGCCAGCCGTAGCCGTTGGCCCAGTAGTGGATGAAGGTGAGGTAGCCCATCTCGATGGCGGCGGCGGCCGCGAAGAAGCGCGTGAACATGCCGACGGTGATGCAGATGCCGCCGAAGAATTCGATGAAGGTGAGGAAGATGCCGAAGGCCAGCGTGGAGTTCGACACCGTCCCGCCGCGCATGACCTTGCCCCAGCCGTGGATGACCAGATGCATCCCGCAGGCGATCCGCACGATCGGCCAGCTCAGCGGGATGACGACGTCGTAGAAGCGCTTGAGGAACGGCAAGACGAGCTTCGGCTCGCGCGCGATATCGGTCATTGGACTTCCCCCCGGCAACGTCGCGGCACCACACTATTGCGTGCGGCCGCGCTGGCAAGCGCTCCCAGGGTCGCAGTCGCGGCTGCCGCCCCCTGCCCGCAACCCATTGATGTCACAGCCTGTTTTCCAAGCCCGGGGCGCCGGCCCGCGAGCCCGGTCCGGCCCCGATCGGGCGTGACCGCGCTTGCCCCGCCGTACTATCCTCTCCCTGGCGACCGACATCCATGTTCAGGCCATGACCCGGGAAGCGGCATTGCGGATCAGGGACGAGCTGCGCGGCATTCTGCTGGCGCTGCTGATGGTCGCGGTGACGACCGTCATCGCGCTCGGCCTGATCGAGTATTTCGGCGTGCGACGCGGCTCGGCGCTCTATCTCATCCCGGTGATGCTGGCGGGATGGCATCTCGGCCTGGTGCCGGCGCTGGTGGCCGCGGTGGCCGGCGTGCTGTGGTCGGGCTATCTGTTCTTCTCGCCGTTCTACACTTACTTTCTCGCGCGGCCGAACGAGATCCTGAACCTGACGCTGTTCATGGTGGTCGGCCTGGTGACCAGCCATCTCGCCAGCCAGGCCAAGCGCCAGACCGAGCTCGCCCGCCGGCGCGAAAACGAGATGAGCGACCTCTACGCCTTCTCGCGGCGGCTTGCGTCGGCGCCGGCGGCCGCCGAGATCTATCTGGCGATCGAGGAATACGTCGCCAACCTCGTGCAGCGTAACGTCGTTCTGTATGAGGCCAGCAGCGACGGCAGTCTCGACAATCATACGGTGCCGGCCGAGATGCGCGCCGCCCTCGCCGAGATCCAGCGCGGCTCGATCCCGGCAACCACGATCGAGGACGGCAACGGCAACAGCTGGTTCATGCGCCGCGTATCGCAGCGGACGCCCGATTTCGGCGTCATCGCGATCGACCTCGGCCGCGCCGGCAAGGACATGATGGCCGAAACCCGCCAGCGGCTCGACGAGGCGCTGTCCGACGCTGCCGCCACCCTCGAACGGCTCGACGTGGCCCGCACCCTGACCGAGGCCAAGATGCGCTCGGAAACCGAGCTCCTGCGCGAAGCGCTGATCGGGTCTGTCTCGCACGAGCTGCGCACCCCGCTTGCGTCGATCCTGGGCGCGGCCACGGTGCTGACCCAGTCTCCGGTCATCGCCAGGGACGAGCGCCTGAAATCGCTCTCGTCGGTGGTGCGCGACGAGGCGGAACGGCTCAACAACGACATCCAGAACCTGCTCGACGCCACCCGCATCTCCCGCGGCCAGGTCAAGCCGCGCATGGAGTGGATCGAGCCCCAGGATATCGTCAATTCCGCGCTGGAACGCCGCCAGCGGCGCCTGTCCGGTCACAGTATCGCGATCGCCATGGACAGGAATCTGCCCTTGATCTATGTCGATCCCGTCCTTGTGGAGCAGGCATTCGTCCAGGTGGTCGACAACGCCGCCAAATATTCGCCTCCAGGTTCCACCATAACGGTGGCGGCACAACGCAACGGGCACGACGTGGTCCTTTCGGTCAACGACACGGGTGCAGGGCTGACCCGGGACGAACTTGCGCGTCTCGGCGAGCGGTTCTTCCGCGGCTCCCGGCACGCCGGCCTGGCGTCGGGCTCCGGCCTCGGGCTGTGGATCGCCAAGGCATTCGTCGTCGCCAATGGCGGCCGGCTCCAGGCGGAAAGCCAGGGCGTCGACCAGGGCACCACCGTATCCATCCACCTCCCCCTCTCAGAACACGCTCCGCCTCCGGAGGCATACCCCGATGACTGAACCATCCCCCGTCGTCCTGGTCGTCGACGACGAAGTACAGATTCGCCGCTTCCTGCGCGCCGGTCTGGAACTCGACGGCTTTGTCGTGCAGGACGCGGAAACCGGCGCCGACGCCCTGAAATGGGTAACGCTCAAGCAGCCCGACCTGATCATCCTCGACCTCGGGCTGCCGGACATGGACGGCGGCGACGTGCTCGAGCGCCTGCGCGCCTGGTCGAGCGTGCCGACCATCGTGCTGTCGGTGCGCTCCAACGAGGCCGAGAAGGTCCGGCTGATCCAGGGCGGCGCCGACGACTACGTGGTCAAGCCGTTCGGCATGGCCGAGCTGCTGGCGCGCGCGCACGCCGCGATGCGCCGGCAGGTGCGGGCGTCCTCGGGCGAGCCCACGGTCAAGGCCGGTCCGCTGACCATCGACCTCGCCGCCCGTATCGTCACGCTCAACGGCCAGCGCGTGATGATGACGCCGAAGGAGTACAAGCTCCTGCAGATTCTCGCCCAGCACGCCGGCAACGTGGTCACCCACCAGTACCTGCTCAAGGAGGTGTGGGGCTCGCCGCACATGCACGACACGCATTATCTGCGCATCTTCGTGCGCAAGCTGCGCCAGAAGATCGAGGAGGATCCGACCCAGCCGCGCATCCTGCTGACCGAACTCGGCATCGGCTACCGGCTGGCGATTCCGGAAACGCCCAAGCCGATGATGCAGTAGCCCCCGCCTGTGCGGGCCACGCGCATTCAGAGCGCAGTGTGGGCGCGGCAGCTCATGGACGCAGCGCGGCGCGAAAATCCGCGCGCAGCTTCGGGTCGTCGAGCTTGCGATAGTCGAACACCGGCGACAGCGCCCCCTTCTCCCAATGCAGCGTGCAGAACACCGGCCCGGACTGCGCCAGCAGCCCGTCGAGGCCTGCGTCGAACGCGGACAGCGTCCTGAACTCGGCGCAGTGCGCGTAGCCGGCCGCCTGCGCCAGCCCGGTGAAATCGACGTCCTTCTGGGGCAGCGGATGACTGCCGTTCGCCTCGTAGACGCCGTTGCGGGCGACGAAATGCACGAGGTTCTTCGGGGCGGCGGCGCCGATGGTGACGAGCGTGCCGAGATTCATCAACAGCGAGCCGTCGCCGTCGAGCAGGATCACGCGCCGGTCGGGATGGCCGAGCGCCAAGCCCAGCGCATGCGAGGAGCCGAGCCCCATGGCGCCGTTGGCGAAATAGTTGAGCGCACGCGGCGCAATCTCGAACCAGTCGAACGCCGTCGAATAGGCCGACAGCACGATATCCCTGGGAGTGATCCGCCGCGCCAATGCGCGCAGGGCTTCGTCGCGCTTCATCATGGCGTCACGCGCCCTTCTGCAGCGCCGCTTTCAGCGCGACGCGCCGCGACGTCTTGTAGAGGTCGTTATACTTGTAGACGAGCGGCCGCGCCTTCTCGATGTGCAGCGTGCCGAACACCGGCCCCTCCTGGCTCAGCACATGGCCGACCTGCTGCTCGAACGAGCGAATGTCGGAGAAATCGTGCACGTGCCGGTAGCCGGCCGAACGCGCCAGCCCGGAGAAATCCACCTTGGGATTGGGGATCGGGTGGCCGCCATTGGCTTCGTAGCATTCGTTGTCGCAGACGAAGTGCACGAGATTCTTCGGCGCCGCCGCGGCGATGGTGACGAGGCTGCCGAGATTCATCAACAGCGAGCCGTCGCCGTCGAGCACCACCACGCGCCGGTCCGGATGGCCGAGCGCAAGGCCGAGCGCGTGCGAGGAGCCGAGCCCCATGGCGCCGTTGGCGAAGAAATTCAGCGCGCGCGGAAAAAGATCGTTCCATTCGAGCGCGCTCGAATAGGCCGCCACCACCACCGCGTCCCCGATGTGGCGGTTGAGCGCCGCGAAGCATTCGTGGCGTTTCATCATGACGGCCTCCGGCCGATCAGCATCGCCACCGGCGACGATTGGGTGTAGGCCTTGTCGATGGCGGGCTTGATCTTGGCAACGTCGGCATCCTCGCTGACGAGGTGATGCTCGATGCCCATGGCGTCGCAGATCGGCTCGATGATGCGCACGCCGTAGCGGCCGGACTCCTTCGGCTGCCGTTCGGGCTCGTGGCCGAGCAGGCCGACCATCATGCAGATCGGCTGCTTGTACTCGACCGCCACCGCGCGGATGGCGTTGAGCGAGTCGAGGAAGCCCGTATACTGGATCAGGATCAGCGCGCGCGTGTCCGAATAGGTCAGGCCGGCGGCGATGCCGACGCACTCGTCCTCCTTGCACACCCGCACGAGCTTGAGGTCCTTGTCGGCGGCGATCGGGAACAGGAGCCCCTTGCTGGTAACGATGTCGGGGACGGCGAGGATGAACTTGACGCCGGCGTCCTTGATGGCGGCGAGAATCTTCGCGCCGGTCAGCGTGACCTCGGGTCTTGTTGTTGTTGCAGCGTCCATTCCCAACCTCCCACCGCGGCACCGGTTCTTGTTACGCCGGCGCTAGCTAATGCGAAATCCGCAGAGGCTGCAACCATCCCGGCCGTGATCCTGAGGATCCCGCGAAGCCGGCATCCCGGCGGATGGCAGCTCGCGCCGAATGTCCGGCCGTGGCTGGAGACGCCGCGTTGCGCGCGGCTCCTCACCATGAGGGTCCGGATTGGCGAGGCGGTGTTATTGCGAACGCGCGAGTCCCGCCGCCTCGACGACCTTGCCCAGCCGCACGATCTCGTCGCGCATGAATTTTTGCAGCGCCTCCGGCGGCGGGCTGTCGACGGCGATGCGGCCGGTGGCCTCGAAGTCCTTCTTCATCTCCGGCGTCGCCAGGATCGCCTTCAGCTCCCGGTGCAGCCGCTCCACGATCGGCTTGGGGGTGCCGGCGGGAGCGACGATCATCTGCCAGGACGCGAAGTCGAAGCCCGCAACGCCCGACTCCGCGATGGTCGGGATCTCGGCCATCGGGCCGAACCGCTTGGGCGACGAAATGCCGAGTGCGCGCACCTTGCCGGCCTTCAGCAGCGGAATCACCGGCGTCGGCTGCGCGAACTGCGTCGGGATGTGGCCGGCGACGAGGTCGTTCAGCGCCGGCGCGTCGCCGCGGTACGGCACATGGGTCAGCCTCGTCCCGGTCAGGCTCTTGAGCAGCTCCATGCTGAGATGCTGCGGCGAACCGGGTCCTGCCGTGCCGTAGGACGGCGGCTTGCCTTGCGCCTTCACCCACGTGATCCAGTCGCGCACCGACTTCGCCGGCACGCCCGGATGGACCAGCAGCAGGAACGGCGCATCCGAGGTGTGAATGATCGGCGCGAAATCCCTGGCCGGGTCGTACGGAAGCTGCTTGTTCAGCGTCACATTGATGGCGAAGGGCGAGCTCGTCCCCAGCATGAGCGTGTAGCCGTCGGGGGTCGCCTTGGCGACGTGGCTCGCGCCGATCACGGTGCCGGCGCCCGGCCGGTTCTCGACCACGAAGGTCCGGCCCATCCGCTCCGACAGCTTCTGCGCAAGCTGGCGCGCGAACACGTCGAGGCCGCCGCCGGCGGCATAGGGCACGACAATGGTGACGGTGCGGCTGGGATAGTCCTTGTGCGTGTCCTGGGCGGCGGCGGGGGTTGCCGCCATCGCCAGCCCGGCAAGCGCCGCCGACACCAGATGCCTGAGTTCCATGCGATCCTCCTGCGGCCTTTCCGGCAACCTAGCCGAAGCGGACATGCCCGGTAAGCGTCCCAATGGACGCAGAAATGCCCCCATTCCGGGGTATTCCTTGACACCTGCGGGGCCCGCCCATAGGTTCCGCGCGCTCTCGCAAGAGAACGTGAATTAACCCCGCCGACCGGCCTCCGAGGCCGGAGGCCACCGCCCGACAGCGCGATGCGCCCTCGGGCGCCGTTGGTGTTTGCTCCCGACCGTCTCCCCGCGAGCGGGGAGAGGTGAAGCAAGAGAGACGCATGTTCGACTCACTGTCGGAACGGCTTGGCAGCATCCTCGACCGCCTCACCGGGCGCGGCGCGCTCGGCGAGGCCGATGTCGATGCCGCGCTGCGCGAGGTGCGGCGCGCGCTGCTGGAAGCCGACGTGGCGCTCGACGTGGTGCGCGCCTTCACCGAAAAGGTGAAGCAGAACGCGGTCGGCGTCGAAGTGATCAAGTCGGTGACCCCGGGCCAGCTCGTGGTGAAGATCGTCCACGACCAGCTGATCGAGACGCTCGGCGCGCAAGCCGATCCGATCGACCTGAACGCGCCGGCGCCGGTGCCGATCATGATGGTCGGCCTGCAAGGCTCCGGCAAGACCACCACCACCGCCAAGCTCGCCAAGCGCCTCACCGAGCAGCAGCGCCGCAAGGTGCTGATGGCGTCGCTCGACGTGTATCGCCCGGCTGCGCAGGACCAGCTGGCCGTGCTGGGCCGGCAGATCGGCGTCGAGACGCTGCCGGTTGTGGCCGGTCAGCAGCCGGCCCAGATCGCCCAGCGCGCGCTCCAGGCCGGCCGGCTCGGCGGCTACGACGTGGTGCTGCTCGACACCGCCGGCCGCACAACTCTCGACGAGGCGATGATGGCGGAAGCCGCCGAGGTGAAGCGCGCCGCTAATCCGCACGAGGTGCTGCTGGTCGCCGACAGCCTCACCGGCCAGGACGCGGTCAACCTGGCGCGCGCCTTCGACCAGCGCGTCGGGCTCACCGGCATCGTGCTGACCCGCGTCGACGGCGACGGCCGCGGCGGCGCCGCGCTCTCGATGCGCGCCGTCACCGGCAAGCCGATCAAGCTGGTGGGCGTGGGCGAGCGCATGGATGCGCTGGAGGATTTCCACCCGTCGCGCATCGCCGACCGCATCCTCGGCATGGGCGACATCGTCTCGCTGGTCGAGAAGGCGGCACAGAACATCGACATGGAGAAGGCCCAGCGCGCCGCCGAGCGCATGCGCAAGGGCCAGTTCGACCTCAACGACCTGAAGGAACAGCTCGTCGGCATGCAGAAGATGGGCGGCATGACCGGCCTGATGGGCATGCTGCCGGGTGTCGCCAGGATGAAGAACCAGCTGGCGGCGGCAAACCTCGACGAGCGCCTGCTCAAGCGCCAGATGGCGGCGATCGATTCGATGACGCCGAAGGAGCGCCGGAACCCCGACATCCTGAAGGCCAGCCGCAAGAAGCGGATCGCCGCCGGCTCCGGCGTCAAGGTCGAGGACATCAACCGCATGCTCAAGATGCACCGGCAGATGGCCGACGTGATGAAGATCATGGGATCGGGCAAGCGCGGCGCCATGGCGGGCCTCGCCAACATGCTGGGACTCGGCGGCGGCGCGCCGATGCCGACGCCGGAGCAGATGCAGGAACTGGCCAAGACAATGCCGGGCGGCACCCTGCCGGGCGGTGCGAGCGGGCTGCCGCCGAGCATGCCGACGCTGCCGCCGAAATTCCCCGGCTCGGGCCCGCTCCTTCCCGGCCTCGGCGGCCCGAAGCCGGGCCTGGGCGGCTTCCCCGGATTGGGGAAGAAGAAATGATGCAATGCGACGCAACCTGCGTCATGCGCGATGACGCCTCCTGACTAGAAAGGAAATCGTATGTCCCTGAAACTGCGTATGGCCCGCGCGGGCACCAAGAAACGGCCCGTCTATCACATCGTGGTGGCCGACAGCCGTTCGCCGCGCGACGGCCGCTTCATCGAGCGGCTCGGCTATTTCAATCCGCTCCTGCCGAAGGAGAGAACCGAACGGCTCAAATTCGATCTGGAAAAGGCCAAGGCCTGGATCGCCAAGGGCGCCACGCCGAGCGACCGCGTGATGCGCTTCCTGGACGAGGCCGGCGTCGCCAAGCGCGAGAAGCGCAACAATCCGGAGAAGGCGATCCCGCGCAAGCAGCGCAAGGCGATGAAGGAAGAGGCCGAGAAGGCCAAGGCCGAAGCTGCCGCCAAGGCTGCGGAAAAGAAGAAGGCCGCCGCGGCTGCCGCCGGCTAGTGCACGATCCGGAAATGTGGACCCCGGCTTTCCGAAACGATCATGCACAAACGTAACGAGGGCGGGCCGCGCGCGATTCAGTTTCGACGGGTCGGACGCTAGCCCATGACGCCGCGCGACCAGCGCATCTGCGTCGCCCGCATCGGTGCACCGCATGGCGTGCGCGGCGAGGTCAAGTTCTGGTCGTTCACGGCCGATCCGCTGGCGGTCGCCCATTATGGAGCGCTGGAGACCGAGGACGGCGCCGCGCGTTTCGAGATTGAGGCGCTGCGCGCCGCCAAGGATCACCTGGTGGCGCGGCTCAAGGGCGTGAGCGACCGCGACGCCGCCGCACGCCTTACCAACACCGACCTCTATGTGCGGCGCGCGCAGCTGCCCGCACCGGAGGCGGAGGACGAATACTACCACGCCGACCTGATCGGCCTCGCCGCGGTCGATGGCGACGGCAACGCGCTCGGCCGCGTGACGGCGGTCCACAATTTCGGCGCCGGCGACCTGATCGAGATCGCGCCGGTACAGGGCGGCGCCACCGTACTGCTGCCGTTCACCGACGCCGTGGTGCCGGCAGTCGACATCGCCGGGCAGCGCGTGGTGATCGATGCGGCGCGTTTCGCCGCGGCCGCGGCCCCGGTGCGCGACACCGATCGGCAGACGGGCTGAGCCATGTGGCGAGCGAGCGTCCTCACCATCTTTCCCGACATGTTCCCGGGCGCGCTCGGCCAGAGCCTCGCCGGCAAGGGCCTCGCCGCCGGCCTGTGGTCGCTCGACGTGACCGACATCCGCGCGCACGCCACCGACCGGCATCGCACCGTCGACGACACGCCGGCCGGCGGCGGCCCCGGCATGGTGATGAAGGCGGACGTGCTGGCGCGCGCGCTCGATGCCGCCTCCTCGCCCGACGACACCCGCCCGCGCCTGCTGATGACGCCGCGCGGCCTGCCGCTCACCCAGGCGCGGGTCGCGACGCTGGCGCGCGGCCCCGGCGCGGTCATCCTGTGCGGACGGTTCGAGGGCGTCGACGAGCGCATCATCGAAAGCCGCAATGTCTCCGAGGTCTCGATCGGCGATTACGTGCTGTCGGGCGGCGAGATCGCCGCCTTCGTGCTGATCGATGCCTGCGTGCGGCTGCTGCCGGGCGTGATGGGACGGATGGCCTCGGCCGAGGACGAGAGCTTCGCGCGGGGCCTGCTCGAATACCCGCAATACACGAGGCCGCAGGAGTTCGAGGGCCGCACCATCCCGGAGGTGCTGACCTCCGGCGACCACGCCAAGGTCGCGGCCTGGCGGCGGGCCGAGGCCGAACGGCTCACCCGCGAGCGCCGCCCCGATTTGTGGGCGGCCTATCTGGCGGGCAAAAAGGCCGGGAAATAGGGCGTTTCCCGGCGACGCCCGCGCCCGGCCCCGGCCGGCTGTCCGCTCCAGGGAAAATGATGCAGCAGGGGCTCATGCCCGCGGGTGACAAGCCCATATCTTTATCGTACAAGCCCGCCGACCCAGACAGACCCGACGACCGCGCGCCGCCCGGACTGGCGCTGCCCCACGGAGACCTTCCATGAACATCATCCAGGAAATCGAGCAGGAGCAGGTGGCGAAGCTTTCCGCCGGCAAGGAAATTCCCGATTTCCAACCCGGCGACACCGTGGTGGTCAACGTCAAGATCGTGGAAGGCGACAAGGCGCGCGTGCAGGCCTACGAAGGCGTCTGCATCGGACGCGCCGGCGCGGGCCTCCAGCAGAATTTCACGGTCCGCAAGATCTCCTACGGCGAAGGCGTCGAGCGCGTGTTCCCGCTGTACTCGCCGATGATCGATTCCATCAAGATCGTGCGCCGCGGCAAGGTGCGGCGCGCCAAGCTCTATTACCTGCGCGGCCGGCGCGGCAAGTCCGCCCGTATCGTCGAGCGCCAGACGCAGGCTGGCGACGACTCGGAGTCGGCTGCCGGGGCGTGACCCAGATCGCAATGACCGCGCTGTCGAAAGGCCGGCGTTGTCCGGCCTTTTTGCTTGGCCGGTCGGGTTCCGGCGCCGACGCGGCGCCCGGCTGGGCGCGGGAATTTCGGCACTTTCCGGAACGCCCCCGATCCATTAAATAACCCGCATCGCACCCACAACCGGACCTCACGAATGGCCAAGCCGCGCACGCTCTATGACAAGATCTGGGACGACCACCTGATCGACGAGCAGCCCGACGGAACCTGCCTGATCTACATCGACCGCCATCTCGTGCACGAGGTGACGTCGCCGCAGGCGTTCGAGGGGCTGCGGCTGTCCGGACGCAAGGTGCGCGCGCCGGAGAAGACGCTGTGCGTCGTCGACCACAACGTGCCGACCACCGACCGCCACAAGCCGAATCCGGATCCCGAGAGCGCGGCGCAGATCGCCTATCTGGCCGAGAACGTGAAGTTCTTCGGGCTCGAATATTTCGACGAATTCGACAAGCGTCAGGGCATCGTTCACATCATCGGTCCCGAGCAGGGCTTCACGCTGCCGGGCTGCACGCTGGTGTGCGGCGACAGCCACACCGCCACCCACGGCGCGTTCGGGGCGCTGGCCTATGGTGTCGGCACCTCCGAGGTCGAGCATGTGCTGGCGACCCAGACGCTGATCCAGACCAAGTCGAAGAACATGCGCGCGATCGTGGACGGCAAGCTGCCGGAAGGCGTCAGCGCGAAGGACATCATCCTCGCCATCATCGGCGAGATCGGCACCGCCGGCGGCACCGGCTATGCGCTCGAATATGCCGGCGAGGCGATCCGCGCCCTGACGATGGAAGGCCGCATGACCGTCTGCAACATGTCGGTCGAGGGCGGCGCCAAGGCCGGCTTCATCGCGCCCGACGAGAAGGCCTTTGAATTCCTGAAGGGCCGTCCCAAGTCGCCGAAGGGCAAGGACTGGGACGACGCCATGCGCTACTGGGAGACGCTGCGCTCCGACGACGGCGCCCATTTCGATCGCGAGATCAGGCTCGATGCGGCCAAGCTGCCGCCGCTGGTGACCTGGGGCACGAGCCCGGAGCAGGTGACGTCGGTCACCGGCCGCGTGCCGATCCCGAGCGAGATCGCCGACGAGCACAAGCGGCGCGCCGCCGAAACCTCGCTCGCATATATGGGCCTGAAGGGCGGCGAGAAGATCACCGACATCGCGATCAACCGCGTGTTCGTCGGCTCCTGCACCAACGGCCGCATCGAGGACCTGCGCGCTGCCGCGAAGGTGGCGGCCGGCAAGAAGGTGCATCCCAATGTCTCAAACGCGATGATCGTGCCGGGCTCCGGCCTGGTGAAGGAGCAGGCGGAAGCCGAAGGGCTCGACAAGATTTTCATCGCCGCCGGCTTCGAGTGGCGCGAGCCCGGCTGCTCGATGTGCCTCGCCATGAATCCCGACAAGCTGCTGCCGGGCGAACGCTGCGCCTCGACCTCGAACCGCAATTTCGAGGGCCGCCAGGGCTATAAGGGCCGGACCCACCTCGTCTCGCCGGCGATGGCCGCCGCCGCCGCGATCGCGGGGCATTTCGTCGACGTGCGCGACTGGCACTGACGGGGCGCGAACCGCGCGGCATCTACCGACGCATGCGGGCCCGCCTTGAGGCGGGCCCGCTCGCATTTGTGTGCGCTTGCGTCAGCGCCGCGCTACCAGATGCCGAATCCGAACGGCCCGACCCGGACGCCAACGCCCGGACCGTAATAGTACGGCCGGTAATAGGGCGGGGGCGCATAGGCATAGGGACCCGGGTACACCCGGTACCGGTAGCGGTACGGATGCGGATAGGCGCGGTAGACATACGGGCCGCGATACACGCGGCGGTGCGGCCGGCCGCGATGCCACGCCTGCTCGACGGTCGCCTGGTCCTGCTGAAGGCCCGGCGCGTGACGCGCGACGAAGGCATCCGCCGGCGCCGGCGCGGCGACCACGAACAGCGCTGCGGCGGCTGCTGCACCTGTGAGACTCTTGTACATGCCGTGTCCTCCGGCGTCGCTCCCCGGAGTCAACGCCGCAACACGGTTCCGGTTTCAACCCTCAGCCGCGCTGCCACCAGCAGCGCATGCGCGGAAACAGCACGGTTCCGCTCGGCCGGTGCTGGGTCTCCAGCCATGACACACATTGCCGCACCGCATTGCGGCCGGGGAACCCGAGATTGTCGGTGCGCGGGAATTCGGTCGAATCGAGGCGGTAGCCCAATGTGGGCTGCACGGTGATCCGCGTCGGCGCGCGTCTCGGCACCGCCTTCTTTTTCTTCTGCACCTGGGCGACGCGGACGGCACCGTCGGCCACCTGCGCCTGCGCCGTGCCGGCAAGGCCGGCGGCGAGCACCGCCGCCGCAACACCGAGCGCCACAGCCTTGATCGCGTCCAGCATCGCAGACTCCCGCGCGCCACGGTCGCCGATCGTGGACCGACCGTCAACGCTTGAATGAGCGCCTTGGCCGCCCGCCTCCTGTCCCGTAAAAAGACAGCCATGACCGACACGCTTCACAGCTGGCGGATTGCCAAGGCTCCGTCGCTGGCGGAGTTCGAGGCCATGGCGGAGGAAGCCTATCGCCTCCTGCCCGAGGAATTCCGCTCGCTGTGCAGCGACCTCGTGATCCGGGTCGCCGAATACCCCACCGACGACGTGCTCGACGAGATGGGGATCGAGAGCGAGCTCGACCTGATGGGCCTGTTCCAGGGCGTCGGGCTGCCGTTCCGCTCCGAAGGGGTGTCGGGACAGATGCCGAACATGGTCTGGCTCTACCGGGTGCCGATCCTGCTGTACTGGGCCGAGCACGAGGAGACGATCGGCACGATCGTCACCCATGTTCTGGTGCACGAGATCGGCCATCACTTCGGCCTGTCGGACGAGGATATGGCGCGCATCGAAGCCAGCGTTGAGTGATGCGAGAGGGTCGCCATGAAGATCGACGGACGCTGCCAGTGCGGGTACATCAGCTTCGAGGGCGAGGCCGATCCCGACAAGACCTGGGCCTGCCATTGCACCGATTGCCAGGCCGGCACCGGCACCGCGTTCCGCGTCAACGTCCATGTGCCCGGCGCCAGCTTCAGGATGCTGTCGGGAACGCCGACAATCTTCATCAAGACGACGGCGGAAAGCGGCACGCCGCGCGCGCAGGCGTTCTGCCCGACCTGCGGATCGCCGATCTATTCCACCAGCGTCGGCGACGGCCCCAAGGACTCCTACACCGTGCGGATCGGCCTCCTCCGCCAGCGCAGCCGGTTCGCGCCGAAGAAGCAGAACTGGTTCCGCTCCGCCCTGCCGTGGGTCGACGGGCTGCCCGGCGTGCAGAAGAACGAGAAGCAGGGCTGAGCCCGACACCGGTCGCCCGCTGCGCCTGCGATAACGGCGTCGGCGGCGATTCCGCTCAGTACAGCGGGTCGCCCTCGACGGTGCAGCGGCGCAGCGTGCGCGCCTGCTCCTGCGGCCAGTCGGTGCGCGCGTGCAGGCACGCCAGATTGTCCCACATCAGGAGATCGCCCACGCGCCATTTGTGATCGTAGATGATCTCGTCGTCCTCCACGAGATCGAAGCACTGTTGAAGCAGCGCTTCGCTCTCGTCGCGATCCATGCCTTCGATCCACATCGTGTTCACGCTGGCCGCATAGAGGCCTTTCCGGCCGGAGCCCGGATTGGTGAGGATGAGCGGCTGCACGCAGTGATGGATGTTCTTGAGATCGTGATCCCGGCTGATGCGCTTGCTCAGGCCGTATTCGTAGCCCTGCATCACCATCTTGCCTTCGAGCTTGCGCTTGAGGTCGGCCGGCATCCGCTCATAGGCGGCGTACATGCTGGAGAAGCGCGTGTCGCCGCCCTCGGACGGAATCTCGATGCCGTAGAGGAAGGTCGCCCGGTGCGGCCGGCGGTGGTAGCACTTGTCGGTGTGGAAGAACATCTCGCCGTGCCCGAGCGCGCCGACCGGCTTGCCCTGGGCATCGACGTGATCGGTGATCGTCATCATATCGTCCCACGCCGGCGACTCGACCTTGATGGCGTTCGACGGCGGCGGCACCCGCTTGGCGACCCTGCCGAAGTAGGAGGCGAACCGCCGCTGGTCGTCCTCGCTCAGGGTCTGGTCGCGGAACACCAGGACGGCGTGCTGATGCCAGGCGTCCTTGATCTGGCGCAGGGTGTCGTCGTCGAGCGGCCTTGCGAGATCGACGCCGCGGACTTCCGCACCGATGAACGGATGCAGCTTGTGGACCGATATTGTCCCGACCTTTTCCGCGAGCATCGTCATCGATTGTCTCCTCCTTGGCTTCCGTCCGCGCGGTCGCGGCCATTGTCTGCGACTCCCGCCATCTTACGCGCCGGGAGGCACGCCGAGCAACGGCCGGCCGCTACTTCATCAACGCCGTCACCCGTTCGACGATCGGCTTCGGCGTGGCATAAATGCGCTTGATCAGGGCGGCCAGCGCCGGCCCGTCGCTCGGACCGATCTCCATCTTCTGCTTTTTCGCGTCCGCGAGGAATTCCGGATCGCGCATGGTTGCCATGAAAGCGTCCTGGAGCATCTTGACCCGGTCGGCCGGCATGTCGGGCGGAGCGATGAAAGGCCGGCTCAGGCCCAGCCCGGCATAGAGGAACTCGATGGCGGCCTTCTCGTCCGGGTTGCGCGCAAGCTCCATGACGAACGGCACGCCCTTGAGCGGTGGATTGGGCGTCGCGCCGCCATAGAGCAGCATCGTGACCTTGCGCTCCGGTATCCAGTCCGGGCGCAGGCCGGAGATGCTTTCGAGGCTGGCGAAGTAGCCCTCGACCTCGCCGCGTTCCATCGCCAGCACCATGTCCGAGGACGAGCGGAAGCCGAGAATGACCTTGAACTTCATCCCGAACAGGCCGCCGAGCGCCTTCGGATAGGTATAGGCGCCGATGCCGGCGCCGGCCGAGCCGAGCACCAGCTCGTGCTCGTAGACGTCCTTGAGCGTCCTCACCTTCATCTGCGGACGGTTGAGAACGATCAGGATATTGGTGTCGATCCGCGGCGTCCCGATCCACGTGAAGCGGGTCGGGTCGAAGCGCGCGCCGCTCGCACCCGTGATCGGGCCGAGCGCCGCCTCCCCCGAGATCAATGCGATCGCGCTGCCGTCCTTGGGCGCGACGCTGTAAATGTGGTTGGCGGCGTTGTAGCTGCCGCCGCCCGGCATGTTCTGCACCACGACGGTCGGACTGCCCGGCAGGTGCCGGCCGATGTGGCGCCCGACGGTGCGGCCCAGGAGGTCGTAGCCGCCGCCGGTGCCGAAGCCCACGATCAGCTGCACGGTCCGGCCGGCGAGATTCGGGGGCTGCGCGGCGGCGCCCGCAATTCCGGCGAGGGTCGCTCCAAAGGCAGCCGCCAGCAGCAACCTGTTCATGCTCGTTCCCCTCAGCCGACTGGCGGCCGCGAAGCGGCGCGCGACGCCGCCGAAGGACCCACAATATCAACCCGCCCGGGAGCCAGGAAGGGCGCCAAGGCGGGACTTGACCCCTGCCCGGCGAGCCGCCATGAGAGGGCGCTCTCGCCACCGCAAGGACCGCTCGATGGACAAGTTCACCACGCTCGAAGGCGTCGCCGCCCCGCTCCGGATGATCAATGTCGACACCGACATGATCATCCCCAAGCAGTACCTGAAGACGATCAAGCGCACCGGCCTGGGCAAGGGCCTGTTCTCGGAGAAGCGGTACCTCGACGACGGCAGCGAGAACCCCGACTTCGTGCTGAACAAGCCGGCCTATCGCAAGGCCAAGATTCTGGTGGCGGACGACAACTTCGGCTGCGGTTCCTCGCGCGAGCACGCGCCCTGGGCGCTGATGGATTTCGGCATCCGTTGCGTGATCTCGACCTCGTTCGGCGACATCTTCTACAACAACTGCTTCAAGAACGGCGTCCTGCCGATCAAGGTCTCGCCGGAGGACCTCGAAAAGCTGTTCGACGACGCCGAGCGCGGCGCCAATGCTACGCTCTCGATCGACCTCGAGAAGCAGGAGATCCGCGGCCCCGACGGCGGCGTGGTGACGTTCGACATCGATCCGCACCGCAAGCATTGCATGCTCAACGGCCTCGACGACATCGGCCTGACCATGGTCAAGGAAAAGCAGATCAAAGATTTCGAGGCCAAGGCCAAGGCCGCCCGCCCCTGGGCGTGAGGCGGTCCGAGTCGTGGCGCCGCACGGACGCTCGGTCGCAGTCGCATCCCCGGCAGCCTATCGGATGCGCCCGTACCGGCCCAGTCCGAGCCGGTCGCGGACGATCTTGGCGTTCCTCGCCAGCCGTTCCAGCAGCCGCCGGGACAGCCGCTGCCTGCGCCATTGGCGCAGCGCGTTGCTCGCGTCCGTATGCGTGATGACCGGCGGATGCGCGGGCGGCCCGTAGATCCATCCGATCCGAAACGCCGCTGTCAGCTCCTTCTCGATGCCAAGGGAGGCGCGCCCGGCCCGATTGATGCGCGGCACATAGTGTTGCAGCGCATAGTTGCGATCGAGCAGATGCGGACGGTTGGAGAAGATCACCGTCCGGCAAACCGGGATGCCCGCCATGTCGACCGGCGTGATGCGGTCGAACGCGTCGTCGCAATTGGGACCGACGTTGAACCGCAGGTACGGGACGCCGGCGGCTCGCATCGCCTGCGCGATGTCGCGGACCCCGTGCGCGATCCGGGTTGCGTCAAACCGATAGTCGTGCTCGAGCTGAAACACGACATCGGCGTCGCTGAGTTCGAGGCTGCGCACATAGCCGTCGGCGAGCCCTCGCGTCGAATGCAGCTCGATCGTTCGCCCGGGTACCGTCCGACGCAGCGCCTCGTGCAGCGCGTCGAATGGCACGCGCAACGGCGCGGCGTGGCAGAACACCCGGATATTCGCGAACGGTTCGAACCCGAACGCCGCTCCGAACGAACGCAGCGTGTCGCAGACCGGAAGCCGCTCGACGGTATTGGCGCAGAAGTTCGTGAAGACGTTCAAGTCCAGTTCGGTCATGAAAGCGCTCGAACGGACCTATCGGACCAGGTCCGGGAATTCCCGCACCGGCCCGCCGAGCTTGTCCCACAGGAACGACAGCGTGTCGGTGGCGCGGTCGATCAGCTTGGGCAGCGCATTGCCGAAGCCGTGGCCGGCGCGCCGCTCGACCTTGAGATAGACCTCGGCGCCGCGCGCCTGACGCTGGATGGCGGCCACGATCTTGTAGGCATGCGCCGGCACCACGCGCTCGTCGTTGTCGGCGGTCAGCACCAGCAGCGGCGGATACTTGGCGTCGCGGCGCACATTATGCAGCGGCGAATAGGCCATCAGCGCCCGGAAATCCCGCTCGTTTGCCGGATCGCCGTATTCCGGGGTCCAGTTGATCCCGAAGGTGAAATGCTTGAAGCGCAGCATGTCGGCGACCGGGACGTTCGAGACCACCGCGCCGAATAATTCGGGACGCTGGAGCATGGTGGCGAGCACGAGTAGCCCGCCATTGCTGGCGCCGTTGATGCCGAGCCGCTGCGGGCGCGTATAGTTGTTGTCGATCAGCCATTCGGCCGATGCGATGAAGTCGTCGTAGGCGTTCTGCCGGTTGTGCAGCCGGCCCGCGTCATGCCAGGCTTGGCCGAACTCGCCGCCGCCGCGGATGTTGGCGAGCGCGAACACCCCGCCGAGCCGCACCCAGGCGGCAACCGTCTCGCTGTAGGCGGGCCACAGCGGAATGCCGAACCCGCCATAGGCATAGAGCAGCGTCGGATTGCCGCCGTCGAGCGCGATGCCGGGACGGTGGATCAGCGAGATCGGCACGCGCGTGCCGTCCTTGCTGGTGGCGCTGACGCGACGCACATCGGCCCAGGCAAGATCGTGCCTGGCGGCGGTCGGACGGAAGGTCGTGGTCTTGCGGCTCGACAGGTCGAGCCATTCGATGCGGCTCGCGCGCCGCTGCTCGTCGACCTGCATCAGGAGATGGTCGTCGTTGCGGCGCTGCTGGCCGAACCACACCCGCACCGGACCGCCGAAATCGAGCTCCGAGAGCACGCGGCCGTTCAAGTTGCGGACGGAAATGCGGCTGTCCAGGTTGTCGAGATGCTTCACCACCAGGCGGTTGGTGAACACCTTGACGAAGTCGAGGGTCTGTTCGCTTTCGGCAATGACCGTGTGCCAGCGGTCGGGCTTGAAGTCGGCCTCGTCGATGCGCACCAGCCGCCCCTTGGGCGCATCGAGATCGGTCAGCGCATAATGCGTGGCGCCGACGCTCTCCAGCGGCCAGAAGAACGCGACCCCGAGCGGGAAGATCTCGGTGACGTTGCGCGGCGCGTCGAGCGGCGCGATGTAGTAGCCCATCTTCTCGCTGGTGCCGACGCGAGCGACGATCTTGAGCAGGCGCGTTTCGAGCGATATCCGGACATGAAGATAGACGCCGCGATGCTTCGGCAGCCGGAAGATCACGCGATCGTTCGACTGCGGCTGTCCGATCCGGTGATAGAACACGACCTGGCTCTTGCGGTCCCAGGCGGGCGGGTCGTTGTCGCCGGGATAGCGCGAATAGAAGAAGCCGCGTCCGTTCGGATGCCAGCCGATCGACGTGTGCTTGCAATACTGGAGCGTCTCGCGCAGGTCGAAATTGCCCTCGACGTCGCGGATACGCATCACCTGCTTGTCGCCGCCGGCCTCCGACAGCAGATAGGCCACGCGCTGGCCGAGGCGATCGGGAACGGCCGCGGACAGCGACATGCTCCCATCCTCCGCGAGCGTGTTCGGATCGATCAGCGTCTGCCGCGGCCCCGGCAGGTGGCGCTGCACGCCAAGGCAGCGCTGATTGGCGAGCCCGTCGTGGAAGTAGCTGAAATAGCGAAGGCCGCGCCGGTACGGGATGCTGACGCGCGGGTAGTCGAGCAGCGCATCGAACAGCTTGCGCAGCGGCGCGCGCACGGGCAGCGAGTCGAGATGCGCGCGTCCGCGCCGATCCTGCGCTTCGATCCACGCCTTGACGTCGGGCCGGTCGGTCTCTTCCAGGAGTCGATACGGGTCGGGAACGACGATGCCGTGGAACGTGTCCGACGCATCCGACAGCGGCGGCAGCGGCACTGGCACGGGCGCGGCCTGGCTCGCGGCGGGGACCATTGCCGGCGCGGCCGCCGCCAGCACGCCGGTAGCGATGCCGCCAGCGATGAACGTCCGCCGGGTGGGATGAAGCGGCTGTCCCATCGTCTGCCCCCTGAGGGCGAATCCATTGCCATGAAGCGAAGGCCGCAACCTAGCAGTCCGCGGTGCAGCCTTCTAGACGTGCGCGCGCAGATCGAAGCCCGGCGCCTGCGCGGCGGCAAGCGGAACGGCCTTGCCGGCGCCGAACAGCCTGCGGCCGGACATGTGATCGGCGGGCTTGTTTACGGAGTCGATGCCGATCAGGTTGCCGCCGCGGAAATACAGCACCGAGAACCGGCTGGCGCCGATGTCGCCCACGGTGACGGTCTCGTCGTAGCCCGCGGTCAGCCCGACGATCTGGAGCTTGATGTCGTACTGGTCGGACCAGAACCACGGCACGGCGGCGTACGGCTTCGCATCGCCCATGATCGCATCGGCGACGGTCTTGCCCTGGTCGATGGCGTTCTGCACCGACTCCAGCCGCACCAGGCCCTGCGCCATCGGATGCGGGAAGGCCGCGCAGTCGCCGATCGCGGAAATGGCGGGGTCGGCGGTGCGCAGATATGCATCGACCACGATGCCGCGATCGCAGGCAAGGCCCGCTGCGCGGGCGAGATCGTCGTCGGCAACGATGCCGATCCCGACCAGCACCAGATCGGCAGGTACGACGCAGCCGTCGCCGCAGCGCACGCCCGTGACGCGGCCGTCCTCGCCCACGATCTCCATCACCGCAGCGCCCAGCCGCACATCGACGCCGTGGCTCACATGCAGATCGCGGTAATAGGCGGAGAGCACGGGCGAGACCACGCGCGCCATCAGGCGCTCCAGCGCCTCCAGCACCACGACCTGGCAGCCGAGCGTGGCCGCCACCGCCGCACATTCCAGCCCGATGAAGCCGCCGCCCACCACCACCACGCGCAGGCCGGGCTTGATCCGCGGCTTGAGCGCGACCGCATCCGCCAGCGTGCGCACATAGGCGACACCGGCAAGCTCGGCGCCCGGGACCGGCAGCGTGCGCACCCGCCCCCCGGTCGCCAGCACCAGATGGTCGTAGGCCACGCGCTCGCCGCTCGTGAGCACGACATGCCGGGCCTCGCGCTCGATCGCGGCGACGCGGCTGGCAATGCGCAGGTCGATGGCGTTGGCGGTGTAGAAATCCGCCGGGCGCAGCAGCACCGATGTCTCGCTCGCCTCGCCCTTGATGAAGCCCTTGGACAAGGGCGGCCGCTGGTAGGGCAGCGCGCGCTCGTCGCCGAGCATGACGACCGAGCCGTCGAATTTCTTTGCCCGCAGCGATGCCGCGACCTGAAAGCCCGCCTGCCCGGCCCCGACGATGACGACCGACGTCATGCCGAACTCGGCCAATCCGTTTGCCGGGAACCAGGGAATTCCATCGGGTCCCTCGTCATGCCGGCCGCGCCTCGATCGCCTCGGCGATGGCGACCGCGCGGTACGCCATATCGGCGTGCAGCCGTTCCACCATGCGGCCGTCGAGCGCGATGACGCCCTTGCCGCGGTTCTCCGGCGCCTCGAAGGCGGCGATGATCCGCCGCGCCTGCGCGACCTCGTCGGCGGACGGCGTGAACGCCGCATTGCAGGCCTGAATCTGGTTGGGATGGATCACGGTCTTGCCGTCGAAGCCGAGGTCGCGCGCCTGCGCGCATTCGCGCGCGAACTCCTCGGCATTGCCGAGGTCGTTGAACGGCCCGTCGAGGATGTCGATGCCGTGCGCGCGCGCGGCCGCGATGCAGGTCGCGATCCAGGACAGCATCGGCGCGCGGCCGGGCACGATGCGGGCGCGCATCTCCTTGGCAAGGTCGTTGGTGCCCAGCACCAGGCAGCTCAGCCGGGTCTCGATGTCGTGCGCCACCGCCGCGATCTCGCGCGCGTTGAGGATCGCAAGCGGCGTCTCCATCATTGCCCAGACCTTGGTCCGGTGGTCGGCCCCGATGTCCATCAGGCGGTCGGCGAGGTGCTCCAGCGTGTCCGGGTGCGACACCTTGGGCACCAGGATCGCGTCGGGTTTCGCGGCGTGCGCCATGTCCACGTCGGCGAGCCACCATTCGGTGTCGAGGCCGTTGATGCGGACCACCACTTCGCGGCCGCCGAAGCCCCCGGCCTTGATCGCCTCCCGCACCGTCTCGCGGGCGCGCTCCTTGGCCTCCGGCGCGACCGAATCCTCCAGGTCGAGGATGACGGCATCGGCCGGCAGCGTGCGCGCCTTCTCGATGGCACGGCTGTTGCTTCCCGGCATGTAGAGCGCGCTGCGGCGCGGACGGATCGACATGGAACGCCCCTGTGTCCTACTAACCTACCGTTTGCACACCCGGCATGCCAGTAATTGCGCGGCACGGCCGGCGAGGTACGGCGAGAGGTGCAGAGGATGAGCTTTCCAGCACGCCTGCGCGAAGGATACCAATCCTTCCGGACCGGCCGGCTGCCCATGGAACAGAGCCGCTACCGCGAGCTCGCGGAGCGCGGCCAGTCGCCGGAGATCATGGTGATCGGCTGCTGCGATTCGCGGGTTTCCCCGGAAGTCATCTTCGACGCCCGGCCGGGCGAGTTGTTCGTGGTGCGCAACGTCGCCAACCTGGTGCCGCCCTATTCGCCGGACGGCGCCTATCACGGCGTCTCGGCGGCGCTCGAATTCGCCGTGCTGGCGCTCAAGGTGAAGCACATCGTGGTGCTGGGGCATGCCCATTGCGGCGGCGTCAAGGCCTTCGCCGAGGACGCCGCGCCGCTGTCGCCGGGCGACTTCATCGGCAAGTGGATGTCGCTGATGGCGCCGGCGGCCGAAGCGGTCGGCACCCGCGAGGGCCGGCCGCACGCCGAATATCTGGAGCTGATGGAGAAGGCGTCGATCGCCAACAGCCTCGCCAACCTCTTGACGTTCCCGCGCCTGCGCGCCCTGGTCGAGGCGGGCGAGGTCGCGCTGCATGGCGCCTATTTCGGCGTGGCCACCGGGGAGCTGTCGGTGCGCGATCGCGGCGGAGAATTCGTCAGGATATGACTGCCCGCCACCGATCATTGCCGGGCTCGGCCCGGCAATCCCGCTGCACGCGCTGCCGAGAACGGGCACAGGTGCGCGTCTATTCGCTCGCTCTTCCGGCTCAATCCCGACTCATCGGCAGGATTCGGAGCCTTGCCTTGGCAACATCGACAGATACCAAAGCGCCGTCCTGCAATTCCTGCCGTGCCTGCTGAAGCGCTGCGACCACCGCCCTGCCGATGGCATCGGGCGTCAGCACGTCACTGCGCAACTGAATGACGCTGGGCTTCGAAATCCGTGTCGCGGCAAGAATGGCGCCAAAATCCAGGTCTGCTGTCAAAAGCACGCAGTCATGCGCGGCTGCCCATTGTATCAGTTCGGTATCCGCTGCACCCGGCGCCCCAATCGCAGACCAATGCGCAGCTTCGAAGCCCGCTTGGGCGAGATAAACCACCCACGCTGGCGACAAATTCATGTCGACCAGGACCTTCATCGGCCGTTGGCCAGTTCAACCTCCCGCTCCTGGGCACGCCAGGCGGCATATCGCAGCGCCTCCAGGATGTCGTCTCGTTCAAGGTAGGGATATTCAGCGAGAAGCTCTTCCACTGTTCGCCCGGCACCGATCTGGCCGACAATCATCCCAACCGTGACGCGGAGGCCCCGGATACACGGCTTGCCGCCCATGACTGCGGGATCTTGTGTGATACGGGCAAATTGGCTCATGCGTTGGCCGGCCGCTACGCCGCCTTCTTCTTCGCCGCGATCAGCTTGCGGTTGACCAGGCATTCGGCGATCTGGATGGCGTTGAGCGCTGCGCCCTTGCGCAGGTTGTCGGACACGACCCACATCGACAGGCCGTTCTCCACGGTCGCATCGTCGCGGATGCGGCTGATATAGGTGGCGTCCTCGCCGACGCATTCGTAGGGCGTGGCGTAGCCGCCGGGCTCCTGCTTGTCGATCACCAGGCATCCCGGCGACGAGCGCAGGATGTCGCGCGCCTCGTCCGGCGTGATCTCGTTCTCGAACTCGATGTTGACCGCTTCCGAGTGGCCGATGAACACCGGCACCCGCACGCAGGTGGCGGTGAGCTTGATCTTGGGGTCGAGGATCTTCTTGGTCTCGGCCACCATCTTCCACTCTTCCTTGGTGTAGCCGTCCTCCATGAACACGTCGATGTGCGGAATGAGATTGAAGGCGATGCGCTTGGAGAACTTCTTCGGCGCGACCTCGTCGAGCGTGAACACCGACTTGGTCTGCGCGAACAGCTCGTCCATCGCCTCCTTGCCGGCGCCCGACACCGACTGGTAGGTGGCGACCACGACGCGCCTGATCCTGGCCTTGTCGTGCAGCGGCTTGAGCGCGACCACGAGCTGCGCGGTCGAGCAGTTGGGATTGGCGATGATGCCCTTCTTGCGGAAGCCGGCGACCGCGTCGGCGTTCACCTCCGGCACGATCAGCGGCACGTCGGCGTCGTAGCGCCAGCACGAGGAGTTGTCGATCACCACCGCGCCGGCGGCGGCGAACTTCGGCGACCACTCGCGCGAGACGTCGGAGCCCGCCGACATCAGGCAGATGTCGATGTCGGTAAGGTCGCAATGCTCGAGCGCCTTCACCTTCAGCGTGGTGTTGCCATAGGACACGTCGAGGCCCTGGCTGCGGCGCGAGGCCAGCGGCACCACCTCGTCGGCGGGGAACTCCCGCTCGGCCAGGATTTCGAGCATCTCGCGGCCCACGTTGCCGGTGGCGCCGACCACGGCGACTTTGAAACCCATCGTTAACTCTCCGCGACGAATTCGCCCGCCGCTCCGCTGCGCGGAAACCGGGGCGCAGGCGCTTCTAGGCGAGAACGCGGGCGATTACAACGGTTTCCGGGCTGACGGTGCACCCCGAATTGCGCAGCTTCCGCGAGGAACTCAAGGCCACGGCCGTGCGCATCTTCGCCTATGTGGGCGGGCTCGCCGTGCTGGCGGTGCTGGCCGCCCATTATTATGCCGCGCCCACGGTGCGGGCCGCCGTCCCGCCGGCGCCGCGTTCGGACTGGAGCACGGTCGACCGGCCGTATCGCGCCTTCGCGCTGACCGTCCCCGGCCTGCCCGAGGCCGATTACGGCATCCGCCGCCACAGCGCCGGCGGCCGCAAGGACATCCTGACCGTCGGCGGCGACGGCGGCTCCCGGGCAATGGTCGAGATCTATCGTCCCGGCAGGGAGTTTCGGCGCTTTGACGATGCCGCCGCCGAGGTCGCGGCCCGCACCGGCGACCTGGGCGGTCCTTATGCGGTGCGGCAGGCCGAGACGATGGACGGCAAGTTCGGCCGCATGCCGGTGTTCGAATTCACCGCGCATACCGGCGGCCACGCGCGCAACTGCGCCGGCTTCGCGCGCGCCTTCGACGATCCGCGCATCCAGATCGCCGGCTGGCTCTGCAAGGCCGATGCCGAGGTGGTCGACCGCCGCATGCTCGCCTGCACCATCGAGGGGCTGTCGCTGGTCGCGGCCCCGAGCGAGCCGAAGGTGCAGGAGCTGTTCGCCCGGGCCGAGCAGAAGCGCAAATTCTGCGCGCCGAATCGCACCGCGCGCGGCGCCACGACGCTGCGGCGCCATGACTGGATCGACGCGCCGCGCGGGCCCAAGCTGCGCCGCAGCGTGGCGGCGCGCTGACCCTGCCCTGAGAACGGACCGGCACGGTCAAGGGCGCGACGACAGGCGCCGCGACGCGCGCTACGTCTTGCGGTCCCGCATGCCGAGGGTGCGCAGGCGCAACGCATTGAGCCGGATGAAGCCTTCGGCGTCCTTCTGGTCGTAGGCGCCCTTGTCGTCCTCGAACGTCACCAGCGTCGGGGAATAGAGCGACTTCGGCGACTCGCGCCCGGCCACGATCACATTGCCCTTGTACAACGTCAGCCGCACCTCGCCCTCGACGTGCTCCTGCGACTTGTCGATCGCGGCTTGCAGCATCTCGCGCTCGGGCGAGAACCAGAAGCCGTTGTAGATCAGCTCGGCGTAGCGCGGCATCAGCTCGTCCTTGAGGTGCGCCGCGCCGCGGTCGAGCGTGATCGATTCGATGGCGCGGTGCGCCGCCAGCAGGATGGTGCCGCCCGGCGTCTCGTAGACGCCGCGCGACTTCATGCCGACGAAGCGGTTCTCCACCAGGTCGAGCCGGCCGATGCCGTTGGCCTTGCCAAGATCGTTGAGCTTCGCCAGCACCGCCGCCGGCGTGAGCGCAACTCCATCGATCGACACCGCATCGCCTCGCTTGAATCCCACGCGCACCTCGGTCGCCCTGTCGGGCGCCTCCATCGGCGACAGCGTGCGCTGATAGACGATGCCGGGCGGCGTGACCGCCGGGTCCTCCAGCACCTTGCCCTCCGACGACGAGTGCAGCAGGTTGGCGTCCACCGAGAACGGCGCCTCGCCCTCCTTGTCCTTCGCGACCGGAATCTGATTCGCGCGCGCAAATTCGAGCAGCTCCTCGCGCCCCTTGAACGCCCACTCCCGCCACGGCGCCACGATCTTGATGCCGGGGTTGAGCGCGTAATAGGTGAGTTCGAAGCGCACCTGGTCGTTGCCCTTGCCGGTGGCGCCGTGCGCGACCGCATCGGCGCCGACCCTGGCCGCGATCTCGATCTGCTTTCTGGCGATCAGCGGGCGCGCGATCGAGGTGCCGAGCAGGTACAGCCCCTCGTACAGCGCGTTGGCGCGGAACATGGGGAAGACGTAGTCGCGCACGAACTCCTCGCGCAGGTCCTCGATGAAGATGTTCTGCGGCCTGATGCCGAGCATCAGCGCCTTTTTCCGCGCGGCTTCGAGCTCGTCGCCGCGGCCGGCATCCTGGCCCACGTCCTGGCCGAGATCGGCGGTGAAGGTGACCACCTCGCAGCCATAGGTGGTTTGCAGCCACTTCAGGATGATCGAGGTGTCGAGCCCGCCGGAATAGGCGAGCACGATTTTTTTGATGTCTTTCGCGGGCATGAAGCCCAAACTCCTAAGTGGTGACCACAATTGGCCGACGCGAATTGCCTATCGCGCGCGGCATGGGGGCGCAAGCGGTGTGGCGCGCTCGCTTCCCTCTCCCCTTGCGGGAGAGGGTGCCCGAGCGGAGGCGAAGCCGAGCGAGGGCGGGTGAGGGACAATGAATTTCCAAGCAAGCCGCAGCATCTTGCTGGAGGCGGGAAACAAGTCCGCAATTTGCCGGCACAGTTTGAAGCTCAGGTTCTGATCAATAGCAGCTTCATTTCGCCGTGACGAGCCGCCGCTCACGGTCGGCCGCGTAGGCCAGGCAGGCGCGGATGTCCTCTTCCGTCAGCTCCGGATAATCGGCGCGAATTTGTTCGCGTGACATGCCAGTGGCGAGCCAGCCGAGCACATCGGCAACGGCAATGCGCATCCCCCGAACACATGGGCGCCCGCCGCGCTTACCCGGCTCGATGGCGATGAGGTCGTGGTAGTCCATGCTCCGCTCCAAATCGCTACACCGTGTAGCGAAAATCGCTATCAGCGCCAGCATGCCATTGTGCGCCATCCCATTTCTGGGATAACTTGAGGCATGGTAAAGCGCGCAGCTAAGAACGCAAAGGCGGAGCAGATCGTCCGCGGCAGCGGCAACGTGTTCGCCGATCTCGGCTATCCCGACGCCGAAGAGCGGCAGACCAAGCTGCGGCTCGCGCTCGCGCTCAACACCATCCTCGACGAGCGCAAGCTGAACCAGGCCGACGCCGCGACGCGCCTCGGCGTCAACCAGCCGAAGGTGTCGGCGCTGCGAAATTACAAGCTGGACGGATTTTCGGTGGAACGGCTGATGACGCTACTGACGGCGCTCGATCGCGATGTGGAGATCGTCATTCGCAAGAAGCCGCGGTCGCGGAATGTGGCGAGGATCAGTGTCGTTGCCGCATAGCCATATTGTTAGCCTGCCCCTGCCTTAGTAAGACCCTCGCCCACCCGGGATTTTGCTGCATCGCGGTGCAGAGCCGAGACACGATCATCGCGCACGTACTCAGGAATTACATGTATCCTATCTGGTACGCTCAACGTCCCTGGCCTCCCGTCTGCTCTCGGGTGTTGAGGATGGCGCAAATGCGGGCAGTTCTCGTAGGCAGCTCTGGTTGGAAAGAGCACATAGCCCTCGCAATCAAACAGTACTCCAGGAAAATGTTGAAGTTCGTCATACCAGTAGCCGTCCTTGTGATACAAGGAATGTTGTGCGCCTAACCCTAGCTCGCGGTTCAGCATCTTGCCAGTAATTCTGGGCATGTCCGTCTACATGAATGCTGCGATTCGTTGATTCATTTTAGCAGTAGGACGGGTCAGCCTGTAGCCCGCATGAGCGAATGACGTGAAAATTTTCGGATGTCGCCGCCCGCGGCCGCTCATCCGGTTGCGCTTGCTTTCGCTTCATGTAGCGACTCCGAATCGTTTTGAACGGCCCCTTTAGCGGACTCGCTCGAAGCGAGTCATCAAAGAACATCACCTCCGATCCCTCACGCGCATCCCGCGCGCTGTATCCAATATCGTACGTCAAACGCTGAGAGCCCTTGTACAGACCGCCATCGCTCACCGCACCATGACGTTGAAAGTCCTCAGCGCCTCTGATAGAGAACAAAACAAGAACATTAGCGCAGAAAGCGTTACTGTTCAATGCTATTGCCTATATTCCATTGATGGAATATCATGCCCTGGTCGGTCGAGTATACGGATGAATTCGGCGCGTGGTGGACAACGCTTGATGAAGGCGCGCAAGACGACATCGCGGCGATCGTGACGCAATTGGAGGCGCGTGGGCCGCAACTGCCGTTTCCGTATTCGTCCGGCATCAACGGCTCTCGACATGCCCACATGCGCGAATTGCGCGTGCAGAGCGGGGGCGAGCCGTTGCGCATTTTCTATGCCTTTGATCCGCGGCGCACAGCGATCCTGCTGATCGGCGGCAACAAGGCTGGAGACGATCGCTTTTATGAGCGGATGATCCCGCTCGCGGATCGACTGTACGACGACTATCTCAAAGAACTTCGACGCGAAGGACTGATTTGATGCCCGGCCACCGCCCGTTCCGCACGCTCACCAAACCCTTCCCGCCCGCGCGCAAGGCGCGCGTGGCGGACAAGGCCGCCGCGCTCGAAACCGCGCTCGCGCTGCACGAACTGCGCAAGGCGCGCGCGGTGTCGCAGGAGGCGCTGGCCGACAGGCTTGCGGTCGGCCAGCCGGCCGTGGCCAAGCTTGAACGCCGCGCCGACATGTATGTGAGCAATCTGCGCCGCTACATCGAGGCGCTCGGCGGCACGCTGACCATCACCGCGCGGTTTCCCGACGGCGCGGTGACGATCGCGGACGTGGGCGAAATGGACGTGACGAACAGGCGCAGCGACTAGTTTTGGGGGACGCAATTGCGCCGTGGCCGCAATGTAAATGCCTCTTGACTTTAGTCCTAATAGGGTATAGTTCCTAGGAGACCCTGTTTCAGCCCGAGGGCGTATGTCATGACACGCACACGTACGGAAACAGCCGAAGTTCCGGGGCCGGATGCGGCCTCGGCAGGCTTCGGGGCCGGCCGGGGACACCCGGCGGGGCCGGG
>Ga0073934_10003469_pt1 | contig 28977 bp, 23 predicted proteins | sample LarsenN4metaG_FD_76834 | JGI IMG/M metagenome (GOLD analysis project Ga0073934, IMG submission 76834) | Hot spring sediment bacterial and archeal communities from British Columbia, Canada, to study Microbial Dark Matter (Phase II) - Larsen... ... | reverse complement strand
AGGCGGAGCCGACCGATCTCCCCCTGGCCGATGCCAGCGTCGATGTCGCCTGCCTGAGCGGGGTCCTGCACGAAGCAGCCGACCCGCAAGCCGTCGTCCGCGAGGTGCATCGCGTGCTTCGGCCTGGCGGCAAGGTGCTGGCGGTGGTGCCGGCGAAGTACAGCATCGACTGGTGGCGGCCTGGCGCGGGACCGGTGTGGAGCGGCTCGCCGCTACGGAGCAAGACGGCGTGTCCGCCCATCACGAGGTTCAGCGCACGCCGGCTTCGGAAGCTCTTCAGCGGATTCGAGGTGCGCCGCATTCACAAGAGGCAGCTCAGCCGCCGCGAGATTCCCCTGCTGTTGCGGGCGATTCCACGGGCCTGGCTGGAGCGTCTGCTGGGCAAATGCTTGATCCTGAAGGCGTTCAAGCCGATCGGCAGCGCCGTACCGCAGCTCTCGTCGAGGAAACGAGCTGCGGCCTGACGGACCAAGGGTCCAGTTTGGGCGAACGATCATGCGGGACCGTAGAAGGCCATGCTGGCAAAGCTCACGCTCTCGAACCCCCGCGGCTCGACGTACTGGTCATACGCCAGGACGCGGCCTTCTTCCGGTTCGAGAGCGGCAAGCATGGTGTACGCCGGCGGAAAGCCACAGATACGCCGGGCATCCTGCTCTTCGTAGAGCACGTTGCAGAAGCCGCGGCGATCAGCGTGGGAGAGCTGCTCGAGCAGGGCATGGTCCTGCCGCTTGCTGTGTTCGAGCTGGTCCGAGTGAACGGCGTCGGGGTCGCCGAACTTCGGGCCGATGTGAGCCAGGTCGCCGCTGACGAGGTAGCAGACCCGCTCGGGGCACTCCGCCTCGGCGCGTTTGAGGGCCTGGATCATGAGGTAGATGTCGCTCTGCTCGCGGGGCTCAACGCCCATCTCGACGCAATCCTGGAAGGATCCAACCAGCAACGGCACGATGCTGTATGGCCGCGTTCCATCGAGGAGGTACTGCAGGAAGACCACCTCGAGTTCGATGGAATGCTCTGGCAGGTGGGCGACCTCGTCCGCAAAGACCTGGTTGCCATAAATGTCCGCGAGCCGGTTGACGTAGTCCTTGTTCGTTGGGGCCACGCCCAGCGGAGTCTTGAAGTCCTTTCGCGTGAGAATGAAGCGTGATCCGCTGTAGTGGGAGGTTGCAACGATGACGAAGACGGTCGCGTCGCTCTGTTCGACCAACTCCTTGAAGCCGTGGGTGTAAACGGGACCGCCACGATGGTAGTCGATGTGAGGAATCAGCGCGCCCCGCAGCCGGCCTTCCGGTTTTCCGCCGGCGGGCAGGCCGCTTCCGCGCGGGTCCTGAAACTGGTTGAGCACCAGCTCGCGGACCTCTTCCTCAGTCTCGCCATACGAGTCGAGACAGGAAGGCTCGCGAACAGGGCTGCGCAGGAAGGCGTCGAGCCGCTCCTGCACTCGTTCGCTTTCCAGGAGCAGGGCTTCGTCGAGCTTGAGCACGAGCTCCTCCAGCACGTTGCTGGGAAAGAGCTTGCCTCCCGTGTACAGCATGAGGGCGACCTGGACGTCGCGGAGATCTCGGCTGCCGTCGAAGAGCTGCAGGATGGGGATGGCCTGGCGGCTAATGGCGAGCTGGGCGCGCGTGAGGCGATAGCGATCATAGAGCCAGACGATCTCCTGATTGGTCGGGTCGAGCTGGCCGGTTACGGTGTTTCGCAGCCTGGGCCGTTCGGGTAGCGGCATGATTGAAGCTCCAGAAGAGCCGGTGAAGCAACGAGTCCATTGTTGAGTGCGGGGCGGAAGCGGTCAAGGCTCGGAAATGTGACGGAGGCCTAGCAGGGCTCAGCGGGTCGGCGCCCTGTCCAGGACTTCCCGAACCAGCTGGATGAGCGTGTCGGTGCGGAACGGCTTCTGCAGAAAGTACGCTTCCCCCTGGCTGACTCCACGGGAGACCAGGGTGCTATCGGTGTAGCCAGACATGAAGATGACGCGGACATCGGGATGCAAGGACTTCACCTCCTGAGCCAGCCTGGGGCCATTCATGTTGGGCATGATGACGTCGCTGAGGAGGAGGTGTACTGCTCCAGGATGCTGCCGGCACAATCGCAGGGCCTCTTCGCCGTCCTTGCCGGCCAGCACGGCGTAGCCATGCTCTTCGAGCACGCGCCGAACCAGGCCGCGCAGTGCGTCCTCGTCCTCGGCGACCAGGATGGTCTCGGTTCCCGGCGGCGTCCGAGTCAGCCCCGAAGTCAGGCTGACAGTAGGCACTGCTTCCTCGGCGATGGGGAGATAAACACGGAAAACGCTGCCCTGGCCTGGCGCGCTGGAGATCTCGATATGTCCGCCGCTCTGCTTCACGATGCCGTACACCGTCGCCAGTCCCAGGCCGGTCCCCTTGCCCTGCACCTTGGTGGTGAAGAACGGCTCGAAAACCCGCGCCTGAGTGGCTTCGTCCATCCCGCAGCCAGTATCGCTGACGCTCAGAACCGCGTAGGGGCCCGCGCGGACTTCGGTGTGCTTGCGGGCGTAGCTACTGGAAAGGTCCGTATTGGCAGTTTGGATGGTGAGCTTGCCCCCCTGCGGCATGGCGTCGCGCGCGTTCAGCACGAGGTTGAGCAGCACTTGCTGAGTCTGAGCGGCATCAGCACGCACCGGCCTGGTCTGCGGGTCGAGCTGGAGCTGCATCTCGATGTCTTCGGGAATCAGCCGGCGGAGCATCTTCTGCGTTTCCTGGATCAGCGCATTGAGATCGATCACCGTCGGCTGGAGCATCTGCTTTCGGCTAAAGGCGAGAAGCTGCTGCGTCAAGGCGGCGGCGCGGTCACCGGCTTTCTTGATCTCGAGCAGCCCGTCGCGGACTGGGTCCCCCTGAGGAACGGACCCCATGAGCAGGTCGCTGTACCCGATGATGGCGGTCAGGATGTTGTTGAAATCGTGGGCCACTCCACCTGCCAGGCGGCCGACGGCTTCGAGTTTCTGCGAGTGGCGCACCCGGTCTTCGAGCTTCTTTCGCTCGGAGATGTTGCGGATGAAGCTCACAACGTATCGCTGGCCGGCATGCTCCAGGGGGCTCACGCTGATCTCGATGGGAATTTCCGAGCCGTCCCTCCGCCGTCCAACGAGGTTCCCGTCGAGTCCCAATCGCCAGGAGCCGGAAGGCGTGGAAGTGGGCGAGGGGTTAGGCCCACTGGCGTCGGTGCCGCGAAGCCAGTTCGGGACCAGCTTCTCGATGGACTGGTTCCGCAGGAGGCTCGACTCATAGCCGAACAGCCGAGCCGCCTGATCGTTGGCCATCAGGATGGTCCTGTCCTGGCGGCACACGATGCATGCATCTGGAGCGGCTTCAAGCAGGGCGCGCAGGCGCTGGGCGGAATCCTCCTCGGGCTGGTGACAACTGCCCAGCAACCACCAGCCGATGCCGAGTATCACCAGACTGGCAACAATCAGCGGCAGCCAGGACATGATCGGTGGAGGCGCATTGCCAGTCTGCGGGCTGCCCAGCATCTGAAGGGACAACGTAAGGGCCAGGCCGCTCACGATGACAATGAGACCGGCGAGCAGGAACAGCACGCGAGCACGGCTCTGCGCGGACATCCCCCACTCCGTTCCGACAGGCGCCTTTCACGGCAAGGTCGCCAGCTTGCAATTCGGGCTACCGAGTCAGCTTGGACGGTTGCCCTTGACGAAGCATGCCATCGGAATTCACCAAGTGCAATGCATTTTCCTGGGGCAAGTGAGGATTCAACAAACCATCAAGCTCCGACAGGACGATTCGGCCCCGAAGTGAAACTGCACCAGCTAGTCCAGCGCAGTTGCTCTCAGGCTGGGATCATCCATGACCAGAGGTGGGCCTGGGCGAGGACGAGCAGTCCCATCAGGATCGCGAGAACCAGGCTATGCCAGAACACGAACCGGAGAATCGGACCTTCCTGGCCGTGCTGCTGGGTGGCGGCCGCGGCGACCACGATGCTCTGGGCATCGATCATCTTGCCCATGACGCCCCCCGTGCTGTTGGCACTCGTCAGCAGCACGACGGCTTGGGGCTCCGTCAGCGGCAAGGTTCCCTCGCGCACAAGCCCTTGGGCGGTGATCTTCTGGAGCATCCCGAACAGGGCATTGGAAGAAGTGTCCGAGCCAGTCAGGGCGACGCCGAGCCAGCCGAGCAGGGCGGCGAAGACGGGGTACACCCAGCCGGTGCGAGTAAAGGCCAGGCCGAGGGTCGCGTCCATGCCGCTAGTTCTGGTGACAAAAGCGATGGCCAGCATGCAGGCGATGGTGAAAAGCGGCCAGCGCATCCGCCATGCCGTTCGGCCGAGCACAGCCAGGAACTGCCGTGGGCCCACTCGGAGCCACAGAGCAGAGAGGATTGCCGCCAGGAAGATGCCTGTTCCCGTGGCAGATAGCCAGTTCAGGTCGAAAACCGCCGGCTCAGGGGCCTCTCGCTCCGCGACGACAGGCCGATCACGGGCGATCCTTCGGTGCAGCGCCGGCACTTTAATCATGATCCTCGTGGCTTGCAGGTCAACCGAATCCGGCGATGCGATGAACGCCTTCCTGGTCGCCCTGGAAGGGGCTCCCAGTGCGGTCTTCACCTGGGGAATCCCCCAGAGGAAGACGAGCAGCGTCAACAGGCCCCAGGGGACCCAGGCGGAGGCCACCTGCCAGCGGGTGGGCGGTCTGAGAGAGTGTGTACTGGAGGCTGTGGCGGCTGGCATAGCGGAGCCCGAGGAAAGAGCCGCCTCGGTTTTGAGGGGCACTTCTTCAGCGAACTGCCAGGCGTGTCGCGGCTGCCATACTTTCAGAAAGATCGCAAGGCAGACCAAAGAGACAAGTCCGCCAGCGACATCGACCAGCCAGGGGCCGTGGAAGTTGGCGACGGCGAATTGCACGGCTGCGAAACTCCCGCCCACTACCAGCAGCGCCGGCCAGACGCCCACGACGCCTCGCCAGCCGGACATTGTCCAGATCAGCCACACGGGGACGATGAGTGAAAACAGCGGCAGCTGCCTGCCAGCCATGGCGCTGAGGGTCAGGACGTCCTCGCCGGTGACGTCGGCCAAGGTGAGGATGGGCGTCCCCAACGCGCCAAAGGCCACTGGAGATGTATTGGCGATCAGGGCGAGCCCAGCTGCTTGCAGAGGGCGAAATCCGGCTCCGACCATCAGCGCTGCAGAGATGGCGACGGGGGTGCCGAACCCCGCAGCTCCCTCCACGAACGCGCCGAAACAGAAGGCGATCAGGAGGGCTTGAATTCGGCGATCTTTGGACAGCCTGGCAACCGAGTGCTTAACAATCTCGAACTGGCCAGTTTCCACCGTGAGGCTGTAGAGGAAGATGGCAGCGAACACGATCCAGCCGATGGGAAAAAGCCCGAAGGCTGCTCCCTGCGCCGCCGCGGCAGTAAGTGTTGGCAGCCAGGCGCCAATCCTCTGCCAGTATTCTGGCTGGTCCGGCATGCTGGGAACATAGGCAAGCAGCCCGACGAGGAACGCCGTCGCCAAACCTAGCATGGCCGCCAACGGAGCTGGAACTTTGCCCGTGGCCAGCAGTCCTAGCAGGAGGACAATGGGAAGTGCCGCCAGGAGAGTCGACAGCAGCACGGATTCGGAAGGGTAGTACACCTGGGTCCAAACCATGCGAGGAATGTAACCAGCAGATGAAGTCCTCGCAAGATTCGGCCAGGCTTTCCCATTTGTGAGAGAGCCGGCGGGACGGTTTCTCAACTGGCGGAAGGGATGTCGGGAGACAGGGGCAATGCTCGGTACCAAAGCCCTGATCCTGCCCCGCTCTCATGGGGCTACAGGGGGCACGATTCGCGATCGCGGGGTGCATTTGAAGCTGGCACCGAAGTTGCTCATGCTACTCCGGCAAGGGTCGGGAAAGTCCTTGACATCGACCTACCCGACGCTAGAACAAGTTCTCCAGTCCCGAGTTTTCAGGCCGTTCCTTCGGAGGGCGGGTGCGTGAACGCGCGTTGTACCTGCATGTTATTGACGCTGGGCCTGAGCTTCGTCTTGCTCGCAGGCTGCGACCGAGACCAGTACCCCGCTAGTCTGGAATACACCTTCACCCCCTACCCGCGCAAAGTCGCCAAGACAATCACCATCAAACGCGAGGCCGACGGGAAGGTGGTCCAGGTCGGCGCGGAGGGCCCGCCGGCTGCTGCGCCCGACGTTCTCGCGGCCCTGGGCGCCGATCTTCAGCCAGGACAGGAGAAAGGCGTGGGGGTTGACGCCCAGGAAATCCTGGACATCCCTTACGAGCGGCAAGCTGCCATCAACTCGGAGCTGAAGCAATTTTTCGGCACGCCGCGCGATCCACGGGTCGAGGTGAGCGAGGAGATCATCAATGATCCCGAGATGCGTCTCCAGCCGGAGCATCTCCAGGAAGGCAGCAAGCTCTATCGTAAGCTTTGCCTCTATTGCCATGGCATTAACGGCGATGGGGCGGGCCCGACTGGAGCATTCCTGAACCCGCGGCCCCGAGACTTTCGGCGCGGCATCTTCAAGTTCCGTTCGACGGTGAAGATCAATCCAGACAACAAGAAGCCTGATCCGCCGGCGCAGGTCACGCCGTCATTTGATGACATCAAGCGAACCCTGCAGCGCGGAGTGCCAACTGCCTCCATGCCGTCCTTCAACCTGCTTTCCGATCGCGATCTGGATGCTCTTGTGAGTTACGTGATCCACCTGAGTCTGCGTGGCATGGCTGAGTATCAGCTCGCCACTGGGGAGACAGACGATCCCGAGCAGGCCACGATCTCGGCGGCCAAGCGCTGGCTTTACGGCAGTGCGCGTGGTGGGCCGAACCGCATGGAGAAAGCTGTTTACGTTCCGCCGGCCATGCCTGGGGGCTGGGGTGGCACGCTCCCGACCAGTGCCGAGTTGAAAGAGTCGCCAGGCCTCAAGGTCTATAGGGGCGACGGCAAGTGTGTGGAGTGCCACTGGACGGATGGGCGGTCTAACCCGCTCGACGTCCCCACGAACCTCGGGCGCATGAACGACTGGGGTCAGCTTAATCCGCCACGCAACCTTACGACCGGAGTCTACCGTGGCGGGGCCAGGCCGGTGGACGTCTTCTGGCGCATCAAGCTAGGCATTGCCGGCTCTGGCATGCCCGCGGCAGCCGACACGCTTTCCGACGAAGACATCTGGCACCTGGTTGACTACGTGATGGCGCTGCCCACGCAGCAACGGTAGTTCCCGATACAAGTAACCCGCGAAGCCGCCAGCGGCGATGGAGTGATCCGTGCGTTACTTCTGGGCCTTGCTTTTCCTTACGGTTCCGGTTCTAGGCGTGGGCCTCTTCGTCTTCAGCTACTTGAGGCCTGGTGGCTGGTTGCCGTCCAACGTCTCGACGATTGGCGACGAGATCGACTTTCTCTTCTATGCAATCCTGGCCATCACCGGCGTGGTCTTCGTCCTGACTCAGCTGCTTCTGGTCTACGCGATGGTGACCGCCACGGGTCGCACGGCCGGCAAGTCCACCTACACGCACGGCAGCAAACAGCTTGAAATCGCCTGGACACTTCTGACGGCCGCCATTCTGCTCTTTATCGCCTTTTACCAGGTCCCTACCTGGGCCAAGGCCAAGTTCTTTGGGCAGTTCAAGGAGGCACATCCGGACATCAAGCCGACCGCTTTGGTCGTGGCCAGTCAGTTCCAGTGGCAGACGCGGCAGGCCCTCTGGGACGATGCTGCCAACAAGCCCAGAGAATTCAACTGGAAGAGCCCCAACTTCCGCGATTCCTTCGAGATGTACAATGAATTGCACATGCCCGCCGGAGAGCCTGTGCTCATCTACCTGACAACGCGAGACGTGATTCACAGCTTCTGGATCCCGGCCATGCGCGTGAAGCAAGATGCCCTTCCAGGGACGGTCATCCCCGTCTGGTTTGATGCCAGCAAGCTCAAGCCCACGGACTTTGGTCCTGAGAAGACCAAGGAGTTCGAGTGGGTTTGTGCCGAGCTCTGCGGATGGGGGCACTACCGGATGCGGGCCAAGGTAGTCGTTCATGCAACGCGTGAGGATTACAACGCCTGGTTGAAGCAGAAAACGGCAGAATTGAACACGGTCAAGAAGAAAGAGGGCGCATAGCCTGGCCATGCGGCGGGTCCATCGCCTGTGAGGCTTCGGGAGCACTGGAATGGCCGACCACGCAGTACAACACAATGGATCGCACGGTCATCATGGCGACCACCATGAGCCGAGCTTTCTGTTCAAGTATGTATTCTCCCTCGACCACAAGGTCATTGGCATCCAGTTCCTGTTCTCTGGGCTGGTGTTCATGATCCTGGGCGGTTTGTTGGCCGTGATGATTCGCATCCAGCTTGCCTTCCCAGATTACTCCTTTCCGTTGTTCGGCCAGTACCTGTTTCCCAGCAACGCCGGCCAGATGACTCCGCAGTTCTACACGATGATCGTGAGCATGCACGCCTCGGTCATGATCTTCTTCGTGATCATTCCCTTGCTGACTGGGGCCTTCGGGAACTACCTGATCCCGCTCCAGATCGGCTACAAGGACATGGCCTTCCCGGTCATGAACATGCTGTCGTACTGGTTCATGCCGCCGGCGTTTGTGTTCATCATCCTGAGCTTCTTCATGGAAGGCGGGGCCGCGGCGGCAGGCTGGACTTCCTACCCGACGCTGAGCGTGATCCGCAGTGCAGCGCCAGGTTCTGGCTACGGGCAGACCTTCTGGTACCTGGCCCTCCTCTGCATCGGCGTGTCCTCGCTGTTGGGCAGCATTAACTACATGACGACGATCATCAACTGCCGGGCCCCAGGCATGACCATGTTCCGCATGCCGATGACGACCTGGGCGATGTTCATCACCGCCACGCTACAGGCTTTCGCGCTGCCCGTCCTGACCGTCGCCCTGCTCTTCGGCCTGCTGGACAACCTGGAGATCACGGCCTTCTTCGTGCCGTCGAACCTGGAAGCGAACGAGATCATACAAAGCTATCCGAGAACCATCGCGAACTTCTTCCAGGCCCTGGGCATGGAGCGGTTTGCAGAGCGGGTTTCGAGCACAGGTAGACCCACGGGCGGCCAGCCGCTGATGTGGCAGCACCTCTTCTGGTTCTACTCCCATCCCGCGGTGTACATCATGATTCTGCCTGCCATGGGCATGGTTTCCGACATCATTGCGACCAACGCTCGCAAGCCGCTGTTCGGCTATGTTCCCATGGTCCTTTCCGTGGCCGGCATCGCGCTGCTCGGCTTCATCGTCTGGGGCCATCACATGTTCATGTCCGGCATGTCGCCGGTGCTCGGTTCGGTGTTCATGGTCTCGACCATCATGATTGCCTTGCCCTCGGCCATCAAGGTCTTCAACTGGATCTTCACCATGCTGGGCGGGAACATCCGCTTCACCACAGCGATGCTGAATGCGATGGCGTTCGTTTCATTGTTTATCATCGGCGGCCTGAGCGGCATCTACATGGCCTCCACCCCGACCGATATCCACTTCCACGATACGTACTTCATCGTGGCTCATATCCATTACGTGCTCTTTGGCGGCAGCCTCTTCGGCATCTTTGCTGGCATCTATCACTGGTTCCCGAAGATGTTTGGCCGAATGATGAATGAGTTCTGGGGCAAGGTCCACTTTGTGCTGACGTTCCTCCTCTTCAACCTGGGCTTCTATGCCATGCATAACATCGGCATCATGGGCGCCCCGCGCCGCTATGCCGACCTCCGGGCCTGGATCGAGACACAGGATTACAACCAGACGATGATGCTGTTCAATCACCTGATCTCGTTCAGCGTGTTCCTGCTCGTCGGTCTGCAGATCATCTTCGTGATCAACTTCTTCTACAGTCTCTTCTTCGGTCCCAAGGCCCCGCGCAATCCCTGGGAAGCAAACACGCTGGAATGGGTCGCTCCTTCCCCGCCGCCGCACGGGAACTTTGAAGAGCTGCCCATCGTTTACCGCGGACCCTATGAGTACAGCCATCCCCAGGTGGCGGAGGACTATTTGCCGCAGACGCGCAAACTCGATCAGCCCATTGCGGAAGGCCATCATTGAGAGTCGCCGAGTGGATTCAGAGCGCGAGAACGAGCCTTGGGAACCAACGCGATCAGCTCTGATGCTTACAGGCCGGCCCTGTTCTACTGGGCCCTGGCGACGGCAGTGGCGGTCTTTCCGTTGATTGCCCTGGGGGGGCTGGTGACGAGCTTGCGAGCGGGGATGGTCGATCCCCAGTCTGTTCGCGTTCCCTGGTACATGTTTACTCTCGCCTGGCAGGATACGGCGGAAGCCCACGGCGTCGGCTACTTGATCGAGCATGGCCATCGGCAGCTCGGTTGGATCGTCGGGCTCATGACCATTGTCCTGACGCTCTGGGTGGTTTTGGTTTCTCAGCGCCGCTGGGTGAAAGTACTAGCCGTCTGTGCCCTGCTCGGGGTTAGCTTCCAGGGCGTGCTTGGGATCCTGCGGGTGGAGTTGAATCGGGCTGGCTGGGGGCTCGAGTTGGCGATGGTTCACGGCATCACTGGTCAGCTCGTGTTCACTGCCGTGGCGATGCTGTCCCTTGTCTTGTCGCGAAGCTGGATCGTTGCCGAGCCGCAGGAAGCAGAGGGCGGCCAGCGCTTCCGGAAGATGTGCAGGCTTACATGGATGCTCGTGGCGGTCCAACTCGTCCTCGGCGTCTGGTTGCGACAACTTGGGAGCGGCTCAGGTTACTGGCTGCTGATTGTCCATGCTGTGCTGGCCCTGGCGATCGTTTCACACGCTGTGATGCTGGTGGTCCGGACACGCCGTGCGGGACTGCGGGATCTGCGAGCGTTGGGGCAGCCCGCTCTGTGGTTGCTGCTGCTCGTGGTCGGGCAGATCTTCCTGGGGACCGCAGGCTGGTGGTTTGGTGCGGGAGAAGGCGCGCTCGATTATCGCCAGGTGACGGTCGAACGGGCAGGGTTGACCACCGCCCACGTCGGCATCGGCGCCTTGGTGCTGGTGACGATCACAGCCCTCACGCTTCGTTCCTACCGGCACCTATACGTCAATGCCGCCGCGGGCCAGCCCAGCCTGGCCACGGCTTCGGGAGTTGTATGAATCTGGCTGAATCACCGCTGGCTGTCGCTCCCCTTTCGGCCTCCACTCTTCCGGAGCGCGCCGTGGTGTCGCTGCCCAGGGCGAACTTCCTGTCCGACTTTGTCCAGTTGCTGAAGCCCAGACTGACCGTGATGGTCTTGTTCACAGTGGGAATCGGCTACCTGGCCGGCGCGGCACAGACGCTGGAACTAACCACCCTTCTGAATGTCCTTTTCGGCACGCTGCTCGTCGCTTGCGGGGCGAGCGCCCTTAACCAATTAATGGAGAAAGATACCGACGGCCGGATGCGACGGACCCGCAATCGGCCCTTGCCTGCCGGTCGATTAGCTGATTCAACTGTGCTGCGCATTGGAGTGGCGCTGAGTTGTGCTGGGCTGGTTTATCTGGGCCTCCTGGTCGATCCTGTCGTAGCGCTGGTCGCCGCGGTCACGCTGGGCAGCTATGTCTTCGCCTACACGCCGCTCAAGCGTTACACTTCGTTCAACACGTTGGTTGGAGCCATCCCAGGGGCCCTGCCGCCCGTGATCGGCTACGTTGCGGCAACGGGCCGCCTCGACATGGGTGCCGTCGCCCTGTTCCTGATTCTGTTCTGCTGGCAGTTTCCGCACTTTTGGGCAATCGCCTGGCTGTATCGTCAGGATTACGCCCGAGCCGGTCTTCAGATGCTCTCGGTCCAGGATTCGGAAGGGGGCCGGCTTACGGGACGCCTCATGGTGCAGAGTTGCCTTGTTCTTCTCGTCGTGAGTCTCATCCCTGCCACCCTTGGGATGGCAGGGCCACGGTACTGCCTTACAGCCCTGGTTCTAGGGCTTGTATTCATGTTGGCATCGGTCCGATTCCTTCTGGTTCCCGATCAGGGGCGGGCTAGGCAAGTACTCTGGGCCTCCTTGGCCTACTTGCCTGTTCTTCTGACGGTTCTGCTCCTGGATGGCCCGTATCTGGTCCTCGCTTGAGCGTTTGTTGAGAGAGGAAGCCATGACGACTCACGCCGCGACAATTGATGCTCCTCCGCAGCACATGGGCTTGCCGCTAAGCAACGGCAAGCTGGCGATGTGGCTCTTCCTGGCGACGGAGATCATGTTCTTTTCGGGCTTGATCGGCGCCTACATCGTCCTGCGTTTCGGTTCTCCTGTCTGGCCCAGGCCGCACGACATGCTGGTCGAAGAGTTCCTGGGCGCCATCAACACCTTCTTCCTGATCTGCAGCAGCGTTTCCGTAGTGCTGGCTCACGCCGCCTTGCTTCGGCGGAAAATCGGACTGGCAGTCCTCTACATCACCATAACCCTCGCTCTGGGAGGCGTTTTTCTCCTGATCAAGGCCCATGAGTACACGCACAAGTGGGAGCACGGGATCTTTCCTGGCGGCATCTTCGAGTCGCCCGATCTTGCCCTGAAGAAGGCGATTGCGGACTATCGCAGCAGCTTGAGCCTTGCGGACCAGAAGACCGATCCCGACCTCGCCGCCGCCACCGCCCTCGCCGAGCGCTTCGCTCTCCAGGAGTTCAAGAGCATTCAAGCCCAACTTGAAGCCTATAACAAGCTCGGTGAAGACCTGGCCAAGCGGCATGGGCACGACCACGATCATGCCGGACACGGTCACGACGCGCCGGGACTGCACCTGCCGCCCGTCCATCCCAACGGCAACCTCTGGGCCTCGCTATACTTCACGATTACCGGATTCCACGCCCTCCACGTCGTGGGTGGAATGGTGATGTTCGCGATCATGCTGATCCGTGCCGGTCTTGGCTTGTTTACGATAGAGTCCGTTGCTTTCGTGGAGTATGCAGGCCTGTACTGGCACTTTGTCGATATCGTCTGGATCTTTCTCTTTCCGTTGATTTACCTGGTGGGATAGGCTAGATCAGCGAGTGGAAGATGGCTCGATAAGTTGAACCCAGCGTATCGGTCGAGCACTGGAGTCGAATCGGCCGAGGGAGTGAACATGACCGAAGCACATGCTGAACATGCCCACGAACCGCACGGCAACGTCGAGCGCACTTACCTCGCCGTGTTCGGAGCGTTGATCGTGCTCACGGGCGTTTCGTTCCTCACGGTTGCTGAGGGTTACTGGCCGTTCGGTCAGCAGGCGGGTCACACCGTTGTCATGGTTGTTGCGGTTTGCAAGGCCGTCTTGGTGGCCATGTTCTTCATGCACCTCAAGTGGGACTGGTTCAAGCTCTACTTCATGATCGTGCCGCCGCTCATTATGGGCGCCTTGATGATCTGTGCACTTATGCCGGATCTGACGTTCGCTCACGACATCAAGTGGGCCTGGTTCCCCTATCTGGGGCATTGATGGCTGGTTCATTGCAAGATCGGCTGCTGTGGCTTCTGCTGGTAGCCGTTATTCTCGGTGTCGCCATCTGGGCGCTGGTGGCAAGCCTTCCCGAAAAGTCCGCTCCGCTCGGATTGGTTGCTGACTTTGAGTTTGTCGATGCTAATGGCCGACCCGTAAGCCGTTCCGACTTGATGGGAAAGGTGTGGATCGCCGGCGTTACCTATAGCTGCTGCACGATGTCCTGCCCGCAGCTACGGATGGCGCTCCAGCAACTGCAAGGGGAGCTGAAGTCAACGAAGGTCCTCCTCGTCAACTTTTCCGCTGCACCAGCCTTCGATAGTCCCGAGCAGTTGCGTCAGCTTGCTGAGAGCCTTCAGGCCGATCCGGATCGTTGGTTCTTCCTCACCACCAAGGAATCGGGTGGATTCAGCCAGGTCCGACAGTTTGTCAAGGACAGCTTCCAGGGTGACCTGATGGAAGACCCCGATGCTGACCCGGGCAAGCGCGTCGCCCACCCCAACAGGCTTTACCTCATCGACCGTCAGGGAAGAGTCGTTGGAAGCTATTCCTGCGTGGAGGAGATTTTGAGCTCAGAGGCCCGCCCCTCGGGATTGTTCCAGGTCAACCCTGCGGAGGTCGAACGCCTTAGGGCGGATGCCGAGGCGCTCTACGCCGGCCCACTGGGTTACTGGCTGAAGCTCTCCTGGCTCCCCACGCTCAACGCGCTACTGAATGGATCAAGCGGCGTCTTACTTTGCCTGGGGTACGTACTTATCCGACTGCGGCGTGTGCGATCACATGTTGCCTGCATGCTTGCGGCGGTCGGCGTCTCGGCCCTCTTCCTCTTGTCGTACCTTTACTATCACGCCTACCACGGCGCAACGCCCTTCACCGGTCAGGGATGGATCAGACCGGTCTATTTTGGAATCCTATTGTCCCATACCATTCTGGCCGTAGTAGTGGTTCCGCTTGTGCTCGTTACGCTTTACCAGGCCTGGAGGAAACGCTTCGAGCGTCATCGACGGATTGCACGATGGACGCTGCCCGCCTGGCTGTACGTTTCAGTGACAGGCGTCCTCGTCTACCTGTTCCTTTACCACCTCTTTCCGGCGTGACCTGGTGGGTTGAGGCTGCAACGGTGACCTAGAAACCTGCTTGCCTTTCTGTGATCTGACGGCGAACGGTCGGAGGGATCGCAGCCTTCTGCTGTTCGCCATAATGGTAGGTAACGATCACCCCTTGTCCCTCTGCGGCAATAGCCTGAAGACGATGGCTAACCACGCAATACTCCATCGTGAAGCGATCCTCGCCTAGTTGGGTCACGCTGGCGCCGATGGAAACAGTGTCTGGGAAGGTCAAGGGCCTGCGAAAGCGGGCTGAGGTCGAATGCAGGATGGGAGCAACTCCGCTTGGTAGTTTTGTCACCTGCCAATCCAGGGTGCCCAAGTAGGCGATGCGTGCGTTCTCAAACCAGCGAAAGTACACCGTGTTGTTGACGTGGCCGAACGCGTCCATGTCGCCCCACTGCACGGCCTGCTCAATAACGATCGGATAGGCCTTGAGAAGTTCCATCAGTTTGTCCATAGTATGAGGTTCTGACAGGACCATTGTATGAAGCATGGTGCATGCAATGCGAGCGACGGACCGCCTGTTGAACGAGATGGCCTTTCACGACGCCCAGGCCCTGTCTCGGCGCAGGTACTTTGCCGAGCATCCTGAGGCACTGGCGGTTGACGAGGATCGCTACCTGGATCATGAGACCTGGATCAGACCCGCTCTGGACCTTCTAGGTGACGTTCGTGATCGGAGCGTCCTTGATTATGGTTGCGGGCATGGGATGGCCAGCGTGGTGCTGGCCCGTCGCGGTGCATGGGTTACAGGCTTTGATCTCTCACCGTGGTACGTTGCGGAAGCCCAGGAACGAGCCCAGGTCAATGGCGTCGCCGAACTGGCAACCTTCATCCAGGCCTCCGCAGAGCAGCTTCCTTTCAGAAGTGGCTCTTTTGATTTTGTCTGGGGGCATGCCATTCTCCATCATCTTGACCTGCCCCGAGCAGCGGAGGAGCTTGCCCGTGTGCTTCGCCCTGGCGGCCTGGCAGTATTCTGTGAGCCCTGGGGGGAGAACCCGCTGCTTGAGTGGGCTCGTCGGCGGCTGCCCTACACTGGCAAGCAGCGCTCCGCAGATGAGCAGCCCCTACGCCGGCGCGACTTGACCTGCTTTCGCCAGCAATTTAGAGAGGTTTCCTGCCAGCCGTTCCAACTGCTGACCATGGCCCGTAGGGTCTGGCCGACCATGCCTCTGCAACGTCCGTTGCAGATCTGGGACGATGCGTTGCTCAGACGCTGGCCCAGCCTTGGCCGGTTTTGTCGCTACATGGTGCTTTCCCTGGCGCGCTGACCTTGCTATGCTCCTGGAAGAGTTCTCGACCAGTGAGCTGACAGCCTATGGCATCCCAGCCGCCAGCCCCTGCCCAACCAAGCGTGTCGCGTCCAGGTCCCAGTGCCTGGCGTACGCAGATTGGCCTGGCATTTTGCCTTGGGATCGCCACGGCGAGCCTCGGGCAATACGCCTGGAGACTCTGGAGCACAGAGTTTAGACCCACTGAGGTAACGGCAGAAGCGGCACGCATCTCAGCACTTTCCACCCAGCTTGATCTCAACCTCGCTGAAGCTGCGGAACTGCGTCAGCTTCCTGGCATCGGTCCCGTTCTAGCAGGAAGAATCATTGCTGAACGCGAAAAGTCAGGCCCCTTTCGGAGCGTGGATGAACTGGCCCGCATACCGGGATTAGGCGAGCGAACCCTGGCCGAGGCTCGGCCGTTCCTGTTCGTGTCTCGAGGCGCGAGCAGTCGCCCTGCTGCGACGTCTAGCCCTTCCGGAAAGGCTGAGTTGTTCTTCGGTGGTGAGCATGGCGCGACCGCATCTTTGGACCTCAACAAGGCGTCGAGCCACGAACTGCAAGCCCTGCCGGGAATAGGCCCCGTGCTGGCGGACCGCATTGTTGCGGACCGAGCTGCGAATGGACCCTTCAAGCACATCGGCGACATTACCCGTGTCAAAGGGATCAAGCATAAGACGCTCGAAAAAATCAGGCCCTACCTTCGAGTCGACGAAGCCACAACCGCCCATGACGCACGTCTGGGCAGTTGAACGGGTAGCGAACTATAGCGTCCTCCACTTGCATTGCAGTGGTCAGGCGCACTAGACTGCATGTCTTGGCGCCTCTTGCAGCCAAATAGCTTGGAGTAAACATGGCAAGGTGCTCTCCCCACTGGGTGTTTGTGTCGAGTCTCATCGCGCTGGCCTTGCTGTCGGGGTGTCGCGACCGAACCCCTGCAGAGAATGCACGAGCCATGTTGCCAGGATTGTTGCGACAGCTGAAGGATCCTGATCCAGAACTCCGTGCTCGCGCGACTGACCAGATCCGTGGTCTTGGCATCGCCCACACCAAGGATGCCGTTCCCCATCTCATTGCAAACTTCGATGACGAGAACGAGAAGGCTCGTGAGTACGCAGCCCAGGCTGTCGCCTTCTATGGGGCGGACGCTCTGCCAGGAGTAATGGAGGCAGCACGGAGTGATTCGCCGCGCCGGCGAGCCATGGCGTTCGTGGCCCTGGGAGGGTTCCCAGGTGAGGTGAAGCAGATGGTCGTGGCAGAGTCCATTCCACTTCTGGCAAAGGGTCTGGAGGACGACGATAGCGAAGTGCGCCGGCATGCGGCCACGGCCCTCAGATTCCACGGCTCGATGGCCAGGTCAACCGTACCACTTCAAGTATCGCGTATCGGCAAAGAGAAGGATCGCTTTATCCTCGGCATGATCATCAAGGGACTAGGCGAAATGGGACCGGATGCCAAGGAAGCCTTGCCAGCGCTCAAGGAGTTCGCGGCACACAGCGATGAAGATCCCCAACTTCGCGAAGTAGCCGCCCGAGCCATCGTCTTCATAGAAGGCAGGGACATGGAAGAAGCGGGAAAGTAGCTGACCCAGCCTCAGGGTTGCCAATTGTCGGGGGAAACGCTCACTCATTCCTCCAAGGGCGGGCGTAGGGAGTGCGAACTCACAAGACAATTCCACTGCCGACGCTGATTCTAGTTTCCATCCTGACTGGGTGGGGATGCGGTCGCTTCACGGCGTCTGCACCAAGCGTCGGGGAGGCCCCGCAGGAGCAACTCCAGACGGTGGAGAGCCAGCATTCGGATGCGACGCCAGCCTATGCCTCGCCGTGGCTTAACGTGCAGCCAGCGGTCCAGTATGTTGGCGACGACGCCTGCGCGAGTTGCCACGTCGAGCACTCCAAGAGCTTTCAGCACCATTCGATGGGGAGGTCGCTTGCCCCGACTGCTGCCGCGTCGTCAATCGAGGGCTGGGGCACGGAGCAACGGAACCCATTCTCCGCCAGGGGCGTAGAGTATCGTGTCGAAAAACGCGGCGGCAAGACCTTCCATGTGGAGACGCTGAGAAATGACATGGGAAAGTTGCTGGCCAGGATAGAGCGGGAGGCGAACTTCGCGGTGGGGTCTGGGGTAAGCGGCCGCTCGTACCTCTTCGAACGCGACGGCTTCCTGCTGATGTCCTCCCTGACCTGGTATCCGCGCCAGCAGATATGGGATCTTTCCCCTGGCTATTCCGTGCGTAACCACCACTTCTCTCGCCCAGTCACGGCTGAGTGCCTCTTCTGCCATTGCAACTCAGTCAGCAAAGTCCCCGACACTCTCAATCGTTACGTGCCGCCGATTTTCAACGGCTTCAGCATTGGTTGCGAGCGGTGCCACGGTCCAGGATCCTTGCACGTCCGAGCGAGACAAGAGAGTCGGGTCTTTGAGAAGATCGACCGCACCATCGTCAACCCACGCCATCTCGAACCCGAGCTTCGTGAAGCGGTATGTCAACAGTGTCATTTGCAGGGCCAGCATCGAGTGGCGCGCCGAGGCAAGGATACGTTTGACTTTCGTCCAGGCCTGCCTCTCCAGGACTTCATAACCGTTTTTCTCCGCCACCCCAATCTGGTTACGAATGACAAGTTTGTCGGGCAGGTGGAGCAAATGTATGGCAGCAAGTGCTTTCAGGGCAGCGGCGGACGGATGGGCTGCACCACGTGCCACGACCCGCATGTGTTGCTGCCTGCCGGACAACGGGCTGCCTGGCATCGGCAACGCTGCCTGAACTGCCATGAAAACCACGGCTGCTCGCTTCCCGTGAATGAACGCCTGCGGCAGAGCAAGGACGACAGTTGTATCCAGTGCCACATGCCAGTCGATGAGGCCAACATCACTCATACGGCGTTTAGCGACCATCGCATTAGACGACGACCCGACACGAAGATCACCGAAGTCCCTCGCCGACTGCCGCAGGGTGAACTGCCGCTGGTACCGTTTCGTCGACCTGATCGGATGGCTGATCGATCCGAGATGGAGAGGGACCTTGGCATAGCGCTGATGCTGATGGCGGAGAACCACGAAGAGACGCTCCAGCGCAGCCTTGCTCAGGAAGCGGTGGCCTTGCTCAAGGCCGATAGAGCCGAGAGCATGCTTGATTTGCCCGCGTGGGAAGCCCGTGCAAACGCCCTTTGGACGCTGGGTAGGCACGAAGAGGCGGCCGATGCCTTTGCCAAGCTCCTTGGCAAATCACCCAGGCTCGAAAGCGCCTTGAGCAGCGCGGCTGGACTGGCAACGGAGATGGGCCGTTACCGCGCAGCACGCCGTTACTGGGAAAGCGTGATCGCCATCAATCCGTACCGGTGGCGGTATCGGCTTGGGCTAGCCACCGTTCATGCTCGCCAGCAGGACTGGCACTCGGCCCTCTATCAGTGCCAGCAAGGAATTCAACTGCATCCGTTTGCAAAAGAGCTGCGCCAACTTGCTGTGACCTGCCAGCTTGCCTTAGGGAATCCTGACCTTGCCAGGGAAGAGCTGGAGGTCCTTCTAGCCCTGGAGCCTGGCGAAGCTGAACGGCATCGAGCCTGGTTTGCCGAACTGCTCCGCGATCGCTAGCGGCTTAACGTGGGGACTGGTCCAGGAATCTGAGCAGCCGGCGAGCTTCCTCGCACTGCGGATTGGCTGCCAGGGCTGATCTCAGCCAACTCCTGGCCTCGGCTCGTCGGCCGAGAGACAGCCACAGCCGTGCAATCTCCACGCGCGACTGATCGTCGATGGGATTGGCATGAGCCCGACGCCCGAGGCGCGTCACCTCGCGCAGACGGCCTGCGGTCTGCTCGAATCGCTCGCGCTCCGTGGCAACCTGTGTTTCCTCTCCGGTCATTCTGCACGCATCGATGAGCAAGTGCCGAGCTTTCTCGTCATGGGGATCAGCTTGCAGGAGTTTGCGGAGCAAACGTTGGGCATTTTCCGGCTTCTCCTCCGTCATTTCCATTTGTGCGAGCAATCGGATAGCTCGGGGCATCTGCGAATCGTCGCGAAGGGCTGCCTCAACAAGCGCGCGGGCCTTTTCGCGTTCGTTCAAGCTCCAGTAGGCAGCGGCGGCCAGCGTCTTGCCCAGTGGATCATTGAGTAAAACGGGCGGCCCCTCGTGAAGCACTTGCAACGCCTTCTGTGGAAAGCCCTGATCGATGAGCAACTGGGCCAACTCCTCGCGAACTTCGACCGCAACATGAGGCTCCAGCCTGCGTTTCAGGGCCTCTTCATAGGCTGCAATCGCCTCCCCTTCGCGAAGCGAGTCTCGCAGCACTACGCCCATGAATCGACACGGCCGACCATCAAGGGGATCGAGCCGGGCAACCTCCTGGAGCTGTGCCAGTGCAAGCGAGAAGGCGTTCAGGTCGATGTAGATCTGGGCTAGCCTGCGTCGAGCTTCGAGGTTGTTCGGTTGGCGCTCGGTGATTGCTTTCAACCGCTCTGCGATAGGAGCGAGAGGGACCGGCCTGTCCAACTCTCGCAAGTTCGTCAACGCTTCGGCGAGAAGGATAGTCGCCTGATCATGGGCTGGTTCGGAAGCTGGAATTGATTCGAGTTCACGGACCGCCTGGACCAGCACGGCCTCGGCTCGCTCCGCAAGCGACCTCCGCTCCGCTCCTCGTGGTTGAGCAGCCAACGCAGGTTGCCAGTTCAAGGGGTCAAGGATTGCGCTAGTACCACCTGGGCCAACCAGATTCAGCAGAGGTTGGGGGGCGTCCAGAAGTGTTCTGGCGAGCACTTCCACTCGATCTAGCTGAGCAAGGTACCGTCGTCGCTCAAGCAACTTTCTGGCCTCTGCGACTCGAAGTTCGCCCCGCACGGCACGGGCTTCGGACACGTGGCCCTCGGCTTCGAGTCTTGCGGCGTACTCCTCTGCTTCAAGTGTTCTGGAACCCCGCAGCGCCTCGATAGCGAATGACTTCAGCCGCGCTGCCCTGGACTGCAGTCCATACTTAACAGCGCCCCAGCCAACCAATCCGACCATAGCACAGATCGAGATGATTAAGAGCGATCGTCGCAAGTTCATTCGACTCAGGGTCCATGGTCCCACAGCTGGCCTGGGTTTTCAGTTGACAGCACGACCGACAAGGTCACAATACTCCACACTCGCAGTTGACGCAACGGGTTGAAGCTTGGCGGTCTGGCAACTTTGGAGAGTCCTCTGAAGGTCAGGCAGTCCGTTGACCGAAGCAATGGAAAAGGTGTAAACTCAGGATTGTTCGGCGGCGTTCAGTTGGCCGTCATCGTCAATTCCACTTCGTTCTCAAGTCGGCTGGGTCGGGCGCTCCATTGGTGGGCTTGGGACCTCAGCTACCTTTTGGGAAGCTCAGGGAATCATGGCAACTGCATTCAGAGATCTGCGAGGTGTTCAAGAGGTCAGCCAAGAGCATGACCGTAATGTCCAGCTGATGCTGATCCTTAAACTTGTTACAGGATCGCGTGCTGTAGCAGCTTTGGTTGGCGTACTTGTGACACTCTTAATTGGCTGTTCTCGCGTTTCCAAGGACACACTGGATAACGAATCCCACTTCAAAAGAGCTGGGATGGTTTACACGAAGTTCATGCAGAAGAACCGCGGTCGGGGGCCTGCCAATGAGAAAGAGCTCGCAGATTTCCTGAACAGCTTACCCCAAGCGGATTTGGACGCGATGGGAATCACGGATAAAGCCAACGTGCTAATCTCGCCGCGGGATGGGCAACCATACGGAATTGTGCCCAAGGTGGACATGTCAATGATGATGGGCGGCGGCCCGCGACGCGAGAAGCAGGCGTTCACAAAGCCTCCTATCGCCATGTACGAGAAGACCGGTTCGGGAGGGAAGCGCTACGTCTTCTACGTCACCGGCGGCGGCGTGTCGCTGATGGATGACCAGGCCTTTAGGGAGGCCGTTCCAGACGCCAAGTGATTTTGACTTAAACGCTTGTGCTAGGTGAGAGATTCGTTAAACTATCATGAGAGGAAGAGTTGATCAAGCCGCGATCTCGGTTCACTTTCGCGGGTTAGTTCTTCTCAGTTCGGTGTCCTTATTGCCGTTTTTTTGCGGTTTCAAGTTTGAGGAGGTACTCATGGGCAAGCACTGGAAGAAGCCGAGAAGCGGCTTCACTCTGATCGAGTTGCTGGTGGTGATTGCGATCATCGCGATTCTCATGGCGCTGCTCTTGCCGGCCATTCAGAAAGTCCGCGAGGCAGCGAACAAGATGAAATGCGGCAACAATCTCAAGCAGATTGGAATCGCCATCCACAGTTTCCACAACGACTACGGCCGATTTCCCACGGGCGGCTACGATTGGTGGAACGGCATCGACTACGGTCAGTACTCGGGTACAGCCGGAACAGTGCCCCGACAAGTTCCGTGGCAGACCATTGGCTGGATGCACCAGATTCTGCCTTATATTGAACACGACCACATCTGGAAGATGAACTCTGTGGAGGAATGGAACTCTCCTGGCCCAATCTCTCGCACGCCGATTCCGCTCTACTACTGTCCTACCCGCAGGGCATCTTCCCACGTCAGCCCGAGCGGTCGAGCCATGAACGATTACGCCTCGGCGATCCCGGGCTGGAAGCAGTGGCCAGGGGACATTGATCCCTTCTGGTGGGGCGATGGCTACGACCATGAGGGCATCATCGCACGAGTCCACAACGGCAACATGGCCCAGTACGGTCTCCGCGACATCAAGATTACCTTCTCCCACATCATTGATGGTTCGGCCAACACCGTGATGGTGGGTGAGAAGTGGCTCAACAGCTCACGCTACCTTGGCAATGACTGGATGGACGATGCCGGCTGGTGCAGCGGCTGGGACCCCGATATCATCCGCATGACTGCCATTCCTCTCATTCGCGATAAGCGGGAGGGGCCATGGATCGGCAATGACGAGTGGAGGCAAGGCTTCGGCTTCGGCGCTGGACATACCGGCGGCATGAACACGCTGTATGGCGACGGCTCGGTCCGCACTTCCGCCTACTCGATCGACGAGCAAATCTGGTGGCGGCTCGGTGGCCGCAAGGATGGCGTCGTTACGCCCCAGGAGTAAATCAGACTCGGCTATGCTCTCGGGCCGCTGGCTGTTACGCCGGCGGCCCTTTATCTTTCCAGTCGAGCCCGTACCTTTCCCGCCGCCGCCAGGCGATGATTGCGGGCGGCCTCCGGATCTCCATTCTCCTCGTAATACTCCGCAAGCGCGACGTGGGCCGCGGAATGAGCGGAATCCAACTCAAGAGCGCTGAGCAGCCAACGAGCAGCTTCCTCATCGTGTCCCATCGTCAGCAACAGCTGTCCAATCTCAGCTCGAACGCCGGCATTCTGGGGCTGATCGCGAAGCGATCCCAGTAAGGCATCGATCCGTTTCAACTTCCGCCGCGCATCACGAGCCCGAGCCTCGTACTTCTCGGCATCCTGCTCCTGGCCCAGTTCGCGGGACAATGTTGCCAGGGCCGTCAGCGTCTGCTCGTCCGCAGGAGATGCAGCCTCAGCCCTTCGGAGCCAGGCTGACGCTCTCTCTGGTTGCTGAAGATCGAGAGCCAATCTTCCCAGCATCATGCAAAGCGGCGCGGGAGACTGACCCTGCTCTGACTGCCAGCGCTCAAGTACGATCGCGGCGTCCTGTGGCCTTCCCAGCGAGCGGAGGCAGCGAGCCAGGCTCAGGACCGGCTCGAAGTCGCCTGGCCGTTGAGCCGCGGCTGCTTCAAGATGCGGGAGTGCCTCGGCATAACGGTCAAGCCGCCGGAGCATCTCACCCAGCTTGAAGGTCGCCACGGCATGGTTCGGCCTAGCTTCCAGGACCAGCGCGTAATCCTGGCGAGCGGCTTCCAACTGCACGGCTAACTCCCGGGCTTGCGCTCGGAGCAGCCTGGCTTGCCAGCAGCACGGATCGCTTTCCAACCAGCGCGTCGCCCATTGTTCAGCGCTACGCAGCGCGTGCAGCCGCAAGTAACCCCGCACGAGAGCCTCGAACAGCAACGGGCTTTCGGGGTGACGCGCCTCGAGCAGCGCCTGGATCGTTGATTCAGCAGTGCCGAGATCTCCCTGCTGCACAAGGCAAAGCACCTTTTCCAGATCGACGGCGTCCTGTGGATGGCCCAGCCGAGCCGCTTCTTCCAGGCTTTGCCTGGCTCCGCGGAGGTCCAGCTGCCGGCGGCGCACTCGAGCGAGCTGGAAGTGAACGCCGGACGAACGCGGCCAGGCCTCAGCAATCTGTTCGAGGAGTTGCTCTGCCTGGGAGAGGTCGTCCGTTTGGAGTGCAGCCTGAACTCCCTGCCAGCGCTGCCAGGCGATGAAGTGCGGGTACGCCAGCCAGCTAGCGCTGCCGAGGCCGACGAGAGTCAGCCCTGCGATCAACGAGCCGCGAAGCCAGCGCCATCCCCGCCTGGGGTTGTCGATCGCCGCAGATTGTGGTTGACGATCGGCGTTCACGTGGGCACTCCGCGTTGATCATCAATTGCCCGATGCATTGGGCCGAAACGGTTCACCCAGGCCGCGTGGCGGGCCTGGGGTGTAGTATTTGCTGGTTGCCGTTGCTGCTCGCTGCTTCGACTTCTCCTGGAGTTCGGCGACCAGGCGGCGAGTCTCGGGATCATCGGGCGCCTGTTGAAGAGCGCTCAAGGCCCAGGTCGCGGCCCCAGTCTCATCACCGAGCCTGGAGGAAATGGCCGCCGCCTCGCGCCGCATGGCCAGCGTGCGCATGCGCTGCCCCGCCGACGCTACCAAGGTATCTCCCTTCTTTAGCTCCAGGTCGTAAAGCTGGCTCTGGATCTCCATGAGCCGGCGGGTGTCCTTCTCGATTTCCAGGCGACGCCGGAGGTATGGCTCGGCCTCGTCCGGACGGCCAAGCTCCTGGAGCACCAGGGCCAAGGTGTGGTTGAGCGCGAGATCGTCCGGTAAGCTCTTGATAGCCTTCTGCAGCCACTTCTCGGCCGTTGGCAGGTCCTCGACATCCCACGCCAGCAGGCCGCGGAGTTGTTGTGCCTCAGGGTGGTCGGGGTGGTCCTTGAGGACGCGTTCCACCGTGCTAGTTGCCGCGTCGTACTTTCGCAAGGCGCGCTGACACCGCGCCAGGCCGATGTGCCCCGCCGGATCCTCTGGGTGATACCGAATATAGGCCTCGAATTCCGCCTGGGCCTCTGGGTATTGCTTGGCGTAGACGAGCAGGATATTCGCCAACTGGAGCCGCGCCTGGGGCTGGTCAGGCTTCAGCTCGAGAGCGCGGCGATACTCATCAATCGCCAGGGCCGCTCGATGCCGTCGTTCGAAGATCATTCCCATGATGAGGTGCGGCTCCCAGCGCCGCGGAAAGATCTTCTGCCAGTAGAGCGCGCTGACGTAGGCGTCCGAGAGGTAGTTGTTGTTCAAGAAGCCTAACGTCAGGGCTTCGAGAATGATGAAAGAATCCTCGTGCCCGCGCTCCACATGTAGCTTGAGCGCCTGCTCGACGGTCCGCACAGCCCCGGTTTGGGCTTGAATCAATTGGTGTTCGAGGTCGATGGCCGCCTCGGACCAGTTGTGCCGTTTGGCTTGCGCCAGGTGCAGGCGAGCGGCGGCAAAGTCGCTATCCCGCCGGGCCGCACGAGCAAGCTGAAAGTGGACCTCACCGCTGCGGGGCCAGCTTTTCAGGCATTCTTGCAAGTGGGTACGGGCCGTCTCGAACTGCGACGCTTCAAGGGCAGCCTGGGCGTGCCACCAGTGATACCAGCCGCGCGATTCCGGCCAGACAATGAACAGCACAGCTGAGATCGTGACGGCCGCCGACCCCATGACAACCAGCAGAGACAACAGAGGGCGCTGCCTCATGCCGCCGAGGAAGCCCTGCCAGCGCGGCCATCCGCCTGGGGACGCTGCGGGAGATCGTGTTGTGCGGCGCGTTGTTCCAGCCATGCGATCAGCCAGTCAAGGCACCTCCCCAAGGTCAGGAATCCAGGGCGAACCAGCCGATCACCTGGGTTCCATCATGGGAGCGACTTTTCGCACCCGATGATTGTTGCTGTCAGCGATGTAGATCGCTCCCTTGCCGTCGGCGACGCAACCGTGCGGCCGATCAAGTGTGGCGCTGAGGGCCGAAGCGCCGTCCCCCTGACCGCCACGTCGGCCCCCGGCCACCGTGCTTATCGACCCGCTTGCGCGATCGATGCGACGAATCGCGTGGTTCTCCGTATCGACGATCAGCAGATTTCCCTGGGCGTCGCAGCGAATGGCCTTGGGGCCATTGAAAGTCGCCAGGCTGGCGGGGCCGCCGTCGCCGCCATAGCCTTTGGCCCCCGTCCCCGCAATCGTGGTGATGAGACCCTGGGCATCCACCTTGCGGATCGCATGGCCTTCGCGCTCACAGATATACGTGTTCCCTCGATCGTCGACACACACGGCCCGAGCGCCGACGACAACGGCGCTGGCCGCCGGCCCGCCATCGCCGATCATCTTGCGATCAATCTTGCCTTGGGCGCGCCCCGTGCCTGCAAAGGTCGAGATCATTCCGGTGCGCAGATCGACTCGGCGAATTCGCCAGTCGGCGACGTCGGCGATGAGCAAGCCTCCACGGCCGTCGAGGCAGACGTCGTTGGGTTCGCGGAGGCCAGCAGCCGTGGCTGGTCCGCCGTCGCCGCTGTACTCTTTCTTGCCGTTGCCGGCGATGGTGCTGATCGTGCCGCGCTGCGCGTCTACTCGACGAACGACCGCATTGAGCCGATCGGCGATGTAGAGGTTGCCCTCCTCATCCGCGACAACGGCATAGGGTTCGTTGAACGTGGCCAGGCGGGCATCGCCGCCGTCGCCCGTGTAGCCCTTCTTCCCTGTCCCTGCCACGGTCGTGATGATGCCGGTCCTCAGGTTGACTCGACGAATGCAGTGGTTGCCCGCCTCGGCGATGAAGAGCACCGGCTCCTGGCCGAGCCGACCCAGCTCGCAATGGAATGGCTGATCGAGTTCAGCCAGGTGGGCAGGCCCGCCGTCGCCGCGGTAGCCGCTCCGGCCCGAGCCGGCGATCGTTGAAATGATCGGGTCGGCCGAAGCCGTCAGCAATCCTGCCAGGCCGAGCATCAGAGCCATGCTTCTCATGGGGACGTCCTGCTTTGTCTTGTTGCTCCCTCTCGTACTATTCGTACCCGCTCCAGACTGCCTGCACAAGGGCCGCGCACGATTGCGGAAACCCTGGAAACCTGCATTCAAGTGCGAAGGGACGCCATCCTGCGATGACGTCCCTCCGTGGCTATCCAGGCTCGAGCCTGACCGGCCTAGCTGGCTTCGCGTAGATCCGCCAGCTCTTCCTTGACCGGAGCGTAGTGGCTCGGCTCCATCGTGAAACTTGCCGTGCCGCTGGAGAAGTTCCGCAGTTCGCTGGTGTAGCCCATGAGGCACGCCAGCGGGACGTAGGCGGTCAGGGCTGCTCGCCCCTTCTCCAGCACCGAGTTCAGGATCTCGCCACGGCGTCGGCTGATGTCGCGGGTCAGGTCGCCCAGGTACTGCCCCGGGGCAGCCACCTGGACCTTCATGATCGGCTCCAGGAGCGTGACGCCCGCGCGCTTGGTCGCTTCCAGGAAGGCTTCCTCGGCACAGCGCTGGAAGGCGAGCTGGGAGCTGTCCACTTCGTGGTGCTTGCCGTCCACCAGGCTGCACTTCACATCGACGAACTGGAAGCCGTACTTCGCCCCGCGGCGGGCCGCTTCACGGAAGCCCTTTTCCACATGAGGGACGTATTCGCCAGGAACCGCACCGCCGACGATTTCATCGAAGAAGTACAGCCCGTTCGGGTCGAGCTTTTCGCCTGCCTCCTCGCGGGCCGCCTCGATCGTCTCGCGGTCTTCCTTGCTGAGCGGCTCGAGCCGGATCACGATGACGGCGTACTGCCCGCGGCCGCCGGTCTGCTTGACGTAGCGGTTCTCCAGCTCGATCGGCTTGGCCAGCGTCTGGCGGTACGAAACCATTGGCCGGCCCACGCTCACCTGGACCTTGTGATCGCGCTGCAGCTTGTGCACGGCGACTTCGAGGTGCAGCTCGCCCATGCCGCTGAGGATCAACTGGTTGGTTTCCTTGTTGGTGTAGCAGCGCAGCGTCGGGTCGTCGCGCACCATCTTGGCCAGGGCTTCGCTCAGCTTGGCTTCGTCCACGTTCTTGCCCGGCTCCAGGGCCTGGGAGATGACCGGCTCGGGGAAGCGAATTTCCTCAAGGAGCAGCGGGTTGTCTGGATCACACAAGGTGTTGCCCGTGTGGGTTTGCTTGAGTCCGACGACGGCCACGATGTCGCCAGGCCCAGCGAACTCGAGGCGATCGCGGCGAGCGCCCATCATCCGGTAGATGTGGCTGATGCGTTCGGTCCGGCCGGTGACGGTGTTCACCAGGCTCATGCCGGGCTCCAGCTTGCCGGAGTACACCCGCGTGTAGATGAAATCGCCGTGCGACTCGCTGACAGTCTTGAAGGCCAAGGCTGCGAGGGGCTCCGAGGGCAGAGGCTTGCGAGCGGCCTTTTCCTTGGTCCTGGGCACGATGCCTTCCACCGGCGGGCGGTCGGCCGGCGAAGGCAGGTATTGCGTGATCGCATCGAGCAACAGCCGCACGCCGTGGAACTGAAAAGCCGAGCCGCAGAGCACGGGGAACAATTGCAGCGAGAGCGTACCCTGCCGCAGGGCCTTGCGCAACAGAGCTTCTGGAACATGCTGGCCCTCAACCACCAATGTCAGCACCTCGTCGCAGACATGGGAGACGGCGTCGAGCAGGCGTTCGCGGGCAAGGTCCGCTTCTTCCTTGAACTGAGCGGGGATTTCCACCAGCTCGTACTTCATGTGCTTGGGATCGTCGGGATCGTTCTTCCAGAACTTCATCCGCACGAGGTCGATCACTCCCTGGAACTCGCCGGCCTGTCCCGCGGGAAGCGTGCAGACGGCGACGCGTGCGCCGAGCTTCTGCTCAATTTGCTCGACGCAGTCGAAGAAGTCCGCCCCCATGCGATCGAGCTTGTTCACGAAACAAATGCGCGGGACGCCGTGCCGGTTCGCCTGGTGCCAGACGGTTTCGCTCTGGACCTCGACGCCGCCGACGGCACAAAAAACGCCCACCGCCCCGTCGAGGACACGCAGGCTGCGCTCGACCTCGGCGGTGAAATCGACGTGGCCCGGGGTGTCAATGATCGTGATCCGGTGATCGGCCCACTCCACGCAGACTGCTGCGCTGGAGATGGTAATGCCCTTCTCGGCCTCCAGCGGATCGAAGTCGGTGGTCGTGTTTCCCGAATCGACGTCGCCGGCCTTGTGCTTGGCCCCGGCGT
>Ga0073934_10003468_pt1 | contig 28977 bp, 26 predicted proteins | sample LarsenN4metaG_FD_76834 | JGI IMG/M metagenome (GOLD analysis project Ga0073934, IMG submission 76834) | Hot spring sediment bacterial and archeal communities from British Columbia, Canada, to study Microbial Dark Matter (Phase II) - Larsen... ... | reverse complement strand
TGTGCGAGCCGCGGCTTCGTTTCTTCGCGCAACCGCAGGAGGTAGGCGGGCGTCACGCCTCCAAGCGCCTCCAGGACGATGCCCGCGGTGACCTCGCCGATACCCGCCAGCTCCCGCAGCCTGCCTTGCTGGGCGAGCGACACCAGCGTCTCCCGCGGGACCGAATCGACGGCGCGGGCCGCGCGGCGAAAAGCCCGGGCGCGATATCCCGGCTCCGCCCCCGTCCTTAGTAGCGCCTGGGGTTCTGAGCGGCCGCGGCCCTGACCTGCGCGGCGGGCGGCGGGGGCGGCTCCTTGCCGCGCTTCTGCGAGGCGTCCGCCGCCTGGCCGAGGCCTGCGTCTGCGTCGAAGAGGCCGTTGGACGCCTCCGTCAGCGACGCCACGGCCATGGCGACCTCCTGGGCGGTCAACGGCCGCGTCTCCTGGCGCTCGTTGAGGAACCGCTCCCAGAACTCGAACGACTTCGTGAGTTGAGCGCGGGTCGCCTCCAGCTTGGCGACCTGCGCCGCCGCCGAGCCGAAGCTCCTTGCCGGCCGGTACTGGAGGAAGATCAGGAAGGCGATGGCCAGCGTCTCCATGCCGCCGATAATCGCCAGTTCCTTCCAGCCGCTGCCGCCGGCGAGCGCGATCAGGAACGTGAGCGCCCCAATGGCGGCCAGCAGGAAGACGAGCAGGACGGAGCCCAGGAAGACGTAGTAGCGCAGGCGGATGTAGTGATGGGCCTCGTCCAGGGTGCCGTCCAGGACGGGGGGCGAGAGGCGGAGCGCGGGCCGGGGCGCCGGGGGCGCCGCGCGGCTTTCCGCGGGCCGGGACGGGGCCGGTTCGGCCGGCGGCGGGCTCGCCGCGGGCAGAGGCGGCGGCGGCGCATACGCCGGCTGCGGCCGCTGGGCGCTGCTCGCCGGAGCCGCGCTCATCAGCCGCTCGCTCAGCGATCGCTCGCCGCCGGTGGACGGCCGGGCTTCCGACGTTGCGCCGACGGAGGAGATGCCCATCAGGCGCTCGGCCAGGCTCGGCCGCGGCGCGGCCTCCGGCTCTTCCTCCGGGTTCTCCTCGGCGTTGGAGACGAACTCGTTCTCAGTCATGGCCCCCCCAGAGGCAGGTGCAGTCTCTGCCCTTCTTATCTCTCTAAAGAGCGGAACGCAGAGAATGTTACCGGTTATGGGAAGTCCTGGCCACGCGCCGAGGCCGGCAGGCCGCGCCCAAGGCCGCCCCGGGCCGCCGCTAGCCGAGGAACCGCATCTCCAGCGCGTCCCCGGGCTGGAGGTCGGCGTCCCTCGTCGCTCCGCCGGCCAGCTCGATGACCGACCGCGAGCGCCGGGCCGCCGAGAGGCGGAACGGCGCCAGGTCCCGCACGACTTTGAGGACGCGGTCCTCTCCGTCCAGGAAGATGACGTCGATGGCGAAGCGCATGAAGGCGGTATGGATGGAAGAGGCCGGCCGCAGGATTATCGCCTCGCCGGGCGGCAGCGACGCCCTGCCGAGGAGGCCGCGCATCCTCGCCCAGGGGCTGCTCGCCAGGACGGCTTCGCCTGCAATGACCTCACCGGTGCGGGTGTTCTTTATTTCGTAGCGCATGGGCCTTGCGAGGGGCATTCGCCGCGGGGCAGTGCCCTTCGCGTTAATTTTGCATGTATTCTTAAGGACGAAGCTTGACGAACGCCATACGCCTCTCCGCCCTGGTCCTGCTGTCCGTCCTGGTCCCCCTTGCGGCGCCGCGGCCCGGCGGCGTGCGCGCGGACGGGGAGCTGCAGGTCAGCGTCCGCAACATGGACGTCTCCAAGGCGCCCGTGCTGCAGTTCCTGGCCAAGGTGGTCGACCAGAACGGGAAGCCGGTGCCAGGCCTGGGCGCGAACGCCTTTTCGCTCAAGGCCGGCGACAAGGACATCCGCATAACCAGCGTCCAGTCCGTGATCGACGCCCAGGTCGGCATCTCCTCCCTCATCGTCCTCGATACGAGCGGCAGCATGGTAGGGGCGCCGATCAACGACGCCCGCCAGGCCGCCGCGCAGTACATCCAGCAGCTGCAGCCCGTGGACGAGGTGGCGGTCGTCGCCTTCGCCGACGGCATCCAGACGCTGGCGAACTACAGCGGCGACGTCGCGCGGGCGCAGGCGTCGCTCGGCGGGCTCGCCGCCCGCGGCAACACGGCGCTCTACGAGGCCGTCGCGGCTTCCGCCCGTTCGATCGCCGAACGCCCCGCCGCCCGGCGCGTGGTGATCTTCATGTCCGACGGCGAGAACTTCGGGCCGAGCCCGGTGACGCGCGACCAGGCGCTGGCCGCGGCGACCGGAGCCGGCGTGCCGTACTACGTCATCGGCCTGGGGCCTTCGATCGACCGCCAGTTCCTGCAGGAGGTAGCGGACGCCAGCGGCGGGACGCTGTTCATCGCCCCCACGAGCGCGCAGCTGACGGGCCTCTTCTCCCAGATCAGCGAGCTCCTCCGCAGCGAGTACGTCCTTTCCGCGGACGTCAGCGGCACCGGGCTTGCGGGGGAGACGCGGGCGACTTTTGCCGTGCGCACGGGCGCCGGCAGCGGCGAGACGCCGGTAAACCTGAGCCTGCCATCGCTGCCGCCGCCGGTAGCGCCGGTGGAGCCGCCGGCGGCGGAGGGCGGCGGCAGCAACCTGCTTACCTGGCTGCTGCTCCTGTTCTTCGTCGCGGCCGTGGCGGCGGGGGGCGGCTGGCTGTATAAGCGCCGCCTGGAGGAGCGCGCGGCCTCCGCGTACACGCCGCCGCCCGTGGCGGCCTCGCGGCTGGAGGTGCCTGACCTCTCGGGCGGCGTCCCCCGGGAGGCGCCGCCGGCCTTCCTGCGCCTGGAGGCGTCCGGGGAGGAGCTGCCGGTCGCGGGCATGGTGACGCTGGGGGTGGACCCGGAGTGCACCTTCCGCCTGCCGATCTCGGCGGCAGAGTTCGGTCACGGCCAGCTGCGCATCTGGTTCGCGAACCAGCGCTACTTGATCCATGACGTCTCTCCCAGGCCCCGGCTCAAAGTCAACGGCCGCCAGGTCTCCTGGAGCATCCTCGGCGACGGCGACGAGATCGAGGTGCGGGGCGTGAGGATGCGCTTCGCCACCGCGCCCGCCCGCGCTTAAGAGGCCCCGCCCGTGGACCTGACGGCCGGGTCTGGACCCCCTGCTCAGCCAGAAGCGCGTGCACCCTTGGCCGGACCTACCCCGGTGCGGCGCTCGACGCGGCTCCTGCGACTCGGCAGCTACCTGCTGGCCGTCTTCTCCTTGGTCGTTTGGGTCGGCGCCCTGGCGGGCGTCGCTGGCGTCTGGGCCCCGGATAGCTATCCAAAGCTGGACTTCTTCGCCTTTTACGCGGCATCTTCCCTCGCCCTCGACGGCGATGCCGCTGACGCTTACGACCGCCGGCTCCTCTTCGAGGAGGAGAAGAAACTCCCCGGCGACGACACCGGCTATCAGCCCTGGCGGAACCCTCCGCACGCCCTTTTCCTCGTCCTGCCGTTGTCTCTTCTACCTGTGGCTGGAGCCATGGCTGCCTGGGGGGCCGCTACCGCCGTTTTCGCGCTCAGCGCGGTGCGGCGGTTCTCACGAGACCAGACCGTGCTCTTCATGAGCGTTGCCTTCCCCGCCGTGTTCCTGAACCTGTTCGTGGGCCAGAACGGGCTCGTGACGGCGGGGCTCTTCGGGTGGGGGATAGCGCTGCTCCCTTCGCGCCCGGTGCTGGCCGGCGCCGCTTTCGGCGCCCTCACCTACAAGCCGCAGTTTTTCCCGCTCGTGCTGCTCGCGCTGCTCGCCGCAAGGCAAAGGACCGCGGCCGCGGCCACGGCTGCCTCGGCCGCCGTCCTTGCCCTGGCGAGCCTGGCAGTCTTCGGGATGGACGCCTGGGAAGGCTTCCTATCGACGGCATCCAGGAGCGCCGACGAGGTCTATTCCGGCCAGATACACCTGGGCAAGGTGCAGTCGGTCACGGCTGTCTTGCTCCTCGCCGGCGTTCCGGACTTGGTGACGCAGGCAATGCAGGCGGCCGTTTCGCTCGCCTGCGCAGGTTTCGTGGTCTGGCTGTGGAGGAGGAGCCTCGCGCTGGAATACAAGGCGAGCGGCCTGGCGCTGGCCACGCTGCTCGCGACTCCGTATTCCTACCCTTATGACTTCACTTTCCTCGGCCTTGCCGTCCTTTGGCTGGGGCTAAAAGTCGCGGAGTCCCGCCGGCGCCCTTGGGAGGTCGCAGCCCTTGCGGCCTCCTGGGCCGTGCCAGGTCTGATGCCGCTAGTTATGTCCTATGGTGTTCCCCCGGGCCCTTTCTTTGCAGTCGCACTGCTTGCCATCCTCGCGTGGCGCGTCCGAGGACAGCCGCTTGTGGTGCCCCGCCGAGTTGCGCCATCGGAACTTGTAGTTTGATGTCGTTCACCGCACGTGCCCTAATTTTCAGCGATGCAACCTCGACGCTGAAACGCGCGAGACGCTCGATGGTTGCTTAAGTATGCGGCGCCTCCACGGCATTTCGGTGAGGCTATGTCCTAGTGAGTCCTAGCTCCTGGTTGATCGCCTTAGCCATTACGGGCGCCATGATTCTGGTCCTGCTCCACGCGCGGCGGCGCCTGCATCTCTGGCCTGTCCTCCTGCTTTATCTCGCAGGCGACTCCTTCCGGACGTTCGGCGGCTTTTGGAGCGCCGGCATCGATCCCGGAAGCCTCGGGGGCGCGTACTCGGGTGGCGTCCCCCTGGTCCCGGGCTACGCCGGCCTTCTGGTCTACGGATCCTGGCTTGCCCTGCCGTTTCTCATTATCGGCTACGCGGAAGAACGGGGGGCCAGAGTCGCCGGGATAACGGTTCTGGTCGATGGTTTCATCCACATGGTGCTCCCCTTTCAGCCGCCGTGGATGACCGGCGTCAGTGAACGCTGGATTTCGACGCACCCGATCCTGGGTTCAGGGGTGAACCAGGACGTAAACGCAATGGCCGCCATGCCGTCTCTACATGTAGCCCTTCCCGTATCGCAGGGCTGGTACAAATATGCGGCGCTGATGGGCGTCACCGTTGTCCTCCTCGGCGAGCACTGGGCGATCGACGTCGCCGCCGGATGGGTCCTGGGACTTGTGGTCCGTGCTGCTGTTTACCCTCGCGTAGCCTGGGTGTTCGACGCACTGGCGGCGCGAACGGCTCGCTGGTGGCCCGCAAGACCGCCCGTGAGGCAACGCGATACACGGATAGGCGCTCTCCTGACGCGTCTTGCCGGCGCTATGCCTAAAGGCGCCGGCGACCAGCCCTGAGACCGCGACCAGCAACCAGCCTCCCGGCGCGGACGGCGCTGAACGAACCTCAGAATGGCGTGCGGCTTTCTGTAACAAACCCGCAATGGCTTGGGTTTTGGTTTACAGAAGCGGGTTTCCGCTGACACGCGGGGCAGGAGCCCCGGCGGGATTGGGACAGGCAGGTTGACCCCAGGGAGGCTCCCGTGAAGCAACGGGCGGCCTCCAGGTTTTTGCAGGGGACGTGCCGAGGAAAGGAGGCAGGCCCGGACAAGCAGGAAAGCAGCTTTTCATGCTTGAAAAGGGCCCCCGGGGGGCCTGAAAGCGTCTACACTATCGGCTAGGATGTTGCGGCCTCATAACAAGGAGGCTGCGCAAGTCATGGAGGACACCAAATCTTGGTCCACGCAATTCAGCTCAAGGCTCTCGAGCTTCTCAACCGCTTCGCCGACAAGGTCCGCGAGGAGCGCGGCCAGACGACGACCGAGTACGTCGTGGTCACGGCCATCGCCGCCGCCATCGCCATGGCGGTGCTGTGGTCGGTGCTGAAGTCTCAGCTGTCGGACGCGGTGGACGCCATCGCCAGCGAGATCGACGCCTTTATCGCCAACGACCTCTTCAGCTAAAGAGCGCGTTTTTGCCGGGGGCCGGGACTTCCGGCCCCCGGCAGGCACCACCGGCGGGGCGGGTGAGCGGCGAGGGTCCGTCATGGAGCGGAAGGTCCGGAAGGCAGACGGTCAGCCCCAAGGGGCTGACCGGCGCGTTTTTCAGGGCCAAGCCTCTAAGGCCCCCAGGAGCAGACAGGGAATGAGACTTCTACCGAACGCACGCATGAGGGGCGCGGGGCAGCGCGGCCAGACGACCGCGGAATTCGTGATCGTCTTCCCGATGCTGATCCTCCTCTTCTTCCTGATGCTTGAGTTCGGCTGGCTGCTCAAGAACTGGATCGTGGTCACGAACTCCGCGCGCGAGGCCGCGCGATGCGCCATCGCCCAGAGCTGCGCCATCGACGGCACGCCCACGGACCCGGTCACGCTGATCTTTTCCCGCCTCGGCTCCGGCATCACCGGCAACCTGGACGTCAACCGCGACGGCAAGCTGGACGCGGCCGACGTCGACATCGACATCGAGATCGTGGACAACGACGGCAACAGCACTCCCACTGCCGGCGATAGCCTGGTCGTCTGCATACAAGCCGGCAACAAGCCGATCACGCCGGCGCCGGTCTTCCTCAGCGCCGGGACCCTGCCGGACCCGCTGCCGCTGGCGGCGAGGGAGGAGATGATCATCGAGTTCGGCCTGCCCGCGGACTGGAACGACTGGGCCTCGATGTCTAACGACGACGGGGAGTGCGACTTCAGTTGAGCCAAAGGCGTCCCTCCCGCGAGTCCGGCCAGGCCACCAGCTACGTGGTCGGCGTGTCCGTGCTCCTGTTCGCGATCATGGGCCTCGCCTTCGACGTCGGCATCCTCTACTTCACGCGCCGCGTGGCCCAGAACGCCGCGGACGCGGCGGCGCTGGCCGGGGCGACGGAGCTGGAGGGATGCGGCGACGAAAACCCGGACCCCCTGGCGCTCGCCGACGACTACGCCGGCCGCAACATGGCGGCGCGGCTCTTCGGCGAGCCGCAGCCGGACGACATCGTCTCCCAGATCGGCTCCTTCGACGTGGACGGCAACGACTACCCCACGGTGCGCGCGGCGGTGAGGCGCCGCCAGGCCCTGGTCTTCGCCAACTTCCTCGGCATCCTCAACAGCAACGTGCCGGCGGAGGCGGAGGCCGTCTGCGCGCCCGCCGAAGGCGGCGGCGTCTGCCCGTTCTCGGTCGAGGCCAACTCCTACGACGCAGAGAACCCGGAGAACAACTTCGAATACGACAGCCAGGGGCGCCTGACGAAGGCGTTCGGCATCGAGATCGGCAAGGTCTACACGATCAAGGCCAGCGCCCAGGACAGCGAGAACGGCAACTTCCACATCCTGCAGCTGATCGAAGGCAGCGCCAGGGAGGCGTACCGCGAATACGTCGGCGCCGGCTGCGAGACGGACGCGGACTCCGCGGTGACGGTGGAAGAGGACGACATCCTCACGGATACGATCCCGGGCGACAAGAACGGCCTGACCGCCCCGGCGATGGAGACCCTCTACGCCCCGGAGCTGAGCAACAGCGCCCTGTTTCCCAACGGACACGCCAGCTGCAACATCCCCTTCGCCCTCGATGCCGACGGAGCCGACAACGTGCCCGGCACGCCCGACGACGGCCTGTCCGGCGTGCTGGACCCGGACGGCCCCGGCGGGGACGACCCGCTCACGGGCCCGGAGGCCGTAGACTACATCGACGACCTGGCGGCGTCCACGGCCTGCAACGGCCTCTACGGGACGGGCGAATCGCAGCAGGTGCCGGGGCTGATAACCGACGCTGTCTCGGGCCGCTTCATCCAGATCGTCCTGGTGGACGACTTCCCCAACGGCGCCAGCGACCCGGCCAAGGCGCTGGGCGTGCTGAAGATGTACATCGTCTGCTGGGACAACTACGACCCGGGCAACGGCAGTTGCGGCACGGGCGTGCCCCCCGGCCAGAAGGGCTTGTACGGGGTCCTGGGAGATTTCAAGTCGCCGGACCTGCTCAAGGTAAGCGGGCTGAGCAACAACCCGTTGGCGCCCAAACACGTGGTGTTGGTGAGGTAAGGGGAGCATGAAACCAAACAACCTGGGCAGGAACCTGAGGCGTCTCGATTGCGAGTCGGGGCAGACGACGGCGTGGACCGTCGCGATCCTGGTGCTCCTGTTCGCGATCATGGCCTTTGCCGTGGACCTGGGGTTCATGTTCCACGCCAGGCGCGTGATGCAGAACGCCGCGGACCCGGCGGCGCTGGCCGGCGCGGCGGCGCTTTCGAACTGCGCGCTCAGCCAAGACCCCCGCGGCCCGGAAGGGCTTGCTGAGCACTACGCGGAGCGGAACTCCGCGGCCAAAATCTTCACCGTGTCCGACGACGCTCCCGTCACCACCGTGCGCCCCAACGGGTTCAGCTTCACGGACGAGAACGGCACGACGACCTTCGACACGGTCTACGCGAAGGTGCGGCGGACGGAGTCGTTCGTGTTCGGGCGCTTCCTGGGCCTGCTGACGTCGGGCATTCCGGCGGAAGCGGAAGCGGCCTGCGTCTACGGGAACGAGCTGGACGGCATCTGCCCGTTCTTCATCGTCGCCCCGGATCCCAGCCAGCAGCCGGTGTTCGGGCAGGACCCGGACGGGGACGGGCCGCGGACGCCGCCGCTGATCAGCGGTTTCGGCATCGATATCAACCGCGTCTACCGGTTCGACTTCAGCAGCTCCAGCCCGTACGGCCAAGGCGAAAGGGGCTTCCTGGAGATCTTCCAGGCGGGCAACATCCGCGACATCGTGTCGAACGGCTGTGTCGGGGACCTGCAGAACAACGGGCCCTGCGACCTGAACGAAGAAACGATAACCGAGGAGATCCTGGCCTGCACGAAGACGGGCAACACGGACGCCGTCACGAAGGGCAGCAACGACTACTACGACTACGAAGGGTCGGCCGGTTATCCGTCCCACTCCGACTGCAACATCATGTTCGACGAGGCGCTGCTCCCGGGGAACGACCCCTCCGAGAACTCGCCGCCGCTCGACCCTTCGGACACGGTGGCACCGTACACGGAGTATAGCGACGAGGACATCGAGGAGCTCATCGACCTCTGTGACGACGACCCCAACCCGAACGACATGATCAGCGGCCGTCTCTGGCCGATCGGCATCCTGATGGAGACGCCGGACAACGGCGGCAACAAGAAAAACTCGATCAAGTACATCGCGCTCATGTACCAGGTCTGCGTGGCGTACGACGACAAATCGAAGAACGACTGCGGCAGCGACCCGAACACGTACAACAACCAGAGCATGTACGGCATGTTCGTGAACGCCCGGCAGGTGAACTTCAAGGTGCAGGGCGTGGGCAGCGGGCCCTTCGGGCCGATGCACGTCGTCCTGGTGAGGTAGCGTTTCGCCGGAAGCGGCGTTTAGATAACCGACAGACCAAAGGAAACGAGGACCCCCAACCCATGGCTTCAGAGGAACTAGCAGCAAGACCGCGCGGCGCCGAAGGCGGCGGCCGGATCATCCTCCTCGCGGGTCTTGGACTCGGCGTCCTGGCCGCGATCCTGATCGCCGTCATCCTCAGCGGGTCGGGCGGCGAAGAGAAGGTCGTCCCGGCTACGCGCGTGGCGGTGGTGGCGGCGCAGGACATCCCGGCGCGCACCCGCCTGACGCGCGAGATGCTCACGACCAAGACCTACAACATCGACGAAGTGGACGCGGACGCGTTCACCACCGTGGGCCAGCTGGTCAACCGCGTGACTGCCGCGGACGTGAAGGCTGGTTCGCCGATCCTGCCTTCGGCCGTGAGCACGTCCACGGGCGAAGGCCTGACCTTCGCGGTGAGCCCGGGCATGCGGGCGGTCTCGATCAACGTCAACGAGGTCGTCACGGCGGGCGGCAATATCTCCCCCGGCAACCGCGTCGACATCATCGGCGTCTTCCAGATCGCGCGCGGCGGCGACGTGAGCTCGCTCCTGAGCCAGTTCACGGGCGAGCCGGCGCCGCCCCTGGTGGTGCCGCAGGACGCGCGGGTCACCTTCACGCTCCTGCAGAACGTGAAGGTCCTGGCCGTGGCCCAGAACCTGCCGCCGGAAGCCAGCCAGCCCACGGGCGAGACGCAGCGGACGGGCGCGTTCCTCGAGGCCGACAGGCCGAACCCCCGCGCCTCCACGGTGACGCTGGAGGTCACGCCCCAGCAGGCGCAGATCATGTCGATAGCGGACCTCCAGGGCGAGCTGAGGCTGGCGCTCCGCCCCTTCGGCGAAGACGCGCGGGCGCAGGTCGTTCCCATCGTTACGCTTATCGAAGATTAATCCCCGCCGGAGAAAACATTGGCCAACATCCGTCTCCTGATCGTAGACCCCGACGTTAACTATCGGACCGATCTCAAGAAGCAGCTGCAGCGCGCCGGCATCGTCGTCGTCGGCGAGGCCGATTACGGCGCGGACGCGCTGACGCTGATCAACGCGGAGAAGCCGGACGCGGTCGCGGTCGCGTGGCAGGAGCCGTCGGCGCGTCCGGAGCAGACGCTGGAGTCGATAACGCTCAGCCTGCCCTCGGCGCCGCTGATCGTGTACTCGGACATCGCCGACCTCAGCGCGGCGCGGCGCGCCGTGCAGGCGGGCGCCCACGACTACCTGACCAAGCCGGTCAGCTCCAAGGACTTCCTCGACTCGCTGACCAAGGCCTTCGCACAGATCGAGCGCCGCCGCTTCAGCGAGCTCGGCGACAAGGCGCCGGTCAGCGAGGGGGTGGTGATCTCGCTCTTCGGGGCGAAGGGCGGCATCGGCAAGACGACGCTGGCGACGAACCTGGCGGTGGCGCTGACGAAGTTCCGCCACGAGTCCGTCGCCCTCCTAGACATCGACACGCGCTTCGGGGACGTGGCCCTGGTCCTCGACCTCCAGCCCGAGAAGAACATCGGCGACGCGGTCCGGCATATCGACGAGATCGACCGGTTCAACGTCCGGCAGTACTTGACCCAGCACCACAGCGGCATCTACGTGCTGCCGGCGCCCACGCGGCCGTCGGAATGGCGGCAGGTGCAGCCGGGCCACGTGGAACGCCTGATCAAGCTTCTGGCGGAGACGCATGACTTCGTGGTGCTGGACACGCCCGGGTTCTTCACGGAGCTGGTGGGCGTGGCGCTCGACCTTTCGGACCTCGTGCTGCTCGTGACGACGCTGGACGTCTCCAGCATCAAGGACTGCGCCATGGCGGTGGACATGCTGAGCGGGGCGGACTTCCCCATGGAGCGCGTGAAGCTGGTGATCAACCACCAGTCCACCGTCCACCGCGTGGACCCGAAGCAGGTGAGCGAGGTCACCGGTTGCGGCGTGTTCTGGACGGTCCCGTTCGACAAGGCGATCGCCAAAGGCGGCCAGCTCGGCTCGCCGCTGGTGATGTCGAAGCCGAACAGCAAAGGGGCCCGAAGCATGATCGATCTGGCGCTCTCGATTAGCGGCGGCAAGCGCGAGCGCAAGCTCTTCGGCATCAGCGGAGACGTGGTCACCGCAGAACGGGAGCCGCTGATTCCCGCCGTCCAAGGAGGTAGCGAATGAGCCGCTGGGAGTGGCAACAAGAGGGGACGCCCTTCGGCCTGAGGACGGACGCCTTCGCCGACGTCCTGGTCAGCGAAGACCGCGCGTCCGAGCAGGCGGACATGGACCTGGTGCACGCCGTCCATCAGCGCCTGATCACGGAGATCGACCCCAAGAAACTTGCCCTGCTCGCCCCGGAGCAGGCCTACGAGGCGGTGATCTCGGCGGCCAGGCGCACGCTGGCAGAAGTGGCGCCGCAGGTGGTGGGCGAGGCGCGCGACCTGGTCCTGGACGCGGTGGCCGACGAAGTGCTGGGCCTGGGCCCCATAGAGAAGCTGGTGCGGGACCCGGCGATTTCCGAGGTCATGGTCAACGCCCCGGACCTGGTCTACTACGAGGAAAACGGCGTCATTTACAAGTCCCGGATCAACTTCCGCGACGACGACCACATCATGCGCATCGTCCAGAGGATCATCGCGCCGCTCGGCCGGCGCGTGGACGAATCCTCACCGTACGTGGACGCGCGCCTTCCGGACGGCTCCCGCGTCAACGTGATCATCCCGCCCATCGCCTACGAGGGCCCGGTGATCACGATCCGGAAGTTCCTCGGCGACAAGTACACCGTCAACGACCTCGTGGCCGTCAACACGCTCAACGAGCAGATCGCGGACTTCCTGTCCAAGTCGATCCGGGCCCGGCTGAACATCGTCATTTCGGGCGGCACCGGCACCGGCAAGACCACCCTGCTCAACGCCTTGTCCGCCTTCATCGGCGAGCGAGAGCGGATCATCACGATCGAGGACCCGGCGGAGCTGCGGCTGCAGCAGGAGCACGTCATCGGCCTGGAGGTCCGGCCCCCGAACATCGAAGGCAAGAACGAGGTGACGCAGCGAGACCTGGTGCGCAACGCCCTCCGTATGCGTCCGGACCGGATAATCGTCGGTGAGGTCCGCGGGGCCGAGGCGTTCGACATGATGCAGGCCATGAACACCGGCCACGAGGGCTCCCTGACGACGATCCACGCCAACTCGCCCCGTGACGCCCTCGCCCGCATCGAGAACATGGTGCTCATGGCCGGCTACGAGCTGCCGATCGCGGCGATCCGGGAGCAGATCGCGTCCGCCATCCACCTCATCGTCCAGATCTCGCGCTTTTCGGACGGCACCCGCCGCATCGTCAGCGTGACCGAGATCACCGGCCAGGAAGGCAACACGATCAGCATGCAGGACTTGTTCGTCTTCGAGCGGCGCGGCGTCGACGCCGAGGGCCGGATCGTCGGCGAGCTGGTCCCGACGGGCATCCGGCCGCACTACCAGCACCTCTTCGCTTCGGCAGGGATCGAGCTGCCGGTGGCGATGTTCCTGAGGCCTATGTAATGGACACCTTGGTACTGCTGACAAGCATCTGCGGCGCCCTGGCCGTCTTCCTGGTCAGCTACGGGGCCTGGTCCCTGATCTCGGCGGAGCGCAGCCGCGTCGCGTGGCGGGTCAGCCGGACGGGCATCGGCATGAAGCCGGGGCTGCGCCCCTCCCAGGACGTGCTCGTCCAGGGCCGCTCCAGCCCGATTTTCTCTCCCGTCGACCGGGCGCTCGCGAAGTACACCTGGGCCGAGAAGGCCAGCCTGGAGCTGCAGCGCGCGGAGGTGAACCTCCACCTCTCCGAGTACATAGCCTTCCGCGTCCTGACCACCGTAGCGGCGTTCCTCGTCCTGGCAGCGATCGGCCTGGCGACGGGGGAGGTGCTCCTCCTGGTGGCGGCCGTGGGGCTGGGCGTCCTCGTCTACTGGTACATGGGCTTCTTCGTACGCCGGCGGGTGAAGCGCCGCCAGGACGCCATCGAGGCCCGCCTGGACGAGGCGCTGGTGAACATCGCGGGCTCGCTGCGGGCGGGCTTCAGCTTCCTGCAGGCGTGCCAGATGTCGCTGAACCAGCTGGAGTGGCCGCTCAAGCAGGAGATCGAGGAGATGCTGGAGGAGATCAACGTCGGCGCTTCGCTGGACGACGCCCTCCGGCACCTGGCGGAGCGCATCGAAAGCTACGAGGTGGACATCGCCGTCAACGCCGTCCTCGTCCAGAGGCAGGTCGGCGGCAGCCTGGCGGACATCCTCGACAACGTCGCCAAGACCATCCGGGAGCGCAGGGAGCTGCGCGGGCACGTCATGGCCCTGACGGCGCAGCAGCGGTTGAGCTCCTACATCGTCGCGGCCGTGCCCGTGATCATGGCCGTTTTCCTTTCGCTCTCGAACTGGGAGTTCATGAAGCCGCTCTTCGTGACCACGACGGGCAACATCCTGCTGGTGATGGGCGTGGTGCTGGACGTCTTGGGGTTCGTGGTCATGCGCCGCCTCACCAGGATCGATTTCTAGGAGAATGCAATGCTGGAAGTTCTGACGATTCTCCTGGTCTTCCTTTCGGTGTTCCTGATCGTGCTGGGCCTGAACGCCCGGCCCATGGACCCGGTGGTGGCGCGCCTGCGGGCGGTGCAGGCCGGCGTGCGGCCGCGCAACCCGGCGCTTTCGCAGCCGCTCATCCGGCGCTCGATCATGCCCGTCGCCGGCGGGGTGGTGAAGCTGATCCTCAAGCTGACGCCGCCGGAGTGGATCAAGGACGTCGAAAAGAAGCTCGTCTGGGCCGGAGGCGGGATTACCCTGCCCGGCTACGTGCTCATCGCCGTGGCCTCCGCCATCGCGTTTCCGGTGGCCTTCGTGATCTTCGCCAATACGCTCTTCGGGACGTTCACCACCGTCCTGGCGGGGATCGCCGGCCTGGCCATCGGCCTGTTCCTGCCCCGCTTCTGGCTGGGGGCCAGGATTGCGGAACGCAACTACCGGACGCGAAAGGCGCTGCCCGACGCGCTCGACCTGATGACGACTTCCGTCGAAGCGGGGCTTTCGCTGGACGCGGCCCTGATCCGCGTAGCCGAGTTCCAGCGGGGGCCGTTCCAGGAGGAGCTGACGGTGGCGCTCCAGGACATGACGCTGGGCAAGTCCCGCCGCGATGCGCTGGAGGAGATCACCCAGCGCCTCAACGTCTCGGAGGTGATCACCTTCATCCAGAGCGTGAACCAGGCCGAAGTCACGGGCGCGCCCATCGGCCAGGTGCTGCGCGTCCAGGCGGAGCAGGTGCGCGTCAAGCGCCGCCAGGCCGCCGAGGCCCAGGCCCAGCGCGCCCCCCTGCTCATGATCTTCCCGCTGGCGTTCTTCATCTTCCCGTCGCTGTTCATCGTCCTGTTGGGGCCCGCCGCCCTGACGATCATCGACCTGCTGTCGAACGGGAACGTGTTCCGCTAACCCTCAAGAAAGGCCCCAAACGACCATGGAAGCCACCCTCCAAAAGCCCAGGCCGAAGAAAGAAGCCCTGTTCCTCCCGGAGCCGGCGACCGTCGAGCAGACGGGCCTCGATTACGGCTTCATCCTCGACCTGACCCTGAAGACGATCTACTACATCGGCCGGCCCACGGCGCGCCTCCTCTGCGAGCGCATCTGCCTGCCGTTCAGCGTCATGGAGGGCGCCCTCGAGTTCCTGCGCCGCCAGGAGTACGTCGACATCGTCGGCTCGGCGGGCTTGATCGAGCAGGACTACCAGTATTCGCTGACCAGCAAGGGCCAGGGCAAGGTGCAGGAGGTCCTGGAGCGCAACCAGTACGTGGGCCCCGCGCCCGTCCCCTTCGACCTCTACGTCGACGTCGTGGCCCGGCAGACCATCGGCAACATCGAAGTCACGCCCGAGCGCCTGGCGGACGCCTTCGAGCGCCTGGTGCTGCATCCGGAGACCGTGGAGCAGCTCGGCACCGCCGTCGGCTCCGGCCGCTCGATCTTCATCTACGGGCCGCCCGGCAACGGCAAGAGCACCGTGGCCGAGTGCCTGATCTCCCTCCTCAGCGACGAGGTCCTGATCCCGTACGCGATCGAGGTCTTCGGCCAGTTGGTGCGCGTCCACGACCCCCGCGTCCACATCCCCAGCCGCCCGGACCCCGTGCAGGTGCTGCACGAGGACGAGATCTCCCAGGTGCGCGAGAACCGCGACCTCCGCTGGGCGATCTGCAACCGCCCCCTGATCATCGGCGGCGGCGAGATGACGCTGGCCGATCTGGAGATGCGCTACTCCCCGATCTCGAAGTTCTACGTGGCGCCGGCCCAGCTGCGCGCCAACAACGGCGTCCTGGTGATCGACGACTTCGGCCGCCAGCTGGTGCGGCCGGAGGAGATGCTCAACCGCTGGATGATCCCCATGGACCGCAACATAGACCACCTCACCTTCCAGACGGGCGAGACGGTGACCGTGCCCTTCGACGTCATGCTCCTGTTCGCGACGAACCTGCAGCCGAGCCAGCTGGGCGACGAGGCGTTCTTCCGGCGCATCCGCCACAAGATCCGCATCTCCGACCCGACGAAGAACGAGTTCAAGGAGATCCTGCGCAAAGTGGCGGCCCGCAAGGGCATCGGCTACGACGAGAAGACGGCGGACTACCTGATCAAGACGCATTACGAGCAGACGGGGAGGCCGTTCCGGGGCGTCCACCCGCGCGACATCTTCGACCTCATCGACGACATGGCGAAGTACCGCGGCGAAGACCCGGTGTTCAACCCGGAGTGGGTAGACCGCGCCTGCCGCTCCTACTTCGTCGAGGACTAGGCAGCCGCGCAGGCCGCACCCGCGAGAGAGTTGTACCGCTTGCGGCTATGGGGCCTTCAGTCTGACGCTATAGAGGATCCAGTTCACGCTGTCCAGATTTTTCCGCTGCGTTCGGTAGACTTCCTCGACCAAGAAACTGGTGGAAACTGAGTCGAAGAAGTTCTGAAAGTGGCTACGACCGTGCCCGTGAAAGTCTTTGCCCGCCTCGTAACGGGAATACAAATAGTAGACGGGTTGCTGGTTATCCAAGGCCTGCTGGACCCTTGATTTGAGGATTGTTTGCGCTGGCAGTCCACTGCCCCAATCGAGCCATAAATCGATCAGGTCGACAGATTGCGGCGCGCCAGGCGAATCATAAAAGCCGCGAGATACGGCACTTACAACCAATGATTCCTCGCCTAAGCTAGAAACGATGGGGCGCAGTTCAATGAGGAGACCTTCATCGGACTCTGTTGCCAGTGAAGGCCAATTGATAGCCATTGCGATGCTGATGGACGTCAAGAATATACCCAACAATATGGATGTACTTCTTGCAAAGATTCTGAGGGGGAGATGCCCAGTAAATGATTCCTTGATTGTCCACAGATATGAGATACCAATTGCGACGAGAATGGCCAGCAGTAATGCTGGCAACAGCATATACCGGTAGCTGTAAAAGGTGAACTGAGAGAAGATCACAGGCCAGGTCGCAAGCACATAGAGGATGAAGTAGAAGCCAGAAGGATGCATCCTTCGCAATCGAGCAAAGCCGACCAAAGCGAAAGGCACCAGAAGCGGCACCCCTATCGGCGCATATAGCATCTGCGCCCAATAGTCGATGAAATTCGGCAAGAAGCGCTCAAGAGATATTGCGCCTGTTGCTGAGCCTGGAAAAAGTGAGCCGGCCAGTAAGGCGAAGATCGTCATGCAAACTACAAATGCAGCGGCGCTGACAGCGACAGGCAAAGATAGTATGGCCGCTACAACCTGCCCCCATCGCACGCGGTTTTCAAATGGCTGCAGCCAGTAAATGAAGAAGCCAGGTAGCAACGCTGCGTACGTGAATCTAAAGTCTACAAGGACGGCCAGCAAGATCCCGTAAATTGTGTACATGAATACGCTTTTGCTTTGGCGAAGTCTGGGAGTGATAACGAGAATGGCGAGTGCCAGAAATACGGCGATATTGTCGAAAGCTGTAGACCTGGAGCTGTAGACGAAGTCCGGAGTTAGAGCGATCAGCGCCGCGTAAAGTAAGGCTATGCCTTTGTGCCTTGCAAGGTCTAATCCCAAGATAAAAGCCGCCAAGATCGTGAGTATGCCGGAGAGGGATACGACAATCTCTACGGTCTGTAGTGAATCAGGCAGAAGTGCGAAGAAGGGTGCGAGGAGAAAAACCGGCCCCGGAGGGTAGAGTTTGGAGGGGGCACTGAAATGGCCGAGGAAAGTCTGCGTGGCGGATATTCGATCATAGGTGTCTGGTATCCATCCGATTGGGGTGAAATTGAAGAGTCTCAAAGCAGCCCCAATGAGGAACGCAGATAGGAGGATTAGCGCCGCAGAGGGGGATGGAGGAAGAAATTTGCGATGAGGTGGACTGATGGGAACAGGGGCGGGTTCAGCGGAGGAAGTTCGGGAAAAGGATGCTTGTTGGATCATGTAACAAGCTAGTGGGCGTCGACGGCTGTCGGACCGAAGAGGGTTACACCGTTCTTTTCGTAAAGAACGGTGTATTCGAACGAGGTCGCCAAGGAATTGGCTAGCTCAGGGCAACAATCGCGAGCGTCGTTCAGCCCCACCGAATCGGTGGCTCTTGTCTGAGATGGCAGGAAGACGTATTCGAAGCGTGGAGCCAGGTCCCTCGTCCTTGCTTCGAGGCAATCAGCGCCCTCGTGGCGGCAATCGACAAGGTCGTCGTAGGCATCCGTCGTGGAGCTGAACTTGCCGCTCAGCCATTCCGTCCCTTGAATTGTGAGTACGCTCCTTCGCTCGGCGAGGGCGGGAAACCACTCGAGGGCTGGGTCAGCGCGCGCGATCCCCGTCGCCGGCATGACCAGGAAGACGGCGTCGGCGGGCGTGTTCGCCTTCACCCACGCCATCGCCTCCCGGTCCGCCTCCGGCAGCACCACCAGCGGCGAGCGCTCGTCCGTCATCGAATACAGCGCGGAGATGGGCGCGTAGACGAACAGCGCCAGCCCCACGGCCGCGTACGCCCATCGCGGCGTGACCTCGCCCCCTCCGCCCGCCGTTGGCCGCCGCAGGAGCGGCAGCACCACCTCGAACAGGCCGATGGCCGCCAGCATCGCCAACGGCGCCTCCGCCGTCGTCGCCGCCTTGCGGGGGTCGAGGATGAAGACCGCCAAGAGCCACGCCGGCAGGAGGAAACGGCGGTCTCGCACGGCCGCCAGCGCGCCCAGCAAGCCGAGCGCCGCGGCCAGCGGGAACAGCGGCTCCTCCGTCCACTGGAACAAAAAGAGGCGGAAGACCTCGAAGGGCGAATGGCCGCCGGTCCGGACAGCCGCCAGCAGGGGGTCCGGGCCCAGCCGCAGGAGCACCTCCAGCCACCAGGGAGCCGTCAGCACGCAGACGGCCGCGGCCAGCGCCGCCGAGCGCAGCACCGCCTGCCGGTTGCGGCCCAGCATCGAAAGGAAGACGCCCAGGCTCACGGCCACGAACCAGCCCATCTCCGGGTGGAAGAGGACCGTCGCCGCCGCGAGTACGGCGGTGGCGGGCAGGTAGCGCCTTTCGCCGCGGCTGTAGAGGAGATAGCCCTGCCAGACCGCCAGCACGGCGAAGAAGAGCCCGGGAGACCGCGTCAGGCCTCCGCCGACGATCTCCCAGTTGAAGGAGCGCGGCACGAACGCGAACACCAGCGTCGCCACCATGGCCATGCGCTCGGTCGGGAGCACCGCCTTCGCCAGGAGGTAGACGGCGACGATGGTGAGGACGCTGAAGGCCGCGGGCAGGTAGACGAGGAGGTCCAGCGTGCTTACGCCGGCCACGTCCGAGACGGCGGCGGCCAGGTAGAAGGCCGCCGGCGGATACGCGAAGGGGATGGAGCCGCCGTTGTAGGACGTGTACTCCGGCAGGCGGTAAGCGTTCGCCTTCAGGTCCTCCACCATGACGTAGAACATGCCGCCATCGTTGAGCGGGAAGCCTCCGCCCGTGGAGACGATGCCGAAGCGGAGGAGGGCGGCGAGCGCCACCCCGAAGACGAGGGCGGCCGAGAGCGCCAGCTCCCCGGCCGCGAGCGAGCGTCCGGGCGCGGCGGGGAAGAGCCGGCGCGAAAGCCATCTCAGCCGCGAGAGACGGGCGGGGCCGTCCGGTGCTATCGCTTCCGTAGGCCGCTCCTTGGCGCCCCGCGCCGCGGGGTCGTACTTCTACTAACCGAGGAATCAGCCCTTATGTTACCGGTTTTCGGCCGCGGCTAATCCGTCCGTTATCCCGCACCTGCCAGGCTCAAATTCAGACGAAAGCAGTCGATTACTCATACGTGAGCATCACACCGGCAGGCATCGGCTTCGTAGTCCTCATCGGGACGATCCTCGGGTTCCTGGTCCACTACCCGGTCGACCGCTTCCTGGGGATGTTCGTCTTGGGGTCGGTGTTCGGGGTCATGGCGATGGCAGCGTCATGGGCCGCCTTCTCGGTCTACGACTACTTCTTCGCCGGCTACGACCACCGCCGCCGCTAACGGACGCCCGTCCGCGCAGGACGCAGGAATCGAGGCGGCTTCCCGCCCCGCTTAGGGGATAGGGCGCCGGCGCGTAGGCGCCTCCCCGATACGGCGGCGGCGGCCGGAGGCCCATCATCGAGGGCGCAGACATGGCAGACATGAACGATAGGAGCGATACCGTGACCCGAAGACGCTACATGAGCCTTGCCACCTGGGCCCGCCAGCGCCACGAGCGCCTCGCCGGCGAAGGCAGCCCGTCCCGCCCATCGACCTCTCCTGGCTCGTCTGGCCGGACGCCTCCGCCGACGGCGCCGGCCCCCAGGCCGGGCGCGACGGCGCCTCCCGCGAGGCCGCCTAACAGGGCCTCCCAAGGCCCGCGGCGGCGTGAAAGCCGCCGGTTTTCCCGGCCAGGGCCCGTCGTCAGCCCCCGCCGTCCCGCCTTGCAGCACGCTTGCGCGATTCGCGCGTCCGATTGCAGGGGGGCGAAATCGTTATGTTTCTTTTACATCGGCAAGCTAGCCATGCATCGCAAACGTAATCCATAATGGGCGGGGCCCTGGAAGGGCTCGCCCAGGCCGGCAGAAGGCTCTGCTTGTAACGGTTCCCCCGCCATCGCGTTCTTCGAGTTGGAGCGCCGCTTCATCGAAGGCGCACAGCCCGCGAAGCGTGCTCTCAAGGAAGAGACGGGATGGTCCTATCCCAAGAGGAACGGATCCTCATCAGACGGGCGGCAGACCGCGACGGCGAAGCTTTCGCGACCCTTTACCTCCGTTATCACGATGCCGTCCATCGCCGCGTCAGCGCGCTCCTCTGCAACCGCCAGGAAGCTGATGACATAACGAGTGAAGCGTTCCTGCGCGCCTGGAACGCCATCGACCGCTTCGAGGACCGGGACGTCTCGATCCTCGCGTGGCTCTCGACGATTGCCCAGCGCCTGGCGCTGAAGCACCTCAGCAAGCGGCGGCCCAACCTCAGCCTCGACGACATCTCCCTCGAGGCCGACGGGCGGGAGTCGCCGGAGGAGGTGGCGGAGAGGGCGGTGCTGGCGGCGCGGGTCCGGCGGGCATTGGTGGAGCTGCCGCAGCTCCAGAGAGAGGTCCTCTCCAAGCGATTTCTGGAGCAACTGAGCTATGATGAGGTCGGCACGGCCCTGGGCAAGCCCGTGGGCACCGTGCGCGTGATCCAGCACCGGGCCCTGCGCGCGTTGCGTTCCGTCCTTTCGCTGACGACTGAAATGGAGAGGGCGAAGGCGGCCCCTACGGGAGCAAGCGGTGAGTAGCAGAGCGGCAGTCGCGACCCTGCCCTATAGAGTGCCGGCGCGTCCGGCGCGCATCCTGATCCACGTGCGGCGCGTGGAGGCGGTAGCCCTGCTCGTCGCGGCGGTCTACGTCGTCATCGCGCCGCACACGCACCCGCTGTTCGCGCTGCCCTTCCTGGCCACGGCCGTCCTCCTCCACCCCAGGCCCAGCGCCCGCGTCAACGCGAGGGCGGCGCACCGCGCCCGCCTGATCGAGTTTCTGGAGGTGGAAGCCGCCCGGCTCCGCCAGCGCTACATGGAAATCCGGGCTTTGCCCCTGTCGCTGGCGAGGACGCAGGCGCAGTGGCAGATCCGGCGGGAAATCGCCACCTGGATCGCGAGCGCGGAAGCCCGCTTCCGCGTCTTCCCGGAGTTCCGCCAGATCTTCGTCGAGCACCGCAAACAGGGCGGCATCATCGACGAACTGGACGCGTGCCTGCAGCGCCTGCGCGAGCTGAAGCGCCTGGGCGAGCTCAGCCAGAAGCTCCGGCTGCCCATCTAAGCGCCGTCCCGGCCCAGACGCCGTCTGGAGGCTTCTTTCCCGTCCGTCTTCTGCCGAAGCCCGGCGAACCGCCGGGTGACTCCGTGCCGCCCGCGGCGGTCCTTCTTCGAGCCCATAGACGGCTCGAGGCCGCTGGTCTCGCCTTCTCGCAAACGATCCGGAGGGGCGTCGGCAACGCCCGGGTTTCAGGGCAGGGTTCGCGACGTCCTGGGACGCTGCAGGCTAGGCCTCGTCCTTTCGCGCCAGGGTCAGGACGGAGAGGCCGACGGGCAGGCCGTAGCGGGCGACGATCGGGGCCTCCGCGCCGAGCACGGCTGCCATGAGGGAGTTCAGGGGCTCGGGCACGGGCCGCACGTCCGAGCGCGGCGGGCCGGCCGGAGGCCTCAGCTTGGACACGAGCCTGCGCACGAGGGCGATGGGGAAGAAGATCGTGTTCGAGTAGGACAGGCGCACGGGGTGGAGGCCGATGCGCCTCAGGCGCTGGGCGAACTCGCCCTTCGTATAGCGATGCTTGACGTGCGTGGCGAAATCGTGCGGGCCGTGGAGGAACATGAACGCCGGCTCGCGCCAGAAGAGGTACCCGCCCGGCTTGATGACGCGGCTCAGCTCGGACAGCGCCCGCGCCTCTTGCTCGGGGCTGAGGATCGCCAGCACGTCGAACACGGTCACGAGGTCGAAGGCGGCGTCCGGGAAGGGGATGGCCTCCACGCTGGCCCGGGCGATGCGGCCTCCCTGGCGCTGGTTGTAGAAGGCCGCGGCCAGATGGGAAACGTCGAAGGCGGTGACCTCGCCCAGGGGGGCGAGCAGGCTCAGGGAGCCGCCGCTGCCGGCGCCGCAATCGAGTATGCGCAGACGCCCTCGCTCGGCCGGCAGGAACCTATCGAAGAGGGCTTGCGTGATCTTGCGCTGGCCCCTGTACCACCAGAGGGTGTCCTCGAGGCGGTACATGGCCTCGTATTCAGAGGGCTCCAAGCGCTAGCCGTCCGCCTGTCCCGAGACCGCGGCGTCGGCCACGGCCGTCCGCTGGCGCGCCAGAAGCCTGACGCGCCGCTTTTGTTGCTGGAGGACGACGAGCTTGAAGTACCAGCGCACGAAGCCCCGGATTGCCCGCAGGACGCGCACCGGCTTGAAGAACTGCGACGTGCCGAAGGCGCGGGCGTAGTGGCTGACCGGGATCTCCACCATACGAGCGCCGGAGTCCTTGAGCTTGCGCACAAGCTCAACGCATATCGCCCCGTCGTTGGACTCCAGCTCGACGTCGCGCAAGGCCTCCCGGCGCAGGAGGCGGAAGTCGCAGTCGACGTCGCGGATCGGCAGAGAGAAGAGGGCGCGGGCGGCTTTCTGGTAGAGCGAGCCGACCAGCCGACGGTACCACGGGTCCTGGCGGCTGCGCTTGTAGCCGTTGACCACGTCCACGCCCGGCCGCATCAGCGCCGCGAGGATGGTCATCTCCGAAGGGTCGTACTGTCCGTCGCCGTCCGTGTAGAAGACGAAGTCCTTGGTCGCGGCCCGGAAGCCGCTGGCGAGGGCCGCGCCGTAGCCCTGGTTCCGCTCGTGCAGCACCAGCCGCAGGCGGGTGGACTCCGCCGCGAGGGCGCGCAGCACGTCCACGCTGCCGTCCCTGCTGCCGTCGTCCACGACGATGATCTCGTAGTCGTTGGTGACCTGGGCGAGGGCCTTTTCGACCTTGGAGACCAGGTCCGGGATCGTCTCGCGGTCGTTGTAGCAGGGGAAGAAAGCGCTGACGCTCGACAGCATGGGTCCGGCCTTTCACTAATTCGGGGGCCCTCGCGAGTCAGCGGCATTCTGACACGCGACCGGATACGGGTCAATTAAGGCGCGGGCGGCGGCCGCTTGCTCCTGTCTATCTTCCAGATTTCGATGAACCCGTAGGAGCGGTCCTCCAGGTTCGCTATCTCCTCCCCGCTCCGAAGCAGATAGCCGGAAAGCTCGAAGTAGTCCGCCGGCACGAGGCGCAACAGGAAGAACCGCGCCGTCCTCGTCAACACCACGTAGTCGGTCTCATAGCCGTCGAGCACCTGGCTGATGGTCTTCGTCTCCTCGGCGATGCGCGGGTTGGTGTGGTAGAAGAGGAGGTAATAGCTCCGATACTGCGTATCCGGCATGGCCCACCACAGGGACGTGGCGCCCAAGACGTGGGAGCCCGGGGGCACGTAGGCGCCGAGCTGCTCCCGAAGCGATAAATAGTCCGTGGCGTGGTCCCAGACTCGCGTGCCCTGGTATTGGGCGTAGACGCCTTCGGTGAAGACCAGGGCCAGGAAGATCGAGGCCGCGCCCGCGACGGCCAGGCGCCGTGCATCGAACCCCTCGAGCAACGCAGCCGGCCGGTTGGCGCGCGCGTAGTCGAGCGCCCAAAGCAGCAGGGATGCCAGGCCGATGCAGAGGAACGGCATGAAGCCGATCCAGTAAAAGTAGATCTTCTGCGCCTCCAGCACGGCGTATTCGAGGGGCACCACGGCCAGGATGAAGAACAGCAGGCGCTGCTCTCGCGTCCTCTCCTTGAGCGCTCGCCAGCCCGCGGCAGCGGCGGAGAGCGGCAGGCCGATGAGGATAGCCGCCTTGGAGCTCGGACGGTCCGTCAAGGCCTCGCGGAGCGAAATCCAGCTGAACGGGAAGCGCTTGCTTTCGCGCTCCACGTTCCGGACGTAGAATCCGGGGTCGGTGAACTTGATCCGCCGTTCGAGCGTGCTGGTCTGCCCCTCGAACTCGTCCAGGTTGGGCGCGATGTAGGCCGCGTACGGAAGGGCCACGACGGCGGCAGCCGCCGCGACGAGGAGGAGCAGCTTGACGCGCTCCCTGAGCGGCCCGGCTTCGAGCAGGAGGTAGAGGCAGACGGGGAGGAGGAAAAAGGCGGCGTAGAACTGCATCAGGGTCGCGAGGGACAGGAGCACTCCCGCCGCCACGGCCCGGCGGGGCGTAGGCCTGAGGACCACTAAGCACGCGGCCAGCGTGAACGGCACGGGGGCGAGGTCGTACCGGATGGAGCGGGCGGTCTCCTGCAAGGGCAGGCCCGTATCGAAGCCGATGTTCAGCCGCAGGAACAGCAGCAGGCCGGTCGCGAGCATGCCTCCCGCAACCCCCTGGAGGCGCCGCCCGAAGAGAAAGACCAGGCCGATGGCCGCGAGGCCGTAGGCGACGCTGACGAGGCGGCCGGCGAGGACGCTGGTGCCGGCGATCTTGAAGACCGCGGCGAGGACGAGGTGGTGCAGCGGCATGTTGAAGAAATAGACTTCGTCGGCGCGATAGAAGCCGGCGAAGAGGTCCGTGCCGAAGACGCCCTCCGTGGCCAGCTTGTGGGAGGCGGAAAGGATCCAGATCTCGTCGTCGGTGGGAGCGGGGTGGTTCGCCAGGTTGGGCAGGACGAAGGCCAGGAAGAGGGCGCACGCCAGGAGGACGAAGCCGGCCTCCACGGCCACCGCGCGCTTTTCCGTGAGCTGGAGCCGCCTCTCGGCCAGCCAGGTTTTGCTCCAGCTCAGGCCTTCTGCCACGCGCTGCCCTCCGCCGGCGATTCTAGCAGGCTATCCACGAACTACCCCCCAGCTCGAAACCCCGCGGCAGCGGCGGCCAGGCGCCGGCTTGCGATAGGCCGCTGCTTGCCGCCACACTGCCTCGGGAAGCAGACCGATGCCAGTCCAGCCGGCGGACCCAAGGGGAAACTACAGCGCTCACCGCCACGAAATCCTCGCGGCGATCGAGGGTGCGCTCGAGCGCGGCGCCTACATCCTCGGCCCGGAGGTCAAGGCCTTCGAGGGAGAATTTGCCGCCTACCTGGGCGTGCGCGAGGCGGTCGGCGTGGCCAGCGGCACGGACGCCCTGCACGTGGCCCTTCGCGCCCTCGGCATCGGGCCGGGCGATTCGGTGGTCACGGTCTCGCATACGGCCGTCGCCACCGTCGCGGCGATCGAAATGGCCGGGGCGACGCCGGTGCTCGTGGACGTCGATGAGGCCCGCATGACGATGTCGGCGGCGGGCCTTCAGTCCGTCCTGGAGTCCCTGGCATCGCGGCACCGTTTCCGGGCGGTCATCCCGGTGCATCTCTACGGCCTGCCCGCCGATATGGGCGCGATCCTGCCGGTGGCGCGGCGCTACGGCCTGGCCGTGCTCGAGGACTGCGCCCAGGCCCACGGCGCCGAGATCGACGGGAAAAAGGCCGGCTCGTTCGGCGATATCGCCGCGTTCAGCTTCTATCCGACGAAGAACCTCGGCGCGATCGGGGACGGAGGCGCCATCGTCACCGGCGACCCCGCCCTCGCCGCGCGCGTGCGCGAGCTGCGCGAATACGGCTGGCGGGAGCGCTACGTGAGCCGCGAGGCAGGCGTTAACTCCCGCCTCGACGAGCTGCAGGCCGCGGTCCTCCGCGTCAAGCTCCGCTACCTCGACGCCGAGAACGAGCGCCGCCGGCAGATCGCGGCCAGGTACAACTCCGCGCTGGACCGCAGCGGCCTCGCCCTCCCGCGAGAGGCGCCGGGCACTCGCCACGTCTACCACCAGTACGTGGTGCGGACGCCGCACCGGGACGCTCTGCGGGCCTTCCTTGCCTCCCGCGGCGTAAATACCCTCATCCATTACCCCGTGGCCGTCCACGAGCAGCCGGCGTATGCGGGCCGCATCGAGACTGAGCCCGGCGGCCTGCCGGTGACGGAGCGAGTCTGCCGCCAGGTGCTGAGCCTCCCCGTCCAGCCGGAGCTCACAGACTCGGAGGTCGACCAGGTGTGCGAGGCGCTGCTGGCGTTCCGGCCCTAGGTCGTAACCTCACCGGCCCCTTGGAGGGCGGGGGGATCGACAGCCTCCCAGCATGAAAGGACGCTGCGCAGCTTATTCCGAAGCCGCGGCTTTCAGGCCGCGGGGACGTTTTCAACACGCTGCCAGGGACGCATCTGGCGGCTGACAGGTGTCCCGGCCGGGGCGTGGGGCTCGATGCTGAGACGCCGCGGTCGGGAGGCCGCAGCTACACGGCCCCCGCCGTCCGCGGACAGCGCTACCCGCCGCCGGGCTCCAGGGGCCGGCCCCGCTGCAGGCGCCGCTTGTACTGGCGCTTGTAGTACTCCGCGTACTCGCCGGACTTGACGCGCTCCCACCAGGCCCGATTGTCCCTGTACCAGGCCACGGTGCGCTCCATCGCGGCTTCGTAGTCGAACTTCGGTTGCCAGCCGAGGGCGCGCACCTTGCTCGTGTCCATGCTGTAGCGCGCGTCGTGGGCGGCCCGGTCCTCCACGAACCGGATGAGCGAGCGGGGCTTTTCGAGCAATGCCAGGATGGTCTCGGCCACTTCCAGGTTCGTGCGCTCGTTGTCGCTGCCGACGTTGTAAGCCTCTCCCGGGACGCCTTTGTGGAGGAGGATGTCCAGGGCCTCGCAGTTGTCCTCGACGAAGAGGCGGTCGCGGACCTGAAGGCCTTCGCCGTAGATGGGGAGCGGCAGCCCGTCCAGGGCGTTGGTGACGAACAGCGGCACGAACTTCTCGACGTGCTGATAGGGGCCGATGTTGTTGGCGCTGCGCGAGACGACTACCGGCAGGCCGTACGCCCTGCAGAAAGAGAGGCACTGCTGCTCGCCGCCCGCCTTGCAGGCGGCGTAGGGGTTCGCGGGCGTCAAGGGGTCGGTCTCACGCGCCGGCGCGTGGGGATAGCGGGGCCCGTAGACCTCGTCGGTCGAGACGTGGAGAAAGCGCTCCACGCCCTCCCTGAGCGCCGCCTGCAGTACGACGAAGGCGCCGTGGATGTCCGTGTCTATGAAGGGCTTGACATCCATAAGCGAGCGGTCCACGTGAGTTTCGGCCGCCAAATTGACCACTGCCCACGCGCCTTCGATCGCGGCCGTGACGGCTTCCGGATCGCAGATATCGCCGTGGACGAAGCGATAGCGCGGGTCGCCTTCGACATCGCGCAGGTTCTCGAGATTTCCCGCGTAAGTCAGCTTGTCTAAATTGACGATTTCGTAGTCGTAGCGATTTAGGAGATGGCGGATAAAGTTGCTGCCGATGAATCCGGCGCCGCCTGTTACCAGGACCTTCTTCACAAGAGCGTCCTGAAAACGCTTTCTTTACTCATGGAAGCAGATTGTAGCCTGGACGGCATTCTCGGCATAGTCACGATCCGTCCGAGGCCGCTTGCGGCGGATTCGACGCCGTGTTACACCTTGGAAAACGGCGGACCCGGGGCTTAGCTCGATGCAGCGCGAGGTCCGGAGCCAGAGGGGGCAGCTGCCAGTGCGTCCATCGCAGCGCGCCAAGCTCTGGGCCAAGCTCCTTCTCACCGTCCTCGTTAGCCTCCTTTTCGTGTACCTGTTCCTTCAGGGCATCGACCTGGAAGAGGTCGCCGACGCCCTCGTCAGGGCCGACTACGTCTACGTGCCGTTCGCCTTGCTGCTCTTCGCGGCGTCGCTGGTGCCGCGGGCGCTGCGCTGGCAGGTCTTCTACAGGCCGGAAGCCGTGCCCCTGCGCACCCTCTTTCCCGTGCTGCTGGTCACCTACGCGGGGAACAACCTGCTGCCCCTGCGCGCGGGCGAGATCGTGCGCGCCCAGCTCTTGCGCGACAGGGCCGGGATTTCGCGGCTGCGGACGCTGGGCACCGCGGCCGTCGAGCGCCTCTTCGACTTCGCGGTGCTGGGCTCGTTCGTGCTCCTCGGGGTGTTCCTCGGCAACATCGGCTTCGCGTTCGCGGCCGCGGGGCTGCTGCTGGCGGGAGGCTCGCTCCTGGGGCTGGTCGTGGGCTGGGCCTTCGTCCGCAGGCCGGAGGCCCTCGAAGGAGCGCTGTCGCGGCGGATAGTGCCGCAGGCATGGCGGGAGCGGGCCAAGGAGTACGGGGAGCTGGTGCTCGCGGGGCTTGGCGTCCTCCGCTCGCCGGCCAGCTTTCGGGACGCGGCTGCCCTTACGGTCGCGGCCTGGCTGCTGGAGTTCGGGATGTATTACCTGATGGCGCTCTCGTTCTCGCTGGGAGAGAGCTATCTCACCATCGCCTTTGCCGGCGCCGCCGCCAATCTCGCCCTGTCCGTCCCGTTCTCTCAGGCCGGCGTGGGGCCGTTCCAGACCGTTACAAAGGAGGCCCTGCTTCGATTCGGCGTGGCCGCGAACGCCGCCGCTGCCTACGCCATAGCCCTGCACGTGGTCCTGGTTGGGCCCGTCAGCGTAGCCGGCCTCCTCGTCCTCTGGGCGACCCTGCAGTCCGGCAGCGCAATGGTCCGGAGGGCGATCGTCGCCGAGACCACGGACCCCGTCGCCTGACGGGCCCACGGCGCCGCCTGGCGCCACGTAGCCGGGTTTCCCACCCGGCGTCTTCGGCGCTCGGGTCCGTGCGGTCTGCCCGACGCGCCGCTTGTACCGCAATGACGGGACGCGCTAGGCGACAGAGAGCCAGATGCCGGCCATGCTGAGGAACGTCCCGGCCCAGACGCGGCGGCTCACGCGCTCACGCAGCAGCAGCCAGGCCAGCGGCGCGGCGAAGATCGGCGAGGTCGACGTCAGCACGGCCACGCGCCCCGCCTCGCTCTGGTCGGCGGCGTAGAGGAAGCA
>Ga0073934_10003466_pt1 | contig 28981 bp, 27 predicted proteins | sample LarsenN4metaG_FD_76834 | JGI IMG/M metagenome (GOLD analysis project Ga0073934, IMG submission 76834) | Hot spring sediment bacterial and archeal communities from British Columbia, Canada, to study Microbial Dark Matter (Phase II) - Larsen... ... | reverse complement strand
CTGGCGTGCATGCGGGCGAAGGAGTTTATTTTGCCTATCCAGATCGCGGTTGGCTTCTGGTATTTCTCGATGATCGCCTGGTCTACAAAGAAGAGCTCAAAGCCGAGGAATTGCGTGCCCTTGCAAATTCTTGGGCCTATGAGGATCGATTCAAAACACGGCTTGATGAAGCTTCCCGGCCGTAGGTTCTTCGCTGATACTCCGTATGACACCAGCATCAGAAGATGGCTTGAACATCGTGATGGCAGCATCCGAGGCTGTTCCGTATGCCAAGACGGGTGGATTGGCCGATGTGGTTGGTGCGCTAGCAATTGAGCTAACGAAGTTAGGGCATCATGTGACGCTGCTGATGCCGGGGTACCGAGGTCGAGCAACCGGTGAGTCTCGCCAACTAGCCATGCGACTTTCTATTCCGGTGGATGGGGAGCCGGTAGACGTAACGGTGGAAGAAGAAAATGTAGCAGTGACAGGTGCGTTGCATCGTTTGAGAGTACTATTTGTACGGTACGATCCCTACTTTGATCGCGAAGGGCTCTACCAACAAGATCATCATGATTATCCGGACAACCTGGAGCGGTTTATCTTATTCTCTCGTGCTGTCCTCGAGATAGTGCGTAATTTGATTCAGATTCGAGGAGAGAAGATTGATGTGCTGCACTTACACGATTGGCAGACAGCCCTGTGCGCAGTGTATCTGAAAACCCTTCCTCACGAGTATAGGGGACTCGAGCAGCTGAAAGTGCTCTTGACCCTGCATAACATGGGTTATCAAGGAACCTTTCCCGGCCAGCTGTTTGCCAAGACAGGGCTTCCTTCATCATTATTTTCCCCAAGCGGTATCGAGTTCTATGGGTCGGTTAATTGCCTGAAGGGCGGCATCATTTTTTCAGATGCTGTTTCTACGGTGAGTCCCACCTATGCGAAGGAGATCTTGACCCCAGAATATGGGTGTGGTCTTGAAGGCGTACTGGCCAGCCGTGCGGATGGTGTCAAAGGGATTACAAATGGAATCGATGTTGCTACTTGGAATCCCCAGACCGACTCCTACCTGCCCGCTCACTATATGGTTACTGACTTGTCGGGTAAACAAGCATGCAAGCGAGCGCTCCAACAGGAACTTGGACTGCCGAATCGTGATGTTCCTTTGTTGGCTGTGATTGGTCGGCTGACCTTTCAGAAGGGCTTTGATCTCTTGGTAGATGTGATTCCTGAACTCATGTTCTTAGATATGCAAATCGTCGTGCTCGGGATGGGAGAGCGCCATTTGCAACAACAATTGAATGCAGTCAAAGCCAAATATCCTGATCGTATTGGCTTATGTCTAGGTTTTGATGAAGGGATGGCGCATCGCATTGAAGCTGGTTCTGATATGTTAATTATGCCGTCTCGCTATGAGCCATGTGGATTAAGTCAGCTGTATAGCCTTCGATACGGCACAGTTCCCATTGTGCGCCGTACCGGAGGATTGGCGGATACCGTTGTTCCCTTTCGACCGTCGACGGTGAAATCTGGAGGTGCAACTGGCTTCCATTTCATTGATGTTTCTGCTGATTCTCTGCTCTCGGTGCTCTTGCTCGCGCTTCATGTGTACAAAGAGCCGGAGAGGTGGCAGTCTTTGATCCACGCGGGAATGAAAGTAGACTCGTCTTGGAATCGATCGGCAAAACTATACGTCGATTTATACAGAGGGCTGCAGAGGAGAAAAATAGAAGGCTAGCGAACGTTGAAGGAAATGTTAATCCCTTGACCGAGTTTTGTCAGCAATGTCTTTGCCCTTAAAACGTAGTAAGAACTTTCTTCCCTATGGAGTTTAATGACTGAAACCAAAAGATCACGCGCGACATCAGCCTGTCCTTGATTAAGAGCTAATTCTCCGGTATGCAGGGCACAAGCGGCAGCCATTGCTTCTACATCAACGGCTACCCGATTCGTGGGATTGGCCACTAGACGCTCAAGGTGAGTCGGCAACGGTAGAATGAACCCTTCGTTCCCATCCAACCTTTGGCTAGCGGAACGCAATTGTGTTAGGTCGGAAGTCGCTTGGTCTAAGTTAGAGGTGGATTTGCAATCGGCGTAGGCATTCCACAGTGACATGAAGCCGCTATTTTTTAGTTCCGTCAATTGGGATGAAGGCCCGGTTGTACAGCCTGAAACAAAAACCACTATCCCCAACAGTCCCAACACCAGTCTTTCTCTGAGAGTGTCACAATTCATTTCACCTACCTTAACTCCTTGGCAGGTGGAATATGCAAACGATAGACCGGAAAAATATCGTATAGAATCAAAGGAAATAAGAGAATTTTATGGATTCACATAGTGGTAATGTGTCATTCTCGACTCAGTGTTGCGTCATTGACACAGGGAGGGAAATCAAAAAGCCAACGGAAGGCAGCGGAGCAAGAGCTTCAAGAATTGAAAATCTGGACTAGAATTCCAGTACGGGTGGTAGCGTTGGTCTTTCGCATGATGTGCTTAATGTGTTCCTTTACAGTTTGCTCAGTGATCTGGAGGGCATTAGCAATTTCTTTATTGGTCCACCCTTTTGCAAGGTGTTCAACAACTGATTGCTCCCGATTAGTTAATTGAAAACGTTCTCGAGCATGTTCTGTATTGAGATTTTGTTTTCGTCCCAACTCTTCCATGGTTACCACTAGCCTGGCGTTTTGGACGCCTCCTCGATCCGGTAAACCAAAGCCTCTCAGAAGGATGGGCTGATTAGGGTCGCCTGTCACACGCTTGAGTTCGAATTGTTCCCAATCCTTGGCCTCTGTGCGTATGTGAAGAGCTTTAATAATTTCAGCACAAAGCTCGGTGAGGGCCGTCGGGAGGACTCCATGCGCTGAAATCGTGGATGCTTTCCCATGCTCGACGGCGTTGATCTTTTTGGCAAGCTCTGTAGCTTGTCGATTCATATGGAGAAGTTGCATGGATGCCGACAGCACCACTATCCCCGACCCCGCCCTTTGATCAGCAAGGGCATCTGTTTGGTCAATACCTCTGACTGCCTCTGTCATAATACGTCTCAACAGCAAGTTGCTTAGCTCGATCGGAGATACGCTTAGAGTATGCAGGAATAATACCTAACCCTTTCGAGGGAGTCAACATATACCTTTGGAAAAGCAGCCTACGTCATCGGTATTGTTGATTCTGGAGGCAATAAATATATTTCACTAGACTTGAGATCAGGTTTGTCAGGTTAGTGAGCTGGTTTGGGCATGGCCTTGCCGATATCGAATAGTCTATATGCGTCTTAACATCTAGACAGGAAAGATAGCGCATCGATTCTTTCAAGAGGGGAGGAATGCACGTGACGTCAATGGAATGGGAATGGCCGATAAGAGATAGCTATGAAAACCATAGTGAGCGGGCGGCACTGCTGAGGTCAATCCTTTATGAGATGACGGCGCCAGAAGCAGGAAACGGTAGCCTGGTTCGAGGGGGGAAGGCGCTATCGCTGAATATTAGTAGCGGAGGTATGTTGGTTCTTATGGACCAAGCCCCGGATATTAAGCAAGTATTGAAAGTCTACGTGCCGACACCCATAACGATTGCTGAAACGCCAACGCTTGCTGAAGTGCGCTGGACAAGAAAGCTTCCGATTGGAGGTTCAAACAGCCACGTCACGTATTTCGTCGGGCTTAAGTTCATGTTCTAGTTTCTCTGCACAACCGGCCAGTTCCATAAGCATTAGTAATGTCGGATAAGTCGATCATTGTCATGTGAATCCCTGCTTGAGGTCCACAGAGCTGGGGTTTTGAGATATCGTGGTGTTGAGAGGTGATCGAGTGGCAATCCGATAATCCCGCAAGTTGGCATTTGCGGCAAAAATTGCAAGTCTCCTCGTGCGTGGGGCCAAGTGGCTAATGCGTCAACATAACAATTTCCAGAATAGAGTCTCAAGCCCGCGATACAACTTCCTCGTTATCAGGATGAAAGAGCCGTATCGGCAGAGTAGAAAGGGTTCAGGCTGCTGGCGGATGCGTCAATGAGTGGAACGTCGATCGAAAGCTTCTCCAAGAAGAATTGCTGTTGTCTTGTGGAGACGGTTTTTTATAGCAAGTTGACTTGGGAAGGATAGTTTATTAGAAGGTTAAAGCTCCGGTGAATACCGGCACGGCGGTAGCCTGTTTGGATGAGAGATCGAGCCATGAACGATTCTTTTTTAGATAGATCGAGATATTGGGAGAAACGATGGTATGTACTTAATGCAAAGTCGCACCACGAACAGCTAGCCGAGCAGAACATTCGACGCATGGGATTGGAGTGTTTCTTGCCACTTTTGCAAGAACAGAGGACTATTCGAAACCAGGTAAGAACCCTAATTGGTCCTCTCTTCCCGGGGTATCTATTCGTCCGAATAAATCTATCCGAGCACTATCGAGCGGTGTCTTATGCCAGAGGAGTTAGGAAAATCGTAGAATTCGGTACAACTCCTGTGGAGGTCGATATTTCGCTGATTGACGCCATCAAGAGTAGAATGGCAACTCCAGAAGCGTGTGAACTGAAAAGACCGAAGGAGCTGAGTAGCGGCCAGTGCGTTCAAATTAAGGACGGACCATTCGTCGGACTTGAGGCCGTGTTTATACGAAAGATGTCTGGACATCAAAGGGCGATTGTACTCCTGCGTACACTCGCACTTCAGGCACGGGTTGTAATGGAGATCAACCGACTAATTCCGTATGCAGCTGCGTGATCTCAGTCGATTCCGAGGTTTTGACGGGGATCCCTTCCAAGTGTTGGCCTGAGCAAGGAGGAAAGAGCATGAAGGCAGTAATTCTTGCAGGAGGATGGGGAACTCGACTATCCGAAGAGACCACTCTGCGACCGAAACCTATGGTGGAAATCGGTGGGAAACCAATCTTGTGGCATATCATGAAGATTTATGCTGCGCACGGGGTAAAGGAATTTGTTATTGGTCTTGGCTACAAGGGAGAGATGATCAAGGACTATTTCCTCAACTTCTATGCGTTCAATAAAGATATTTCGGTCGACCTTGGGAGTGGAAAAACAACGATTCATGACGGGAGACAGCACGAAGACTGGAAAGTACATCTTGTCGATACTGGTCTACATACTCAGACTGGAGGTCGGCTCAAGCAGCTGAAGAAATGGATAGGCGATGAAACGTTTTTGTTTACTTATGGAGATGGGGTTTCAGATGTCGACATTCAAGCCACTATTAAGTTTCACAAGTCTCACGGAAAGTTAGCCACCGTTACTTCAGTCCTGCCTCCGGCTAGATTTGGGCGGCTTGTGTTTGATCAGGATCACATCGTCGACTTTAAAGAAAAACCTCATGCCGATGAAGGGTGGATCAATGGTGGTTTCTATGTCCTTGAGCCTAAAGCCATTGACTACATCACAGGTGACGACACTGTGTGGGAGAGGGGGCCAATCGAGCAACTCACGAAAGATAATCAATTGATGGGTTATCGGCATGATCGTTTCTGGTCCTGTATGGATACCCTGAAAGAGAAGAATTACTTGGAGGAGCTGTGGCAGTCATCGAAGGCTCCCTGGAAGATATGGTAGGATCGTCTGACCATTTCGTGTTCTTTTCTCCATCTTGCTTGTCCCCGTTAGCCCGTTAGAAGGGAACGAGAGAGTCTGTGAGCTTTCCGCAGCAAGTATGCCAGGAAGCGAAAACTTGGAATCGATGTCGGTATGCTGCTTCGGCATTCTAGAGATGGCTTCGTTGGTCAAAGCTGTGATTGCGGCAAGCAGGGCAGTTAAAGATGGCAATTAATCGGGAGTAGGGCATGAAGATTCTAGTTACAGGGAACATGGGATATGTCGGCCCATTGGTGCTGCGTCGTTTGCGAGAATCCCATCCTCAAGCAACGCTCATGGGCTACGATATGGGCTACTTTGCACATTGTCTAACGGGTGCTCCCCGCCTCCCGGAAAGTCGGGCCGACCTTCAATATTTTGGAGATATTCGACATGTTCCTGAGCAGATCCTGCATGGAATTGACGCTATCGTCCATCTCTGTGCCATCTCAAACGATCCTATGGGCGCCACTTTTGAAAAGGTTACCCTCGATATAAACCATCGAGCGAGTATTGATCTTGCTGGGAAAGCAAAGCGAGCAGGCGTTAAGAAGTTTGTGTTTGCATCGAGCTGTAGTGTGTACGGCTTCGCTGAAGGTGGCCCCCGCCGAGAAGACGATGCCTTGAATCCTCTTACGGCATACGCCAAATCGAAAGTTCAAACGGAGCATGACTTGGCATCGCTTGCATCGGACACTTTCACGGCGACCTGCCTTCGATTTGCAACAGCATGCGGTATGAGTGATCGACTACGATTGGACCTTGTGTTGAATGATTTTGTGGCCAGCGCTCTTGTATCAAGACGCATCAGCATACTGAGCGATGGGACTCCATGGCGTCCCTTGATTCACGTTAAAGATATGGCGAGAGCCATCGATTGGGCTGTGCAGCGAGACCGTCGAGATGGTGGATCCTTTCTAACCATCAACGTGGGAAGTGATGAATGGAATTATCAGGTAAAGGACTTGGCAGCGGCCGTGGCCAATCTTGTGCCAAATGTGGAGGTCACAATAAACAAAGATGCGCAGCCTGACAAACGTTCATATCGGGTCAATTTTGACAAGTTCTCCAAGCTGGCGCAAGGATTTCTCCCGATGATGGATCTTCAGAGTGCCGTGAGGGATCTCCGCGACGGACTCATGGCTATGAAGTTCCATGATTCCGAATTCCGGACGAGTGAACTGATACGATTGGTGACCTTGAAGCGACTGCGTGAGGGGGGCCATCTGACAGACGACCTTGTGTGGAAGGATCGAATTAGTAGTTGAGGTCCTAGTCGGCGCCTCCGACGATTTGTGCGCTGTATCGTTGTATGTGAGAAAGAAGGAGATTTCGGCATGGGGCGATCAGAATGTCGGTCATGTGGTGCGAAGCTCGAACACACATTCATTGATCTTGGTATGTCTCCATTGGCCAATTCCTACATTAAGCCCGACCAGTTGAATCGTATGGAGCCGTTCTATCCATTGCATGTGTATGTTTGCGAGGAGTGTTTGCTGGTTCAGTTACAGCAATTCTCAACACCGCATGATATTTTTTCAGATTACGCGTATTTTTCATCATTTTCGGACTCCTGGCTTGCACATGCAAAAGCTTATGTCGACATGATCGTAGAGCGATTCAGGTTGGATCGCAGCTCCAAAGTCGTGGAGATCGCCAGCAACGACGGGTATCTCTTGCAGAACTTCGTGTCGCGGGGCATCCCCGTGCTGGGAGTCGAGCCCGCCTCCAATATAGCTGAGGTGGCGAAGAAGAAGGGAATCCATACGAAGGTGGCCTTCTTTGGGGAGAAGACGGCTCTGGATTTAGCTGCTGAGGGATGGGTTGCTGATCTGATCATCGGGAACAACGTGCTGGCCCATGTCCCGGATCTGAATGATTTCGTGAGTGGGCTCAAGATGTTGCTGAAACCGACGGGCCTGATCACCATGGAATTCCCGCATCTTCTTCAGCTAATGCAGCAGAACCAATTTGATACCATCTATCATGAACACTTTTCCTATTTTTCTTTCTTGGCGGTCGAGCAGGTGTTTGCTCGGCATGGAATGAAGCTGTTCGATGTAGAGGAGCTATCGACTCATGGGGGATCTTTGCGAATCTATGCTTGCCACAATGATGATACCTCCAAGCTCATAGAGGCGCGGGCGAAGGAGCTGAAATTGCGAGAAGAAACCGCCGGATTTGGTCAGCTGAATCACTACCGTTCGTTTGGCTTGCAAGTTGAAGCGACGAAGAGAAAGTTATTGTCCTTTCTCATCTCTGCGAAGCAGGATGGCAAGCACGTTGTTGGTTATGGGGCTCCTGCAAAGGGCAATACGCTGCTCAACTATTGCGGGGTTCGGGCGGACCTTATTGATTACACGGTCGACCGGAGTCCACATAAGCAAGGGCATTTTTTGCCTGGAGTGCATATCCCGATTTATGAGCCAGGACGAGTGCGCGACACACGTCCTGACTATCTCCTGATTCTGCCCTGGAATATTCGGGAGGAAGTGATGCAGCAAATGAGCTACATTCGGGAGTGGGGAGGGAAGTTTGTTGTTCCGATTCCTGAAGTGCAAGTATATTCATGATTTTCATAGAAACCGCTCTCAAGGGTGTATTCCTGATCGATGCTGAGCCGATACGAGACGAGCGGGGAATGTTCATGAGAACTTGGTGTCAACGGGAGTTCGAGGCTCATGGTCTTCCAGATACATGGGTACAGTCAAGCGTTTCGGTGAACACTCAGACAGGAACCATGCGAGGGCTGCACTATCAATCTGCTCCACATGAGGAAGTGAAGTTAGTTCGTTGCACGGCAGGTGCCATCTATGATGTTATCGTCGACTTACGGCCTGCATCACCGACGTATTGTCAGTATGTCGGGATAACGCTCTCGGCAGACAATCGCAGGGCCGTCTATATTCCGAAATCTTGCGCCCATGGATTTCTCACACTCGAGCGAAATAGCGAAGTGTTGTACTACATGTCGGAGTTTCACGCACCTGCTAACGCTCGAGGGATTCGATGGGATGATCCAGCGTTCAAGATTGGGTGGCCTGCACCTATTTTGGTCATCTCAGAGAAGGATCGAACGTGGCCAGCATTTCTTAAGAACAGTGTATAGCCATCATGACATTAGCAGATCCAGGGGCATCGAGCGGTGAAGAGTTCGGCAAAGAGATGCTCAACCTCATAGTGGAGCTTTATCCAATATGCCGGAGTATTACTGGTGAGGGTGTCAGAGAAACTCTTCGAGCGATTCGAAAGCGTATTCCGCTTGAAATACACGAGGTGCCTAGCGGAACCAAGGTGTTTGATTGGACGGTTCCGTTAGAGTGGAACGTAACGGATGCCTATGTCATGAACCGGGAAGGGAAGCGGGTCATCGATTTCAAAGCCCACAATTTACATCTGATGAGCTACAGTACACCGGTAAGGGGAAAAATGTCCTTGACAGAACTAAGCCCGCATTTATTCACGCTGCCGGACCATCCAGTGTGGATTCCTTACCGAACCTCATACTACAGGGAAAACTGGGGATTTTGCCTTCGACACGCAGATTTCGAACGATTATCCGATGACGAATACGAAGTCGTCATTGATTCGAGTCTTCAGGCTGGCTCACTCACCTATGGCGAGGCCTATTTGCCGGGTGAAATTTCCGATGAGGTTCTCGTCTCCTGTCATGTGTGCCATCCTTCTCTGTGCAATGATAATTTGTCGGGTATTACGGTAGCGGTCAGGCTGGCAGAGACCATGGCTACCCGCCGAAGACGATATTCGTACCGTTTTCTCTTTATTCCAGGAACCATTGGGTCGATTACATGGTTAGCTCAGAATGAACAGACGGTGTCTCGCATTAAGCATGGGCTTGTTTTGACCGGGGTAGGTGATGCGGGGAACATCACCTACAAAAAGAGTCGTCAAGGCAATGCGGAGATCGACCGGGCGATGGCGCATGTGCTGAAGCATTCGGGAGTGACCTATACCATCATCGACTTTTTCCCTTATGGGTATGATGAGCGACAGTATTGTTCTCCGGGGTTTGATTTGCCTGTTGGATGTTTCATGCGGACGCCACATGGCCAATATCCGGAGTACCACTCCTCTGCCGATAATTTGGATTTTGTGAAGGCGGACTCTCTTGTACAGTCGTATACCCGGTGCCTAGAGGTGTTTGAGTTATTGGAAAAAAACCGAACATACCTGAATCAAAACCCGAAGTGCGAACCGCAATTGGGCCGGCGAGGGCTCTATCGCGCCATTGCTGGCCAACAAGAAAGACAGTGGACGGAATTGGCTCTCTTCTGGGTCTTGAACGCGTCCGATGGACACCATACACTGCTAGATATCGCAGAGCGTGCCGATCTTCCGTTCGGCAAGATTCAATCCGCAGCCGAAGCGCTCCTGGAGGTTGGGCTATTGACAGAATATCGAAGGCCGAGAAGCATCTGAGCACCTAACGGAGTCGATCATGAACACTATTTATTATGACCCTCCATTCTCGGACGAACGACGCCGCGAAGAGTTATATCAAGGTCAGCTGCTCGTATATTCTCCCAGGAGAAGTACCCTCGCGTTTATCGAATTTGCCAAGAGATTGATCGAGGAAGCCTTTGCCCCGTATGACCCGGAGACCGCTCAACGACATCTTTCGGTTGAACAGTACGCCGACCTTCTCGGGAAGTTGAAGCCAAATTTTATCCATCATCCCCAATCGAAAGTTCTGATGCGCGACCTTTTTGACGAGATGGGTTGTGATCTTGAGAAGACCTACTTTGATGTGCCGAAGATGCGAAGCTCCACCAGCGATAATTACTTGACGACGGGAATTGCCTATGCCTGGCATCCACATCGAGATACATGGTATTCCGCCCCTTCGTGTCAGATCAATTGGTGGATCCCGATCTATGATATTCAGTCGAACAATGCCATGGCCTTTCACCCGCAGTATTGGAATGCTCCGGTAAAGAACAGTTCGAAGGGGTATAATTACTACACGTGGAATCAACAAAATCGCGGAGCGCATGTTGCCAAGTACCTGAAAGAAGATCCTAGGCCGCTCCCGAAGCCGACCGAATCGCTTGTGCTCGATCCCCAGATTCGCCTCACCGTGCCGGCGGGAGGTATCATTTTGTTTTCAGCGGCTCAGATGCACTCGAGCGTCCCCAATACTTCGGGCAAGACTCGGTTTAGCATAGACTTTCGTGTTGTGAACCTCGATGATGTAGCAGGAAGGAAAGGGGCCCCTCGGGTCGATGAAGAGTGCACCGGAACAACCATGAGGGATTATTTGAGGGCCAGTGACCTCTCGCATATCCCCGCCGATCTTGTATCGCTCTATGATGACGAAACTGCCGATGCCGGTGTGCTCACATATCAGCATAAACAAGCATAAAGTGAAGTATAGTCCAAGACGTCTGGGAAGCTTATTCCACGATCAGATGAAGGGAGGGACCAATTGACGGAAACAAAGAAGTGGTGGCACTACTTCCAGCAGCTGGCAGATCTCTTCGACTGACTCCGCTTCCCTCCAGTAAGGAGATACTTCCGGTTGGGTTGCAAGCCATGGCTGGGCAGCGGGGGGCGCGCCTCAAGGTGGTCAGCCACTATCTGCTTGAATGTCTGCAAAAAGCGAATATTCGAAAGGGCTATATCATCATTCGACAAGGGAAATGGGACATTCCAGCTTATTGGAAAGATGGGGGAATGTTAGGAATGAACCTTGCCTATGTGGTAATCGAAGGTTCGAGTGGTCCACCTGATACGATTGATCGGGCATATTCATTTGTGAAGGACAAAATTATAGCCTTCGGCTTCCCTGATATTATTTTTCGTCCAAAAGATGTTTTTGCTAAACTGTTGGATCGGTTAGGTAGCTCAGGGAGCGATGTTGTGTTGGCGCTGTTCCCTGCTCATGATGCCAAGGCCATGGACATGATTGATATTGACGAGGCTCTTCGCGTTCGTGCGATTCATCTGAAGCCAAGAACGACACGGCTACGATATGCTTGGTTGTGCGCCGTGTGGACGCCTGTGTTTACAGAATTTTTGCATCAATTTTTGCGCCGCGCGAAACAAAGGAAAACGGCTGGATTGATCGGAAATCGCGGAATCGATGCTCAGGGCGATATTCCGATGGGAGTCGCATTGAAAGAGGCGGTAAAGGCCAAACTCAAGGTCGAGGGGGTCACATTTCTCACAGGAAGGTATATTGATATCGGCACCCCCCAAGCGCTTTCCATGGTTCACAAGTTTGCATCTCATCGTTCTTGGCCGGCGTACTTGACATCACTCGGTGGAAAGTGAAGGGTGGTACAATTGCAGTGGTTTGTATTGGGATGCATGAACAGCGGTCGTTGTCTTAGGCGGATCAATGTCTTAACCTGTCGAATACATAGATGAAGTCTTCTCGGAAGATGTGTATTGTTTGACTGTTAATATTTGGATTGTTCGGCAGAGCTTCAATGGTCAATAAGGTGCCCTTTAGCATAAGGAACCGAGTTATGAAATACCCCCTATGGTTTCTCGTCATTGCATTGATGCTGGCGGTAAGCTCGAGCTCCGGATTCTGTGATTCTGGTTCGGTTAAGCCAGACGCAGGTAAATCGCAGGCAGATACCCCTGTATTGCCTTCTGCGACGACGCAAGCCGAGAAAGCGATCAGTCAGGTGATGATGGATAAGCTGTCGAACGCGGTCGGCAGCGAATATGTGATTGGTGCCGAAGATGTGTTGGACATTACTGTATGGCGGAATCCGGACCTTTCGAGGCAAGTACAAGTACGTCCTGATGGGCGAATTTCAATGCCGATTATTCGCGATGTAGTCGCCGTAGGGAAAACGCCCACCAAATTGGCTGAAGAAATGACGAACAAGCTGAAGGAATATGTCCAAAACCCGGTCGTTGCCGTGACCTTGAAGGAAGTCAACAGCTCCAACATCTTCCTGCTCGGCGAAGTGGCTCATCCTGGCAAGTATCCGCTAAAGAGCAAAACGACGCTCTTACAGGGCATTACCATGGCAGGCGGGTTTAAGGAGACTGCGGCGAGAAATCAGATCGTCATATTCCGGTTTACTGAAACTGCCCCAGGCATGAAGCGATTTACTGCGAGCTACGATGACATCGTGCTGCGCAGCGGAATCAGTGATAATTTCGAACTGAAACCTGGTGATACGCTCGTGGTTCCGAGTGAGTCAATGGTGGTCTTCCCGGGTCGGTAGGGAACGCCAGAAAGGATTACCGTGGACAATCGCGCGAGATGGACAAAGATGCGCAAGGCATATTCGTCAAAGGTGAGAACGCTATTGTTCGGGCTCTTGTCCTGCTTCTTTGCGATCCAAGCTGGTTGTCTGGGGCCGGTGACATCGAGAGAATATAAGGCCTCCGATGTTCCGACTGAATTTCTTCTCGGATCTGAAGACCTTATAGAAATCAATGTCTGGAAGAATCCGGACCTGTCAAGGGTCACCTTAATACGTCCAGATGGATATGTGTCGATGCCAATCATCGGGGACATCCAGGCTGCAGGTCTTACGGCAGAGGCTCTTGCGGCGCAGATTACAGAGCGTCTCAAGGGCTATATCCAAAATCCTTCGGTATCGGTAAACGTCAAAGAGCTGAACAGTTATTCAGTGTTCGTCTTGGGAGAAGTCGCGAAGCCTGGTAAATATCAGCTCAAATCGTACGTCACGGTGCTTCAAGCAATCTCCATGGCCGGAGGCTTCACAAACTATGCGAGCAAGAATCGGTTGCAAGTTGTGCGGGTCATTGAAAGCCCCGGGCACAAACGTCAGGAGATTCACATTCCGCTACGTTATGACGATCTCGTCAGTGGTCGTGGTGAACCGGGTAACATCGTGTTGGCCTCCGGCGATACGGTCGTCGTACCGTGATTCTGAGATGCAGAGTGTTCGCCATACCGCTGACGCTGTTTCGCCAAAATCCATGCATGCGGTATAACACGGGTGGATCGGTTCGCTGCCGATCCTCATCCGTTTGTAGCTACTTCTAAAAAGGAGTGTGGTGACTCTATTGTGGTGTTGTAGACGGGTCAAGATCAGACCATGGTTCAGGCTCGCAGTTGCGGTTGGGTTTATCTGGGGGGCGTTGCCCTCGGTGTCAGTTTATGCGGAGACGAATATTGTTCCCTGGGGTTCGGTGATGGAACGATACGATAGCAACGTATGGCATAGACCAAAGGAACTTCTAAGGGATGCACAGGGGAATGCCCCGCAGCTCCATGATTTTGTGACCACTGTGAACGGCGGGCTGGACCTGCGACATGATAGTCGAGACCTTGAAGCAGACCTTAAGGTGGGGGGAAATTACAGCGCGTTTGTGGAAAACAGTAACTTAAACTTTTATGGTGCTTTGCTCAACGGCACTGTCGGCTTGGATCGATGGGTTGATCGGTATGTCAGAGGGGCGCGTTTGCGCGTCACCGAAAACTTGGTATATACCCCTGAGCAAACTTTTGGGAGGGGGTTGACGGTGGTGGATGACGTCTTCGGTAGCGGCCTCGTAACATTTCGGCGGAGCAGGCTTCTGAACACAACGGCCTTCAATGGGAGCTACCCTCTGTCCCGAGACGTTTCTTTGGAAGGTGGGTACATATTCGGCCTTCGGAGGCTGACCAGGACAACCGAAGGGGGGGATGTAACCGGGGCCACCTTCTTCAACACGATGACTCACACATGGTACGGAGGACCTCGATATAACCTGACGCGAAACGACAGCGTCGCCGCCTTGTATCGACAGACGTTCTTTACCCAAGAGCGGTCCGAGGGCGGCAGGACATTTAGTACTAATCTCATCACGCTCGAAGGTGACTATACCAAGGTGTTCCCGGAGTGGACGTTCACGGTCCGCGGAGGCGTCACGTTTGTCGAACCAGTGGGGCGGACGTTACCATCTGGTTCCCTTCAGGTCACAACCAAACCTGAGCGAGACACTGTCCTCAATCTTACGCTTTCCCGGGAAGCCAGACCGTCATACTTTTTACAGGGCGGAGCGCGGATCAACCATCTTGCGAGGGCGAGCATCAGACATAGAATTTATGAGCGACTCAGCGTCAGCGGGAGTGGTGGGTATGCCCTTAGCCAGTTTTTCCCCAATACAGAATCTGAATTTCAAATTATCACTGGAGCGTCCAGGCTTGAGTATATGGTGACGAGGAACATCAGAGGAGAGTTCTTTTATATCTTCACACACGTTAACTCAGATACAACGGCACTTGAGTACCAGGTATCACGCCATCAAGTAGGATTTATGCTGTCAGTATTCTTGGAATCGTTAGGAGAAACGCTCGGATTCGAATAGGTGATCGGGGACAAGACACGGATGCATGTGGCTTACGCCGAATCGCTTCTCCACAGTCGACTTTGCTTTGTCTATGACGCTGTTGTTCGGTTTGCTCATCAACACGGGGATTCCCGCTTGCCTTCCTTGAAAAAGGATTTTGCGATCGGTCGCACATATTCTGAGAATGTTGCAGCAGTTCATGACACACCTCCCCGAGACATCGAAGCAACTCTTCGTAAGCGATGACGGTTCCAAGTGAGCTGGAACGTGGGGCGAATGGAGATTCGCCCATTCCCGAGCGAATATGATTAAAGCCTTATGATTACCTTGGAAGATCATGTCGCCGTTGTGACGGGGGCGAGTCAGGGGATCGGGCGGGCTATAGCGCTTAGTCTTGCAGCGAAGAGGGTCAGACTGTTTCTGGTTGGACGAAACAGCACCATGTTACACGAGGTGGCAGAACTTGCGCGCAAGTCGTCGCCAATGGTCGTGGCGCCTGCTATCGATCTGGTAAGTGATGGAGCTGTCATAGATATAGCACACACTGTCAGCCGGCAATTTGGCGATCTTGATGTGCTAATCCATTGCGCTGGAGCCTATTCAAGGGGAGACCTTCAAGCCGCTTCAGTTGAAGAATTCGATCGGTTATATCGCACCAATGTGCGTGTTCCTTATCTATTGACCCAGTCTCTTTTACCAATGCTCAAAAAAAGGAAAGGCCAGATTGTTTTTATGAATTCTACTCAAGGGCTCCAAGCACAGGCTGGTGTCGGCCAGTTTGCTGCCACCAAGCACGCATTGAAGGCCATAGCGGACAGTCTGAGGGATGAGGTCAACTCGGATGGCGTTCGGGTGTTTAGTATCTATCCCGGACGGACTGCCACGCCACGCATGGAAGCCATTTACACGATGGAGGGCAGGGAGTACAAGCCGGAACTTCTTCTCCAGCCTGAAGATATCGCCGAGGTTGTCATTAATACTCTGATGATGCCATTAACGGCTGAGGTGACCAACATCACTATACGCCCGCTCATAAAATCGTATTGAGTTGAAGAGTGGAGTTATAAATTTTGACGACGCTCGATTCGCTCCAAAAACTAGGTTTCCAACGAGGGTTGTGTTGGCTCGCAGTAGGTTGTACGTGTTTACCTGGAAGGCACCTCCTGGCTATTAGTTAACTAAGATCTATGGGTGAACGCAAAAAGCCGAAGCCCTTTGAGACGCGTCTAAATTGGTGTGTCTGCGTATGAGCGAGCAAGGTATCTGAGGTGTCCATGGAAGAGAACGTTCAGGTAATTCGGATCGAGCGGTCTCAAGGGTGGGTGGCGCTGCAACTAAAAGAGTTGTGGGCCTATCGAGAGCTGCTGTACTTTCTGATCTGGCGCGATGTCAAGGTACGTTACAAACAGACTGCGCTCGGCGTGGCATGGGCCATTATCCAGCCCGTGTTTACAATGATTGTCTTTAGTCTTTTCTTCGGTCGATTAGCAAAAATGCCTTCTGATGGAATTCCCTATCCGCTCTTCAGTTATGCTGCTTTGGTTCCCTGGACTTTCTTTTCTCAAGGGTTGACTCTAGCATCCAACAGCTTGGTAGGAAGTGCGAATCTGATCAAAAAGGTCTATTTCCCAAGACTTTCCGTCCCCATCGCGGCGGTGACCTCCGGTCTCATCGATTTTTCGATTGCCTTCATCGTGCTGATCGGCATGATACTTTATTATGGTATTGTTCCCACGATCAATGTGATTTGGCTTCCTTTTTTGCTTTTGCTCACACTCATGACTTCGCTCGGTGTCTCTCTCTGGCTTTCCGCCTTAAATGTCCAATTTCGCGATGTACGGTACATACTCCCTTTTCTGACGCAACTCTGGCTTTTTGCAACCCCCATCGCCTATCCCAGCAGTCTGTTGTCTGAACCGTGGCGGACACTCTATAGCCTTAATCCAATGGTCGGAGTGGTCGAGGGATTCCGTTGGGCCTTGCTCGGGGCGAAGACCGCCCCTGGGCCGATGTTGATCGTTTCTTCTCTGGCTGCACTGGCACTTTTGGTGGGAGGGGCGTTCTACTTCCGTCGGTTAGAAAAGACCTTTGCGGATGTCGTTTGATGCGAGGCTCCGCTCGTAGCTCTTAGTCCTCCACGAGGCATCATGGGTGATATCGCAATACGAGTCGAAGGGATCAGCAAGAAATACCGTATCGGGAAAAAGGAACGATACAAGACGCTGCGGGATACGTTGGCTTCAACCTTTGCCTCTCCGTTTCAAAAAGCGGGGAAGTTGTTGCGTGGGGAAGGACTGGGTACTGCTGAACGGGATGAAATGATCTGGGCCTTAAAAGACATTTCTTTTGAGGTGAGACGTGGTGAAGCCATTGGTGTTATCGGCGGTAACGGGGCGGGCAAAAGCACATTCCTAAAGATACTCTCGCGGATTACGGAGCCCACAACAGGCTTTGCCGATATCTATGGACGTGTTGGTTCTCTCTTGGAAGTGGGGACCGGTTTTCATCCGGAGTTAACCGGGAGGGAGAATATTTATCTCAACGGGGCGATCCTCGGGATGAAGCGTGGCGAGATCGACAGAAAGTTTGATGAAATAGTCGCCTTTTCAGAGGTTGAGCGGTTTATCGATACCCCCGTCAAGCATTACTCCAGCGGAATGTATCTCCGATTGGCCTTTGCCGTCGCGGCACATCTTGAGCCGGAGATCCTGTTGGTTGATGAAGTCTTGGCAGTGGGGGATGCGGGATTCCAAAAAAAGTGCCTTGGCAAAATGGGAACCGTGGCTAAGGAGGGCCGGACGGTCTTGCTTGTCAGTCACAATATGGGAGCCATCACACAGCTCTGTGAGACAACCGTACACCTTGAGCAAGGGAGACTTAAGCGAATCGGACCCTCTGGCGAAGTGGTGAGCGATTATTTATCTTCATCGGTCGGCACTGACGTTAAGTCGAGCTGGTTCAATGACTCGTCCAGACCGAACCACGCTGAGGTCCGATTCAGCTCTGCTCGGCTGTTGTCGATCGATGAACAGCCTCTGTCTGTTGTGCATTTTGACAGCATGTTTCTCGTCGAGATCGCATATGCTGTTGCGGTTCCGATACGAGATCTGTCCATTTCGTATAAGGTGCATGATACTCAGGGGAATCTGGTGTTTGAGTCCATGGATACGGACATGCCTGAATGGAAAGGGCGTATCAGGGAGCCTGGGCAGTATCGCTCCCTTTGCGAAGTTCTTCCAGCGTTTCTCAAGCCGGGCCGATACTATATTTCCCTCACTTCATTTGTTGAACACGTAAAGATTATCGAAAAGCAGGAAAGTGTCCTGTCATTTGATGTATCGGAGGTCGGCTATCCCTTGAACCCAGGTCGATTGGGAATTGTCTCGCCGGTGTTGCAATGGAAGGTCATCGGATGAAACTGAGCGTCATCATCCCCTGTTTCAACGCTGCGGATACCATTGCAACCCAACTCGAAGCGCTCGCCAATCAACAGTGGACTGAGCCTTGGGAGGTCATCGTTTCGGACAATGGATCGACGGATGGTTCAATGGACATCGTGAAAAAATATGAGGGCCGTCTGCCTCATCTTCGCATTGTAGACGCATCCGGCAGGCGTGGGAGGGGATACGCAAGAAATGTGGCAGCAAAAGTCGCGCGAGGTGAATCGCTTGCCTTCTGTGATGCCGATGATGAGGTCGCTCCGGGGTGGCTAGCTGCGATGGGAGAGGCGGTGACCAAGTACGATTTTGTTGCCTGCCGTATCGATGTGTATAAACTGAGCCCTCTATGGATAGCGAAGATGCGAAAACATTCTCAGGCATCGGGGCTTCAGACGAGAGGAGCGCCGCCTTCCCTTTCGCACGCCGGGGGTGGGACCATCGCTGTCAAACGACGGCTGCATGAGGAAGTCGGTGGGTTTGATGAGTCATTCATACGTCATCAGGATACAGAATACTGTTGGAAAATTCAGTTAAAGGGGGCGAAGCTTCATTTTGTTCCGGAAACGGTTGTACATGTGCGCTTGAGAGATACCTTGATGGGGAATTATCGCCAAGCTTTCGGTTGGGGAGAATACCACGTTCTTCTTTATAAGAAATATCTGCATTTGGGTATGCCAAAACCTACGTGGAGAGGGGAGATTTACTCATTGATGAGTTTTGTTCTAGGCTTTATTAAAGGTGTTCCAAAGATTCGGAGTAAGAGTGATCTTGTCCGTTGGTCGTGGGCAATAGGGGAAAAATTAGGATGGCTGAAGGGCAGGATGAAGTACGGCATTTTCAGAGTTTGATATGTTTCGTGGTGTGTGCAGACTCCTGATCGTATCCGCCACTTACATTGTCTTGTTCATCTGAGATATTCGAGAAGAATGACGACCTTAAAAACAGCCAGAAAGAGTCCTCGGGCAATTAATCTGGGTAACGATAGATATGCGATCTTTGATTGGAAGGATATATAGGACGCTGAGGCTGGTTCCTCTTGCAGCCGTTGGAACGATTACGAGTGTTTCTACTTCAAACCCGGTGGCGGCCCTCACATTCGATGATGGTCCGGATCCAATTTTCACGCCCCGTCTTCTCGATATTCTGCAAAAACACCGTACGAAGGCGACATTTTTCATGGTAGGGAAGGCTGCCGAGCGTCATCCTGATATTGTGAGGGAGGTCGCTGTTGCCGGACATGCGATCGGCAATCACTCCTGGGATCATCCATCCTTTCCGCTGATCACTAGACGCGAGCGTCGGGCTCAGATCCGGGCGTGCGAAAAGGCAATTGCTCCGTATGGAGCAAAACTGTTCCGCCCTCCCTATGGAGATCAAAGCCTACTGTCTCGTCTTGAGGCTTCGTGGCTTGGATATCAGGTCATTATGTATAGCGTGACCGCTGTGGACTGGCTCGATCATGATGCGGATTGGATGAAAAGCCGTGTCGTGAGTCGAATTCAAAACGGCAGCATTATTCTCTTCCATGATTCGCTCTTTCAGTATAGAGATAATCGGTATGCCGACCGAGAACCGATGTTGAACGCACTGGACATGCTTCTGAAAGAACTTGGTGGGCGCTTCACCTTCGTCACTATCCCAGAGTTAATCAATCAAGGACGTCCTCAGATGACGTACTGGATCAAGACAACCGACATTAATATCCTGAATGAACGCAGCGGACCGTATGGTGAACCGAGGCGATATGCAAAAGTTTAATAGCATAAAGAGATGGATTTAGAGGTGTGACGTTCCCATCCAAGAAAATCAGTCCAACCGAACTTGGGTACATCTGCCAGCTTACTCTCCCTTGAAAACCCATAGCCTGAGAAAGAGAGTATGTTTCCAGGGTTCGACGGTTTCGTGTGAAAAGAATGAATTGATGAAGCAGCCTAAGTTTACTGAGAAACAGATGGACTTCTTCCGGCAAGTCCGTTCAGGTACCCCGATGGGGACTTCTACCAGCAACTCGAAAAAGTGAAATAGAAATATGTGCGGAATAGCTGGAGAGCTAAGATTCAGGTCGAAGCAGGCTTCAAGCGCAGACTGGGATAAAATCAGTTCTCTGATGTCCCGCCGTGGACCAGATGATAACGGATCCTGGTCCGGTGACGGATACTGTACCTTGGTGTTTCGCAGGTTGGCCATCATTGACTTGAGCCCCCGAGGCCATCAGCCCATGACTGTGGGGAACGGCCGGTACACATTAGTATTTAATGGCGAAGTCTATAACTTTATGGACCTGCGGAGACAATTGGAGAGCCGTGGAGTTACATTCCGCTCAGCCAGTGATAGTGAAGTTGTACTCTATGCATTAATAGAGTGGGGCACCGAAGCCCTAGCCAAGTTCAACGGAATGTTTGCATTGGGCTTTTATGACAGCGCTGAGAAGAAGCTGCTCCTGGCGCGCGACCATGCGGGAATGAAGCCGCTCTATTACTTACTGTGCGATAACGGCATCGTCTTCGGTTCGCAGTACGATCAGTTGTTGGTGCATCCCTGGAGTTTCCATTTTAAGGTGTCCGAGGAGGCCTTGGGACTGTATCTGCGCTTGGCCTATATTCCCGCTCCTTGGGCTATTAAAGAGAATACCCACATGCTTGAACCGGGTATGTGGATGGAAATTTCTGCGGATGGACATTGCAAACGTGGTCATTTTTATATCTTTCCACAGTATGCCGAACCTTCGTTGAGAGGGGAAGAAGCTCTAGAAACAGTGGATGAGGCCATAACAGCAGCTGTGAAACGGCATTTAATTAGTGACGTTCCCGTGGGTGCATTTTTATCCGGCGGCATCGATTCTCCCTTGGTGGTGGCCAAGATGCGGGCTGTCAGCTCGAACAAAATACAGACCTTCACTATTGGAACAGGCCAAAAAGAAACGGACGAATCCCTGGATGCACAGGCATATGCAAAAGAAATTGGAGTGGACCACAAAGTCGAATATATATCACCGGATCAGGCATTAAGTATGGTTACAGATGTCATTGATGCCTGTGGTGAGCCGTTTGGTGACTATTCGGTGTTTCCCACCTTGATGGTTTCAAGATTGGCCAGCCGCGATCATAAGGTTGTGCTGTCCGGTGATGGCGGGGACGAATTGTTCTGGGGCTACCCCAGTCGATTTGGAAGACTTATTCAGCTGACCGAGGATCTCAGGAGCCCACTTTGGTTGAGAAGGTTGCAGTGGGGCATGAAAAGAGTGCATTCAAGAGTCAATGACAGGTGCCTGCTTATGGATTCGTTAGGCAACGGCCATCGTGCTATGCATACCCGTCTCCCCGAAGCTCTTCTGAAAAAAGTGTTTCCCTCATTGCCGGCTTGGCCGTCAGAAAGCAACGTTTATGCTTACGATGGCCGCGACCCTGATCGGATAGCGCAGCTGTCGCGGTGGCATGAGTTGGTTTATCACTTGACCATGGTATTGATGAAGGTTGATCGAGCCAGTATGTACAATTCACTTGAGGTTCGCGTTCCTTTACTCGACCGCGAGGTAGTTGATGTAGCATCAAAGGTCGACTGGCGTGATTGCCTGCTTGTGGCTCAGAAATTGGGAAAGTTGCCGTTAAGGCATATACTCGCTAGAAATGTGAAGTATCAAACTCATAAGAAACGTGGTTTTGAAGCTCCGATGGCGGCATGGCTCAGAACATCCCTGAAAGAAATGTTCGAAGAATATGTCCTGAAGCAGACCGATATTCTGGGGGCTGAAATCAATCGAGGAGCGTTGTGTAGAGTATTTGAAGGACACATTAGTGGAAGATGTAACTATGCACGGGGACTTTGGCCACTGCTAAGCTTGGCGTTATGGACAAAGAAATACCATGATAACGCTACAGTGGGTATAAAGTAGTCGAAAATACTCGCATCATGGTCGACGCTCGGATTTGCGGAAGACAGGGGGTGTGGAGGCAGACTTATTGGTCTTGGCAAGGATGTGCTTTACATGCAGAAGATCATGACCGATCCTACTAACGTCCTTGTTTCAATAGGTATACCGACATATAACAGAGCAAGCAGCTACCTCAAGGATGCTCTGCGGAGTGCAGTGAATCAGACGTATAAGAATATAGAAATTATTGTTTCCGATAATTGTTCTTCAGACGACACGGAATCAGTTGTAAAGGCATTCAATGACCCCCGAATACGATACTATAGGCAAAAAGACAACATCGGCCCACTCAATAATCGCAATTTTTGTCTGGAACAATCTCAGGGCGAATACTTTCTATTGCTCTTTGACGATGATGTAATCGATGACGATTTCATATCAACCTGCATGGGCCCGGTCAATTGTGGCAGCAAACCAGGCATAATTGTGACAGGAGCGCGGGAAATTGACTCTAAAGGAAATGTCCTATCTTCTGCCCATAACACCTTGACTGGATCCTCAATAGAAGATTTTATATTAGGATGGTTTGACCGCAAAGTGCCTTTATATCTATGCTGCACATTATTCAACGCAATGAGGCTGAAACAACTCGGCGGCTTCCATTCGAAGACAAATAGATATGACGATGTCGTGGCATCTGTTCAGCTTGCTGCTCAATATGGGAGGATCGATGTTTTTGATGTAAAGGCAAGTTTTCGGAGGCACGACGCTAACATAGGAATAACCGTTACCTATCATGAATGGTGCGAAGACAGCCTTTATCTCCTGGACATCATGTGCGAGGTAGTATCGGAGCACGCTGGGGTTATAAGAGAGAGGGGAATGTTATACTTCAGCTGCAGAAATTATAGCCGGGTTGCAGAAATAACGTCTCCAATAAAACGATTTCAGGCCTACCTCAAGGTCTACCGGACTTTCGAACATAGTTGTTCCCCAATAAAGTTTCTGTATTTAAAAAATGTGCGTCGCATTATGAATGTTCTGAAAAGAAAAACTGCAAGCTTGCAATACGGGTTGTATGGTTTTCTTCTGTGAAATCAGTGAATACAACGGGTCTCTATTTGGCCTAGGTTTCTTCTACATCGGGCATCGTTATGAAAATCGCATTTCTTGTTGACCAGTTTCCATCTGTAGCCGAGACGTTTGTCCTGAATCAGATTGTGGGACTAATAAAGTTGGGGCATGATGTTCATGTTTTTGCAAGCAAATCGGCTAGCAATGTCGAGGTTCATGATGGCTATAAAAAATATGACTTGTCAAAAAAGACTCACTACTATCGAATCCCCAAGAACAAAATACTGAGAATATTAAAAGCTATATTCTTGATCGTTAAATATGCACCAACTAACTGTAGCGTCATATTCAGATCACTAAATATCTTTAGATATGGAAAGCAGGCAGGGTCTTTCAGCCTCCTTTTTATGAGTATTCCGCTATTAGAAAGAGGTCCTTTTGACATCATCCATTCTCAGTTCGGTACACTAGGGCTAACTGCCATGTCCTTAAATCAATTCCTTCCTTATAAGGGCAAGTTAATAACATCCATCCGTGGTTATGATGTAACCGTGTTTCTGAAAAAACATCCAGGGGCTTATCATAAATTATTCAGGGAAGGGGATTTGTTTTTGCCGGTGTGCGAATTTCTCAAGGAACGGCTGATCCAAGAGGGTTGTGAGGAAAAGAAGATCGTGGTTCACCATTCTGGTATCGATTGTTCAAAGTTTGAATATGTTCAAAGACAGCGGGTGTCTGGTGAGCCCATAAAGGTACTGACAATTGCGAGATTAATTGAAAAGAAGGGGGTGGCTTTTGCCATTGAGGCTGTGTCACGTCTTCTTTCAAAAGGGGAAAAGATAGACTATTCGATAGTCGGGGATGGAGTGCTTCGTGAGGATTTGCAGCAGTTGATAAAGAGCATGGGTATTGAGCGACAGGTCAAATTACTTGGTTGGAAAACCCACGAAGCAGTCAAAATGTTATTAGAGGAATCGCACGTGCTGGTTGCTCCGAGTTTGACTGCTGAAAGTGGTGACCAGGAAGGAATCCCGAATGCCATAAAAGAGGCGATGGCTTCGGGATTACCCGTGATCAGTACGTTTCACAGCGGGATACCGGAACTTGTTACCGATGGGGTGTCGGGTTTGTTGGTGCCGGAGAGGGATGCGGCTTCTCTTGCGGATGCTCTTGCATATCTAATAAGCCATCCTGAAATTTGTAATGAGATGGGTAAGGCGGGAAGGATGCAGGTGGAGAAGAGGTTTGATACAAACTCATTAAACAAGGGGTTGGAAGAATTATACTTGGGACTTGTGCAAGAAACCTAATTCCCGGTCATGAAATCTTCTACTTTTCTCCAGTATGCATCTATTTGTGATCTCCGACGTCGTGCCGAAGATGTGAGATGACGCCCGGGTTCAGGCGTCGGTATGACACGAGGAATATCCAGAGATGATCGGCGGTCACTCGTTGGAGCGGACTGGTCTAGAGGGAAGCACGAGGCAGTTTGCCAATAGACCAAAGCTGCTCTTCCTCGCATATCCCTTTCCGCCACTGCAGGCGGTTGGTTCTGTTCGTACGGGGAACATAGCAAGGTATTTGGCCAGGTTAGGGTGGGATGTGACAGTAGTAACACCCGATCCGTCTATATGGCGAAATGTTGATGACATCGGGAAGGTCTCGACGGAGTTAGAGCGTGAGGGCATCAAGCGGATCCTGACTGGCCACCGATGGCGATGTCTCTCAGCACAAGGTCTGAAGTGCTGGAATCAGAACGTGGGGTGGATTGCTGGAGGAATCTGCCGAACGATTGTACAACATCTAGAGATCGACAGGCATATAGGTTGGCTCAAGGAGGCGGAGCGAGCTTGTTCCAATCTGAGTCCGAAGGACGTGGACGTAATTCTTGCATCCGGTTCGCCGTTCGTGGCGTTTCGGCTTGCAAGAAGCCTTTCAGACCGGCTCGGCCGGCCTTATGTTCTGGACTATCGTGACCCCTGGACTGAAAATCATATCGCCGATCGTGCGCCACGACCGGCAACTGTCCGGGAAGAGGCGAGTTTGCTTCAAGGTTGTGCAGCAGTCACCATTGCGTCGCCTTCGTGGGCTGCAAGCTTGGAGCGACGTTATGGTGTTGCGGCAAAGGTTTATGTCCTTACAAACGGCTACGATCCTGATGAGATGGCAGCCGTGAAGCCATACGACTTCGGACATTGTGCCATTGTGTATACAGGGAGTTTCTATGCACCGAAGATCTCCATCTCATCTTTCCTGGCCGCGCTCAAATGTCTGAAAGAGTATCTGAATGAGACGCGAAATGAATGGTACTTCCACTATTATGGTGCGCACGAAGACCATGTTCGTGAACAGGCAGCTCATTATAGTCTGACAGATCGGATTGTGCTTCATGGAAGAGTCTCTAGGCGCGAGGTGTTATCGGCAGTGAAGGGTGCAAATCTCGCAGTAGTCATCAGTTCAGTCTATGAACGAAGCCTATCAAAAGATAAAGGGATCATCCCGGCCAAAATATTTGAGGCCATCGGACTGGGAACTCCTGTTCTTCTCATTGCCCCTATCGGCAGCGATGCAACAGCTCTACTCGCCCCCACCGGACTAGTGAAAAGTTTTACGGGCGCTGACACTCAGGGTATGGTATCGTTTCTCAAGGATGTGGTTTGTGGACGGGCTCCTCGGCCCAGAAACACCGAGATCTGTTCGTGGACGACCCTCTCTAAGAATCTCAATGCTGTCCTACGAGGGTGCCTGACTTCTACCACGTGTCACCACGATATGAGAGATGGGGGCAGAGGTCGGGATGGTGCGAATACGCCAAAGCAGCCGCGTTAGGTCGGATATACGGCGGTAAAAGTTTTGGGTGAGTAACGAAGGTCTACAAGACTATGGTACACGGTAGACTTGCTCACGTGAGCCGCAGCGCTGAACACCCCTTTCTAGCCTCTTGGGTGACTTATCGCTGGGACATTGATCATTCAAGGGATATTCAATAAAGTTCCAAGCAACATCCATGATCGACCGACCCATCAGATTGGATCAAAGGACACCGGCTAGCGCTGCGACCGTGGTGCCTCACATCGTGCCCCAATCCGGCACCACTCCGGCTGAGCGATTTTTGCTTTTGGTAGCCATGACCACGCTACCGCTGGAAAAGCATCTTCCCACAGTGGCGGGGATGAGCCTCAGCTTTCTCATCTTTGCCGTGCTTGCCGCTTATATCATTGTAAATCGTCCTCGCGCTTTGGGCGAGATTTGGTACCACCCCGTTTTCATCGCCGCCTATGCCTTTGTCGGCGTTGCCTTCCTCCTTGAATTTTCGAGCCCGCTATCCAGGTATGACGAGATTATACGGTTTGCACAAATGATCGGAGGCGCGGTGTGTGTGGCCACACTCTGTAGAGATCGGTCAGGGCTGGCTGTCGGCCTTTACGGGTATATTGGAGCAGCCTTGTGGGTATCCATCCTTCTCTATTTGACCTCGTATGGAATGCTGACAGAAATGGGGGCAACAAGTAGTTTCCAGGAGGCTAGTAACCTTCGTACTCATCTGGATACGGGCATCACGGCTAATAAAAATGCATTGGCCTTCGTGTGCACTCAGGGAGCAATCGTCGCATTTGCCCTGTCTTTATCGGACCGGTTCAAGCATTTCCGTATCCTATTGTTAGGAATAGGCATCTTCTGCCTTGTGGCCGCGTTCTTGCCGATGTCTAGGGGTGCAGCGGTAATCAGCTCCGTGTCTGTTGCTACGATTCTCTATGCGCATGGAGTCAAACACGGAAAAGCTTTGATCCTTGCTTCTATCTTGGGTATAGGCATTTATATCCTGGTTCCTGACGCTGTGTGGTCCCGGATGGCGTTCTCAACCGAGGTAGGACAGAGTGGTAGGATGGAGGCCCGTGCGCATGTATATACGACGGCACTCAACCGCTTGCCGGAATATATCATGGCCGGTGTTGGTGCGGGAAATTACTATGCCTGGTGGGGACTCGAGAAGGGATTTTCCAGCCTTAGAGGCCTGATAGGTGCACACAACGCACTTCTGCAGATTGCAATCTTCTGGGGGGTGCTCTGCCTCTTCATGTATCTGTGGTTCATCTGGCTTGTCTATCGGTCAATTCCATTGCGATGCGGGCGTGATGAGCTTTCGCTTGCGCTATTAGGGGTTATGGTCTCGCTTGGTATGTTGGTGATGGACTCACACTCGTTTTATGATAAATGGTTTGCCTTTGGTGTAGGCTTGTCGGTTGGTGCTCGGCAATGGATCTGGCCTACCGGTATCGTGTCGGCAGTGGAGGCCAACAAATGCCCGCTTCACGTTCGAAGCAGCGCAGATTATCCATCACGGTAGCTCAACACGCTCATTCAATTGAATCTGTCTCAACGAAGCAGTATATGCTCCTCTCCTTGTCCGTGGCCATGCTAACCTAATGAGATTAACATGGGAGGTGGATGTGATTTGGGTTTTCAACGTTCGTCGAAAGTAGCAGAAAATGTTGGAGATCGGCATGACGGGACAAGTGGCCATCCACCATCGAGAAGGCAGTTTTTCTGATCGATGGATCGCATATTGTGAACTACAAGGCATTCCCTACAAGGTCGTGAACTGCCGTGATTCAGGCATTATGAAGCAGCTGAGTTCTTCAGCTGCCTTGCTGTGGCATTGGGACCATGGAGATCCGCGAGACCAGTTGATGGCGCGCAATGTCATCATGGCCGCCGAGGCAATGGGTGTCAAAGTCTTCCCAAGCACCTGTACCTGCTGGCACTTCGATGATAAAATCGCTCAAAAGTATCTGCTGGAAGCGATCGGTGCGCCGTTTGTTCCCACCTACGTCTTTTATGATCTCAAAGAGGCTTTGCGCTGGATTGATCGAGCTTCGTTTCCGAAGGTATTCAAGTTGCGCAAGGGGGCTGGTTCCAGCAACGTCAGGCTGGTTCCCAATACCACTGAAGCTCGTGCTTTAGCAGAACGTGCCTTTTCTTCCGGGTTCTCGCCGGTCTCTCACTATGGGCAGGATGCGCTAAAGCGTTACCGAATTGCAAAGAGACGAGGCGATCTTTTGAATGTCGTGAAACGGATGCCGCAAGTCTTGGCGACCATTCGGAACAACAAGAGAATGATGGGGCGTGAGAAAGGGTATGTGTATTTCCAAGACTTCATTCCAGGCAACGATTATGACACACGCGTGACCGTTATTGGCAACCGAGCCTTTGGCTTCACCAGAAACGTTCGCCCAAGCGATTTTCGGGCTTCCGGCAGTGGTGATATCGTGTATGACGCTGGTAGAATCAAACAAGAGTGTGTGGAGATTGCTTTCGATGTGACCCGGAAAGTAGGGTCCCAAAGTATGGCCTTTGATTTCGTTCTAGCTGAAGATAAGCAGCCGATGATACTCGAGGTCAGCTACTGCTATAACCCCAATGCGGTCCATTGCTGTCCGGGCTATTGGAATAGAAAGCTTCATTGGCAAGAAGGCGCCATCTGGCCTCAGGACGCGATTCTCATTGATCTGCTTAATGACATTGACCGATCCGGCCAGTAGAGTATTCAGCCAGGGACCAGATTACCGGAGATCGATGGATTGCACTGCTGTCATTGTGAACTCCCCTGTCAAACAGACGCGTTTGAAGGAGAACTTCTGACCTTCCCATCATCAGACTGCGATGGACCAATAGCGACGGGCTTAGTCGAGCTTAGGTGTGTGTTCTAGGGTCGTTGTCAGGAGGTGAACGGATGTTGCTCGTGTCGGTACGGTCG
>Ga0073934_10003465_pt1 | contig 28985 bp, 1 predicted proteins | sample LarsenN4metaG_FD_76834 | JGI IMG/M metagenome (GOLD analysis project Ga0073934, IMG submission 76834) | Hot spring sediment bacterial and archeal communities from British Columbia, Canada, to study Microbial Dark Matter (Phase II) - Larsen... ... | reverse complement strand
GGCGGCCAAAACGCCCAGCTCAACGTCAACAGCGGCACGCTGGTCAATCTGTCGACGATCGTGAGCCTGGTCGGCAATGGCAGCAGCAGAAACTTAAATGCCCAGTTGGACAACCAGGGCACGTTCAACGTGCAGCAAAATTTGACTCTAAACAATTCGGCGAGGACTTTCACCAACTCTGGGACAGTCAAGGTTGGCTCTGGAAGGACCTTTACGCTCACGGGCGGAACCTTTGCCAATCTTACTGCGGGTACCTTGACCGGCGGGACTTACGATCTCGCCGGGACGTTCCGTTTCGACAACGCAAACGTTACGACACTCGCGGCGAACCTCATCCTGGACGGAGCGGGCGGCGCGATTGTCAACCAGTCTAACGTAAACGCGCTAGCCGGTCTCGCGACGATTACGACGACGGGGTCGTTGGCGCTGCGCGCGGGGCGTGACTTTTCTGTCGTCGTGATCTTTGTAAATCAAGGTTTGCTCGACTTGGACGCGGGCAGTAGGTTCACCGCGGGCGCCAACTACACCCAGAGCGCCACGGGCACGCTGAATATTTCGCTAGCCGGGACCGTACCCGCTACCGATTTTGGGCAGCTTACGGTCAGTCAAAACGCGAATCTGAACGGCGCGTTGAATCTCGCGCTCGCCGGCGGCTTTCTGCCGAGCATCGGCAATAGCTTCAATGTCGTCACCTACGCGACGCGCACCGGCGAATTTTCGACCATCTCGGGCCTTGAGCCAGGCGGCGGGATTATTTTTCGGGCAATCTACAACTCAACTGCGCTGACCATCCTTACCGAAGCCGCGCCGGTGAACCAGTTTCCGGCGGCGTTCGATGATTCCGTTTCTACGAACGAAGACACGCCGGTGGTATTTAACGTGCTCACCAATGATTTCGATCCGGACGGCGATGCGCTCGCGGTCGCGAGCTTCACAAACACGGCGCATGGTCAGTTAACAGTCGGGACCGGCGGGAGCTTTACTTACACGCCGGTAGTGAACTTCAACGGCAACGACGGCTTCACTTATACCATCCGCGACGGCAGAGGCGGGCAGGCAAGCGCCATCGTATCGATCACCGTCAATCCAGTCGCCGAGACTCCGATCGCAGGCAACGATACGGCGACCACCCCGGAAGATACTCCGGTCACGATTTCTGTTCTCGTCAATGACAGCGACCCCGATGGCGGCGTGCTTGTTATCACAAACGTCACTGTGCCGGCGCATGGCGCGGTGATCAACAACGGCAACGGCACGCTGACCTATACACCGGCGGCAAACTTCCACGGCAATGATGCGTTCCAATATACGGTCCAGGGCGCCAGTGGTTCGGCCGCGGCCACCGCCAGCATCACTGTGACATCGGTTAACGATCCGCCGGTTGCGGTTGACGATGTGGCAACCACCTTCGCCGCTACGCCGGTTATCATCGCACCACTGGGCAACGATACCGACGTCGATGGCGACACACTGACGATTCAGTCCGTAGATACCAACGGCAGCACCGGCACCGTAACGATCAATGCCGGCGCGACGACCGTGACCTACACGCCGGGCCAGGCGTTTATAGGCGTGGATAGTTTCAAGTATACGGTGCGCGACGGCCAGGGCGGCACGGCAACCGCCACGGTCACGGTCACGGTTGAGATCATCGTAACCGCCGATCTCGTGGTTACTGCTTTTAGCGCGCCTACCAGCTTATTCATCGGCAATCCGGCGCAAGCCGATCTTATCTGGACGGTTAAAAACCAGGGCAACGCGACCACCGGCGCAGCGCAGTGGACTGACCGCGTGCTGTTATCGACCAACATGGTCATCGGCGATGGTGACGACGTGATCGTTGCCAACTTCGTCCATACCGGCGCGCTCAATGCGGGCGCAAGTTATAACGAATCGCGGCGCGTGACCTTGCCGGCAAATCTGGATGGTCATTTCTTTTTGTATTTGCGCACGGACGTGCTGAACCAGGTCGCCGAGTTCCAGGGCGAAAACAACAATCTCTCAACTCTCGCCCCAATCGACGTGGCGACCCCGTTTGCCGATCTGATCGTGGAAGCGGTGAGCGCGCCGGCGAGCGCCGAAAGCGGCGATCCGATCCAGGTCTCCTGGCGCGTGCGCAATGTCGGCATCGCCGCCACCAACGTTTCGAGCTGGACCGACCGATTGTTGCTCTTTGCCGACGGCGTTCTCGACGGCGCGGATGTGGTGCTGGCCAATGTGACGCGCAACGGCGCGCTGGCGGTGGACGCCAACTACACGGCCAGCGCGACCGTCAATATACCCAACGGCATCGGCGGCGACTTCCACATCTTTGTGGTCAGTGACGCCGACGGCCAGGTCTTCGAAAAAGCCTTCGAAAATAACAACAGCGGGCGCACCTTGACTCCCATTGCAGTCACGGAAAAACCGGCCCCCGATCTAGTTGTCACGGCGCTGAGCGTACCGGCGAGCGCCAACTCGGGCCAGCAAATCACGGTGACTTGGACGGTGAGCAACAACGGCGTCGGGCTCGCCAAGGCTTCGTGGATCGATCGCGTGTTTTTCTCGGCAAGTGGCACGCTCGCCGGCGCAACTCTGCTGGCCACGGCGACGCGCACAGGCGACATCGCCATTGGCGCGAGCTATAACGCCTCGGCCAATGTCACGATTCCGAGCGTCGCCGACGGCCATTATCGCGTCATCGTGTTCACCGATGCTGGACTTAGCGTCTTCGAAGGGACCAATGAAGCGAACAATTCTCGGTTGTCCGATCCGTTGCAGGTAACCCATGCCGATTTGACCGTTGTGATCTTATCTGCTCCAAGCGCCGCCGTTTCCGGCGAAACGGTCAGAGTTGAATGGCAAGTGAGCAATATCGGCACAGGCTCGGCGCTCGGCCAATGGCTCGACCGGGCGTTCCTCTCCAACGACAATGCTATTAGCACCGACGACATCGTGCTGGGCTCGCTCACGCATGTTGGAGCGCTGGCGGCGGGCGCTTCTTATGTTGCTCAGCTCGACGCGCTGCTGCCGATCGAAACTCAGGGCAACCGATTTATCCTGGTTCAAACCGACGCCGTGAATCAGCTGTTTGAATTTAACGCCGAGAGCAACAACATCTCTCCTCCCGCCGCCATCACGATTGCGATCCCACCGTTCGCCGATCTTGCGGTCTCCAACGTGACCGCGCCCGCCCTAGTGATCGGCGACCCTGCCAGCGTGACGGTCAGTTGGACGGTCACCAACCTCGGCACGGGCACGGGCGTCACCTCTTCGTGGATAGACGCCGTGATCCTCTCACCGGACAGCATTGTCGGTAACGGCGATGACCGCGTAGTGGCGCGGTTCACGCGCAACGGCTTCATCGACGTCAATCAAAGCTACACGCGGAGCGAAACTTTCCTGCTGCCGCCGTCATTGACGGGACGATTCAACCTGTTCGTGCGGAGCGATTTCACGGCGGTGGTGTTCGAGAACGGTCTGGAAGCCAATAACGCCGCCAAGAGCGCTGAATTCTTCGACGCGATGACGATTCCATACGCTGATCTGGTCATCACGTCCGCATCGGCCAGCGCCATCGGCGCTAGCGGCCAGCCATTGAGCGTTTCCTGGCAAGTGCAGAACGACGGCATCGGCACGACCAACATCAGCAGTTGGAATGAGACCTTGCAGCTCGCGTCGGATGCGGCGGGAAACAATATCGTTGCCCATCTCGGCAGCTTCGAGCATGTCGGCGCGCTGGTGGTCGGCGGCAGCTACAGCCGCGCGGTGGATGTGCTGATTCCAAATGGACTCCTTGGGACGTTCTTCATCGTCGTGACCACGGGCGGGCCGTTCGAGTTCATCTACACTGATAACAACAAAGCAGTGACCGGCGCCGTTCAAATCATCCTATCGCCGGCGCCTGATTTGGCGGTAACGGAGGTCACGTCGCCGACGGCCGCCTTGGCCGGGCAGAGGATTGAAATTTCCTGGACCGTGCTCAACGAAGGTGATGCGGATGCGGTGGACGCATGGACGGATCGCGTGGAATTGCGCCGCGTCGGTCAGCCGGGATTGGTGGGGCTCGGCACGTTCGGCTATACCGCCGGGCTGGAAGCGGGCAAATTCTATTCGCGCCAGGAGCAGTTCACGCTGCCGTCAACCCTCGAAGGTCTGTGGCGGGCGTTCGTCATCACCAACTCCAGCAATACGCTCTTCGAGCTCGGCGCCAGCGCCAACAACACGGTCGGCAGCACCGAGACGCTGGTGGTGAGTCTCGCGGCCCGCGCCGATTTGCAGGTCGAAGCCGCGATCGGACCTCAAAGCGTTTCGGCGGGAGCGACGATCGCTGTGACTTTCGACATTATTAACCAAGGCACGGTCGCCACGACGCCCGGACGGTGGCAGGACGCGGTTTACTTGTCGCTCGACAATAAGCTCAGCGGCGACGATTTCCGAATCGGCACATTCGACAATGGCGCGGCGCTGGAGCCGGGCGAACGCTACCGGACGGACACGGGGAATCTGACGGTGCCGCGGCGCATGCGCGGGCCGGCCTTCGTTCTCATCGTCGCCGACGTTAATAACACGGTCAACGAATACCCCAATGACGGCAACAATCTTTTTGCGCTACCCGTCGAAGTCATTCCTTTACCGCCGGCAGACCTGGTGATCAGCAACGTTGTCGCGCCGACTCAAGCGTTCGACACGGCGACCATCGAAGTGCGTTACACGGTGACGAACCTCGGCGCCGATGAGACCGACGCCGCCGGTTGGGCCGACACGATTTGGCTGGCGCGCGACCGCACGCGCCCCAATCCATCAAAGGGCGATGTGCTGCTCGGCACGTTTTCGCACAGCGGCATTTTGGCAGTGGGCGGAGCCTACCAAAACATCGTCAACGTGACGCTGCCCGCCAACGTCAGCGGCGAAATGTTTATTAGCGCCTGGGCTGACTCTCTCGACTCCGTCGGTGAAGACACCTTCAGCAACGTCATCAATCCCGACGACCCGAATGAACTGGATAACAACAATTACAAGGCGCGCCCGATCACCGTTGTGTTACGGCCGCCACCCGATTTGGTGGTGACGGCCGTGACGCCGCAGGGAGGCGGTTTTGGCGGCGCGCCGTTCACCGTGCAATGGACGGTAAAAAATATCGGACAAGCCGAAACCCAGACGGGGACTTGGGCCGATGCGGTATTTCTCTCGGATGCGCCCGCGCTAAACGTGCCGGGCGCTACGGTATGGTCGTTGGGCGCGGTGCAGCGCGACGGTGTATTGGCAGCGAACGAGAGCTACACGGCTCAATTGACGGTTGAGTTGTCGCCCGCCACTGCGGGGCTCTTCGTCATTGTCGTGAGCAATGCTGGTTCCCCGGGAGTTCCGCAAACGTTCGAGGGTCCGTTCACGACCAACAACTCAGCGAGCGCGCCGACGAACGTAACCACTTTGGCCGCGGACCTGCGCGTCACATCGGTGGCAGCGGCGCAGGAAAATTTCTCCGGCGAACTGACGACGATCACCTGGACGGTGGGCAACTTCGGCGCGCCGGTGTGGGCGGGGACGCGATTCTGGAGCGATCAGCTGTTTTTGTCTCCTGATCCGACATTCATCCCCGGTCGCGCGACCCACTTGGGAACACTGGCGCATGCGCACGCGCCGATATTGGCAACGGGCGAGAGTTATACCGCCTCGCTCGAGGTGTTATTGCCGCGCGGCATTGGCGGACAGTTTTATGTCTTTGTTTTTACCGACGATGGCGGTGTCGGTCCACGCAGCGGCCGAAACGACTTCGCGGCGGAGAACTTCCGCTCCATCGTGTTCGAAGGAACGAACGACGGTAACAATCAAAATGTCGCGCCGATTCCGGTGACCTACCGCGAACCCGACCTGGTTGTGAGCGACCTCATCGTGCCGGTGACGCCGCCGAATTCAGGGGCGACGATCGCGGTTACCTGGACTGTCACGAACAACGGCACCAGGGCGACGCGGGAGTTTTCCTGGCTCGATCGCGTTTATTTGTCGAAGGATCCGTCGCTGGATAATTCCGATCAGTTGCTCGGCGAATTTTTACGGGCTGGCTTTCTGTCCGTCGGCCAGAGTTACGCCGTCACGCTCAACAGCGCGCTGCCCGACGGCATCGATGGCGATTTTTTCGTGCTGGTGTTTACCGACTCTAACATCACCGGCGCTCCGCCTCCGGGCGGTCCCGGTGTCGGCTTCGAGCGGGATATCAATCGCTTTCTCGCCCGCGTCGGTGAATACCGCGACGAAGGCAACAACGTCGCCGCCGAGCCGATGACCATCGTGCTCGCGGCGCCGCCCGATTTGCAGGTCACCGCCGTGCTCCATCCAGCGCGCGTGCTGATCGGCCAGGAATTTGAATTGACTTACATAGTCTCGAATCTTGGCATCGGCCCCACGCCGGCAAAGCAAAACGTTTGGGATGATTTGTACTATCTCTCGCGCGACGGGTTTCTCGATTTGCAGGCCGATCGATTCCTCGGCACGCGGCGCCATTTTGGCGCGCTGGCTGAGGGGGATGATTACACCGAGACCGTAACCTTGCGCGCGCCGCGTGATCTCAACGGGCCGTTCTTTGTGTTCGTCGTCACCGACCCGGTGCGTTATACCAACAATCCCGATGGCGCGGTCTTCGAGCAATTCAACGAACGAAACAACGACCGCGCGGGCGCGCAGCAGTTGATCATCGAGTTGCCGCCGCCGGCGGATTTGCAGGTGGATGCCATCATCGGGCCCGCATCGGCGAAATCGGGAGACCCGATCGAAATCCAATTCACCGTCAGCAACCACGGCCTCAATCCCGCCGAAGGCAGTTGGGCCGATGCCGTCTATTTATCCGAAGACGCGATTTGGGACATCAACGACCGTTTGCTTGGCCGCGTCGAAGCCAACCATGGCGCCACCGGACCGACGTTCGACAGGGGTGAATCCTACACTTCCAAGCTGATCATCAAACTGCCGCCGGCCAAGCCCGGTCAATACCGCATCATTGTCCGCGCCGATATTTTCAATGATGTCCATGAAGGCCCGGATGAAGCCAACAACCGTGCCGCGTCCGCCAACGTGCTCGCCGTGACCGTTGAAGAGTTGCATCTAGGCGTGCCGTTCGACACGACACTCGGCACCGGACAGGAACGGCTGTTCCAGGTAGAGGTTAGCGCCAATCAAACGCTGCGGGTAGAGCTCACCACAGCCGCTGCCGCCGCTCTCAACGAACTATTTGTGCGCTTCAACAATGTGCCTGACGGCATCCGTTTCGACGCGGCCTACGACGGCCCGCTTCAGGCTAACCAAAAGGTGACCATCACAACCACGCTGCCCGGTACCTATTATATTTTGGTGCGCGGGCAGTTTGAGCCGGTGGAGAATACCCCTGTCACGGTGCTGGCCGAAGTGCTGCCGTTCATGATCACTGACGTGAGCCCCGATCAAGGCGGCGACAGCCGTTATGTGACGACGGTGATCCGCGGCGCGCAGTTCGCGGCCAACGCGCTGGTGCGGCTGGTGCGGCCGGGTTTTGCCGAGATTGCACCGGTCCGCCATGAGGTCATCGATTCGACCAAGATCATCGCTATCTTCGATCTGCGCGACGCGCCGCACGGGCTGTACGATATCAAAGTCATCAATCCCGACGGCGCCGAAGCGATCCCGCCCTATCGCTATTTGATCGAGCGCGCGCTCGAGCCTGAAGTGCGCGTCGGTCTCGGCGGTCCGCGCATTATTGCCCCGGGTGATTCGGCGCTTTACGGCTTCTCATTGGAAAATCTCACCAACCTGGATTTGCCGTTTGTCCATTTCCAATTTGGCATGCCTGAGCTCGGCAGGAATCCCAATCTCTTCAATCTGCTTTACGTCGTCATGAGCACAAACCTCGGCGGCGCAGCCAATGTCGCCGATGTGCCGTGGGCCGATCTGGATTCGCGCCTGAACACGACCGGCGAAGTGCTCGCCCCCGGTTATGCGGTCGATTTGGCGGCGAACGGCTTTGCCGGGCTGAGTTTTAGTGCGCAGACTTATCCTGGGTTAAAGGAAATTCTGGCGGCAAATCCCAACGCCCTCGAGGGTATCGAGGACGAAGACATCGCGTTCATGTTCCACATTCTCGCCTCGGCAACGCCGATGACACGCGCCGAATTCATTGAGCAGCAGATCGCCTACGCGTTGCAGTTACGCGAAGCGATTCTTGCTGATCAACAAGCGCCGCTTGGCCTGGTGGTATTGGCAGCGGATGAAACTCTCTGGACTTCGCTCTATCTTACGGCCCTGGAGCAAGGCGGCTTGCTGCGCCCCGAAGACCAGCCGCCGGCCGTTCGTGAAAATCCTTTCCTCATTAGCGTCATCGCCACCCTCGCCGCGGGCATTCTCGCCGGACCGACAGGTCAACCGCTGATCGAAGCGGGCGATCTGGTGGGATTTTTTACCAAACTCCGCGAGTGGTACAGGCATGACGATTCCTTGATCGGCTCGAATGCGCCGCCGCCCGCGGAGGATTTCAACCTCGACCTGTTTCGTCCGACGACCTTCGAGGCGTTCAATATCTACGTTCCCTTCGGCGACGTTACGTTCGATCCTGGATTGATCGACGCGCCGCCGCCTGATTTCTTAAAATTCTTCGCCGGCGCGGGTTTGTCGGGCCGGCTTGCGACAATCATCGGCCCCTTGGGGTTCGGTGAGGCGCAATTTTTGCCGGCGAATCAACCGCTCCCTTACGCGATCCAATTCGAGAACGCCGCCACAGCGAGCGGCATTGTTCAGGAAATCCGCATCGTCACGCAACTTGATTCTGACCTCGAGCCGCGCAGCTTCCGCCTCGGCGATCTCAAGATTGGCGACATCCAAGTGCATATCCCGGCAGGACGGGGCTTTTTCCAGGGCGACTTTGATTTCACCGCAAGCAAGGGATTCATTCTGCGCGTCTTTGCCGGCCTCGACGTAGAATCGAACGTCGCTAACTGGCTGATTCAGGCGATCGACCCCGAAACCGGCGAGCTGGTGCAAGACCCGACGATCGGATTGCTGCTGCCGAATGATGCGACCGGCCGCGGCACGGGATTTGTCAGCTACAAAATCACGCCGAAAGCCGGTCTTGTCACGGGCACGGCGATCAGCGCGCAGGCGCGCGTGCTGTTCAACAACGCGGCGCCGGAAGATACGTTGACGTTGCACCAAGTGATCGACGGCGTCGCGCCAACCACGACCCTGACGGCGTCTTTGCTGCAAGTTGGCAGCGCGGATTACCAATTGCGCTGGACAGCGACCGATGATGCAACCGGCAGCGGCGTCAAGGGAGTGACCGTTTACGTCGCCGAAAACGGCGGCGATTTCCGCATCCTGCTGCGCCAGTCCGCTGAGAATTCTTTTGTGTTCCAGGGCAAGGCGGGCAAAATCTACGAATTCCTCGCGCTCGCCACCGACCACGCGGGCAACCGCGAGCAGCCGCCCGCCGGGATCAGCGCGCCGGATGATGGCAGCGGCGCGAACATCGGTGGGCTGCCCGATGTTGGCGAAACCACCCGCGACTTGGGCGAGCCGCCGTCGCCGTCGCCGCAACCTTCTACCAATCCGCTGTTCACCGAAGCCGCAGCGCAAATTCCCAACATGATGCCGTCGACACGCTTGCCGGAATTCGACACGATCTTTCGTCCCTTCAGTGGGCGCGCGTTCGCGACGGGCATCGCGCAGAGCGAGGCGAACATCGGTCCGATGGCGATGGTGGTGTTCCCGAACGGCGACGTGCTGGCGAGCGGCGGCGCTGACCGGGCGCAACTGTTCCGCTTCGATGAAGAGGGCGGCAATGCCGGCGAGTCGATCGCGGCCTTGCTTGAGCCTATTTTTGACATGGCGCTCGATGCGCAAGGTCGTCTCTGGGCGGTAACCGGTGGCGGACCCTTGCTGCAACTCGACCCGCAGACCGGCGCGATTCTCAAGCGCTTGGGCGACAGCATCACGCAGGCTCTCGCGATCGATCCGGCATCCGGTAAAATTTACGTATCTTCCGGCGACGGTATCGAAATCTTCGATCCGGTCACGGAGCGGTTCAGCCACTTCAGCGATTTGCGCGTTGGCAGCCTGGCATTCTCCCCGAGCGGCGAGTTGTGGGCTGCGGTGTGGCCTGAGCGCGGCGACGTCGTGAAGTTCGACAGCAACGGCGAACCGCTGTTGCAACTGCGCTTCACGACGCCGGTGGATTCCATTGCGTTCGGCCAGGACGGTAGCGCGCTCGCCGGCCTGTTGTTCGTCTCGATGAACGGCAGCGGCCGTTTCGGCAATTTGCCGAGCGAGTTGGTGCTGGTGGATCTCGCGACGCTGCGCTCGCTGACCATCGCCACCGGCGGCACGCGTGGCGACGTTATCCGCACGACGCCGAAGGGGCGCGTGCTCTTAAGCCAGTCGAATCAGATCGACGTGCTGACGCCGACACTGGTGCCGCGGGTGATCGCCACGAACCCGGCCGACCAGAGCGTCGTCGCGTTACCGCTAAGTTCACTGACGGTGACGTTCGACCGTGACATGCTCGTCAGCGACCCGAGCGACGCCGCGTCCGCGCTCAACCCCGCCAACTATCGAATCAGCGGCACGGCGCACGGCGATGTCAACATCCGCACGGTGCGCTATGACGCGGCGAGGCGCATGGTGCTACTGACCTTCGATGCCCTGGAGGCCGATCGGTATGCCATTGGCGTCAGCACCAACGTCGAGAGCGAAGACCGGCTGAAACTTGGCGAAGATTTTACTTCCGTCTTTGTTGCCGCCAGCGACTTTTCGCCGTTCGTACACCTCGCCTTTGAAACTACCCGCTCCGAGCGCGCCGCGGAAACCGTTTCCTATGACGTGCGGGTAACGAACACCGGCGACTTCGACCTCGTTGTGCCGCTGCTCCTGGTGCTCGACCCAGCGCAGTTCTTCACCGGCGAGCCGCTAGACACCGTTGGCCAGACGGTAGAGGGGTTGTGGTTGCTGGACATCGGCGATGGGTTGTCCGATGGCCGGCTGCGACCCGGGCAAGCGACGGTGGTGCGTACCGTGACCATCATGATACCGGACGGTCAACGCGCGCTGTTCGGTCATAGCTTGTTCGCGTTGGCCACGCACAACGATGCGCCGGGCTTCATCAGCCAGCCCTTGACTCAGGCCACAGCCGGCCAACCCTATTCGTATCAGGCGCTGGCACTCGATCCCGACGGCAGTGTCGTCAACTATTTGCTGCTCCATGGGCCGCGCGGCATGGCAGTGGAGACGACAACTGGTTTGGTCACCTGGTCGCCTACTGCCACCGACTCGTCCGAAGTAGAGGTTTTGTTGCGCGCCTATGATTCTCGCGGCGGCCACGGGGAGCAGGAATTCGCGATTTCTGTTGCCGGCGGCAACCGCGCGCCCCAAGTCGCCGCTCTGCCCTCGACGGTCGAAGCCGCCGAAGGGCAGTTGCTGGAGATTGGCCTCAGCGCCATTGATCCCGAAGGGGACACGTTACTCTCATGGGCCGACAATCTGCCGCCGGGCGCCGGGTTTGATTTCGAGCGCGGCGTGCTCACCTGGACACCCGGCTTCGACGCCGCCGGCACTTATGAAAACGTACAGTTATTTGTCACCGACGGAGTCAACACGATCACGCGCCTGTTCACGTTGTTGATCGCGCCCGTCAATCAAGCGCCGATCCTTGTGCGCCCGGTTGACCGGACCGTGCTGGAAGGACAACCGATTTTCATCCGCCTCCAGGCGAGCGACCCAGAGGGTGACGCGATTCAGTTTAGCAGCGATTTCCTGCCCGGCGGCGCGTTCCTCGACCCGCACACGGGAATCTTTGAATGGACCCCAACCTTCTTCCAGGAAGGCATCTTTGAAGTGCCGTTCACGGCATCCGACGGCGGTGGGGCGACCACCGAGACAACGACAATCGCCGTGCTCAACGTCAACGCATCGCCGGTATTCGATAAGTTGGAATCGTTCGAGACCTTCGAGAACCAGACGCTGACGTTCCGCGCCTTTGCGTTCGATCCCGATAACCCCGGCTTTGTGCCGCAAGACCGGCTGCTCGATGGCACGCTGACACCGCTGGACGGCGCGGAGCCGACGGTTTCTTATACGGCCGGTGCGATGCCCGCTGGCGCGGCGTTCGACGCCGTGACGGCTGTGTTCAGTTGGACGCCCGATTTCACTCAGGCAGGTGATTATTCAGTCGTGTTCACCGCGACCGACGACGGTAACGGCACGGGAGATTCCGCCGTCACGCAGATGACGGTGCCGATTCGCGTCTTCAACAGCAATCGCGCGCCGGTGGTCACGCCGATCGAAGGACAATTCGTCGACAAAGGCTCAGAGCTCTTCGTGCCGCTCGTTGCCGCCGATGCCGATGGCAATCCGATCGTGTTGACGACCGGCGCGCTGCCGAGATTTGCCACTTTCACCGATGACGGCGACGGCACCGGTGTGCTCCGGTTCGCGCCCGGCGACGATGACCGGGGCAATTACTTCATCGAGATTTTCGCGCGCGACAATGGCGACGGCGGCGGTCCCGCGGCTCTGTTGACCGGCACGGCGAATTTCTTATTGACGGTCAACTCGGTGAATGAACCGCCGCATCTGCAATTGGTCGGCGACAAAGTCGCGGTCATCGGCCAGACGCTGTCATTTATTTTGCGCGCCAGCGATCTCGATCAAGACGCGCTGACCTTCGGTGCGATGGGGCTACCGCCGGGCGCAACGCTCACTCCACGCGTGCAATACGGGCAGGCGGCTTTTGAATGGATGCCAGCAGCCAACGATGCGGGAACCTACGACGTGACCTTCACAGTGATCGACTCCGGCAATGGTGTGCCCGCTGAAGCGCGCAGTGATTCCCAAGTTGTTCGCATCATCGCGCGCGCCGCCAACGCGGCGCCCGTGCTCTCGCCCGTCGGCGACCGCACTGTGACGGAGCTCGGCACGCTGGAAATTCAGCTCGCGGCGTTCGATCCCGACGGCGATCGGCTGACGTTTACGGCGACGAATTTACCCGCCGGCTCGAGCTTCGATGGGCAGACAGGACTGTTCCGCTGGCGACCGACCCTGTTCAACGCGGGAGCTTATCCAGGCTTGCAATTCAGCGCCGGCGACGGCCACAAGTCGAGCAGCGAAACTATCACCATTACTGTTGTCAATAACAACCAGGCGCCGGTGCTGACGCCGCTGTTGCCGATCGCGGGGCGCGAGGGCGCGCCGTTGCAGTTCACGGTCACGGCGGGCGACTTCGACGGCGACAGCATCGTATTTTCCGCACAGAATCTCCCGGCGGGGGCAAAGCTCAATCCGCTGACGGGCCTGTTCCAATGGACGCCCGGGTTCGAGCAAGCCGGTGTGTACACCGTTGGCTTTATGGGCCGCGATCCGGCCGGATTGACGAGCAGTATCGAAGTGTTGCTGCGCATTGCCAACGTCAATCGCGTGCCGACCCTGCAGGCATCGAACCACCAAGCGCTCATCGGTGTGCCGTTGCGTTTTATCCTCGAGGGCGCGGACGCGGACTTGCACACAACGCTCGTCTATCGCAGCGAGCATCTGCCTGAAGGCGCCACGCTTGATCCTGCCACGGGCGAGTTCCAATGGATGCCTGGGCCGGGACAGAGCGGTGATTTCGTCGCGCGATTCTTTGTTAGCGACGGCGACGACGAAGCGTTCCTGCCAGTGCTCATCCGCGCAGCCGCCGTCGCTGAGCTGCCGAAAGTGACCGTCGTCTTGACGCCAAGTTTCCCCGTCGTGCCGAATCAGCGTGTGTCGGTGCAAGTGATCGCGACCAGCCTTGCGGAAATCGTCGCTCTGGCCGCGACTGTCGACGGCCAACCGCTGGCGCTCGATAACTTGGGCCGTGGCGAAATCCGCGCGCCAGCAAATGGCCGCATGGTGGTCGAAGGGTTTGCGACCGACGCCGACGGCTTGGTTGGCCGGACAGAGGTCATTTTGAAAGTGCGCGATCCCAACGACGCGAGCGCGCCCGTGGTGTCGTTTGCTCTCGCTCAGGCGGGCGCAAAGCTCACGGTTCCTATCGATATCATCGGCACCGTCACCGACAGCAATCTCGACCGCTGGACGTTGAGTCTGGCGCGGTTCGGGTCGGATGAATTTACTATCATTGCCAGCGGAGTAACGACGGTCAACAACGGCGCGCTCGCCAGCTTCAACCCGCTCGAACTCGCCAATGGATTTTACCGCTTGCGCCTCACGGCCAACGATGTGAGCGGGCGCACAAGCGCGACGGAAATCGTTGTCGAAGCAAACAGCGAAAGCAAACCAGCCCAGTACCAAAGGGTCGACACGGACTTGACGGTCACGCTCGCTGGTCACGTCGTCAACATCGCCCGCGCCTACGACTCCCTCTCCTCTTCACTGGCACTTGATAACCGATCACTGATAACTGGACTCTCCTCATTTGGAAACTGGCGTTTCGTCAATCGAGAGTTTGACGTGCAGACCAGCGTGGCCTCGACGGGACACGAAAATCTCGGTGTGTTCAACCCGCTGCGCAGCGGTACGCGCGTGTATGTGACTTTGCCCGACGGCCGTCGCGTCGGATTTACGTTTACGCCCGAGGAGCAGGAAATCCCCGGCTTAAGATTCTTCACGCCCGCCTATACGCCCGATGTTGGCGTTGATTGGGCGCTCGATTCGGCGGCGGCGAAGCTCACTCGCGGCGGCAGCAATTATTTCGATCTGGAAACGGGGCGCGCCTACAACCCGCTGAGCAGCGAGTTCGGCGGAACGAGTTTCCTTTTGACCGCGCCCGACGGGACCCAATATCGGCTTAACACCAAAGGTTTGGTGAGCGAGGAGACGCGGGCCGATGGATTCCGTCTGAATTACAGCGACAGCGGCATCCTCGCGCCCAACGGCGAGTTCGTGCGCTTCGAGTACGAGTCGGCCGGGAGACTCATTTCGATCAGCGTCTTCGACGGCACGCGCGTGGTGTACAGTTATGATGAAGTGGGTAACTTGGTGAGCGCGCGCAATTTGTCGACGGCGCAATCAGCCAGATTCGGGTATGAGCTGGAGGATTCTCAGCGGCTAATTCTCATCGGCGGTTCGCTTACTGCTTCAGCCCCCGGCGTGTTCATCAATTATCCTACGCCTAACGCCTCGCTCCTAACGCCTAACGAAATACCGCTCACCGCCGATCTCGGCGTGGCGAACCAGTTCCTGATCGCCCAGGCGCTCGGCAATCTGGCGGCAGGCTTCACGGATCGTTACGCCTTTACGATCCGCCCATCGGAAGTTGCTTCGGTCCAAGACCGCATGGTTTTGCTCGGCGTGCATGTGACGGCGAACGCAGGCAACGGTTTGCAACCCGCAATCCCGACCATCCCCGGTCTGACGCCGCTGGTGGCGCACGGCGGCAATGGTGAAGCGTTTGCGTTGTTCGCCATCGACCGCGCCGGCTTGAGATTGCTGGAAATCGCCGGCGCAAGCGCGGCGACGAACGGCGCCTACAAGCTGCAACTGTTCGTGCCCGGCGATGTCAATGTGGACGGCAAAGTGGACGGGCTGGACGCGCAGTTGCTGGTGCCGGCGATGGGGAGCACAGCGGGCGCGGCCAATTATCTCCTCGCAGCCGACGGCAACCGCGACGGAGTGATTAATGGTACTGATGCGCAATTGCTGGCGCGGGAATTGGGTTTCGCCGCGAACCTGCCGCCGGTGGTTCATGAAGGCGATTTGCTGACGCACGTCGACTTGGCAGTCGTATTCGATCCGGCGACGCTCGTTACGGATCCTGAGGAGGACGCTGTGTTCTTCCGGGTCGCGGGCAGCACGAACGGCGTGGCGCGATTGACGCGCGATGGCCTGACGATCGTTTTCACCCCGACATCGGCTTACTTCGGTCCGGCGAGTTTTCTTTTGGTGGCGGACGATGGCTTCAGCGCTTCACCATCCGCCGAGGTGCAAGTAAGCGTTAGCGCATCACCGCTATTGCAAATTGACTTCGTCACACGCAACCCGCAACTCGTCGTCAACGATCGTGTGCTGCTGGAATTTGTCGGCGACTTCGAAGACGAGGCGGGCGTGCCGCTGCCGGCCGGCTATGTTTCCCTGAACAGTTTGGATGCCGGGATTGCCGCAATTTCAGCAAGCGGCGTTTTGACTGCCCGGAGCGATGGCCACACTGCGATAACTGCCGCACGGGGTTCGATACTCGCCGCGACGGCGGTGCGCGTGGGTGTTCCAGCGGATCCTGCCGACCTCGTGCTGGTGGTTAGCGGTCTAGAAGTCTACCCGGAGGCGCTGGCCTTGGCGCCGGGCAGCATCAAGCAGTTCCAAGCCGGGACGTTGAATGAGTGGCAGTTGGGGACGGCTGCCGATGGCACGCTCTACTTCGTGGGCAACGGGACTGTGATCAACGCCAGCGCGGATGGTCTGGTAAGCGCATTGAACATCGGTGCGACATCACTGACCGTTGTCTATCACGGAAGTGAGCGGGTGGTACCGGTCCGAGTGACGGCCGCTGTTGCCTCTGGAGAACTTGTCGGACTTGAAGGAGCCGTCGTGCGCAGCGTCGACGGCGCCACCGTTGCCGTGGCACCCGGATCACTGTCCGAGCCAGTCGCCGTCACCATCCGCACACGCACGCAAGCGGATATGCCTTTGGGTTTGCCGGACGCGTTTGGCTTTGCCGGCGCGTATGAATTGGATGTCGGTGAAGATCCGCTCTTGGTGCCGGTACAACTTGCGATCCCCGTCGATCCCTCGCTCGCCCCTGGAACTCAAGTTTGGTTTTTCCGGTACGGCGAGTTGATCGATGAAAACGGCCAGACGATTCCCGGCTGGCTGCAGGATGATTTCGGTTTCGTCGGCGAAGATCACATAGCGCGAACCTCTTCCAAGCCGGCTCCTGGCACGATGCTGACGGGTTTTGGTTACATTGGCCAGGCAGAAGGCCAAGTCACGACGCTGAGCGGTGAGATCAAAGCGACAGTGCCCATTAGCGCACGAGATACCATGACCTTTGCTCAAGTTGGCGGCGGCGCCGCGGTGGGTCAAGTGTTTGCGCTGGGTTCCGGACCGTTCATGACCGTGTCAACCACGCGTACAACTTTCGTAACGGCGATCGTTCCGCCGGAAGGTTTGCCCTACACGGCCGTGGACGAGATACAACTTGATCCGGGACGGGTTACGAAATTCAAGAAAACCATCAATATACCGCCGCGACCGGGAGAACAGCCCTTCGATAAGCCGGTGATCGAGTCCGCGAGCTTCGCCTGGAACATCAGCGAAGGACCGGTCGTAACGCTGACGGGACGCCGCTTCGTCTATCCCAATCTGGAAGCGCCACCTGACAAGAGAGTCGGAAGCCAACCGCAGGACCTGAAAGTTAAATTCTATGTGCCGTACTTGGATGATCCAGTTGTCGGTACGATCCTGAGCGGTGGAAGTGATGTCATGCTTCGGGTGCGGGTTCCGGACGAGGTCGCACTCGGGCTATCGAGAATATCTGTGGAGCGGCCTCAATTTGTTCGGAAGAACGGTGTCTTCAATAAACTTGTGCACAAGGAGAGCAACAAAGTTCGACTGCGAGTGCCGTCCGAATACTTGTTCGCACCCATCGGCGGAGCCGCGGTCGCCGTAATCGATAGCGCCGCTGAAGTGCAGGGTCCAGTTCCTCCAGGGACGTTTATCCCAAATCCTAACCGCAATCAGCTCGTGGCGCGCATCCCTTTAGATGACGGCACGGCGTTAGGCACCCGCTGGGCCGCGGTGACACCGGACGGCACGCGTGTTTATGTTACGGAAAGATTTTCCGGACGCGTCGCTGTTCTAGATGCGCAAGCGCTGCAGCAAATCGATGCGGATCCTTCGACACCGGCGACGGATTCGATCAATGTCGGCGGCACGCCCTTCGCGATCGCGATCTCGCCCAATGGAAAGTACGCCTACGTGTCGGACGAGCTTACCAACAGCGTTTATATCATTGACATCAGCCCCAATTCTTCCAAATACAACACCAAGGTGGCTCAGTTCGCAGTCGCTGGAGCGACCAAGGGCCTGCGCGGACTCAATGTAAGTCCATCCGGCAAACGGCTGTTTGTCACCATGCCGAGCCAACGACTTTTTGAAAGCACGCCAGGCACGACGGGCAAGATCGTAGTGTTTGACATTGTCGGAACCAAGGCAGTCGCGCCGGCAGAGTTATTCCGAATCGACGCCGGCGCGGAGCCCTTTAACGTTTCATCCGAGCGCATCGGTGCGAACACCTATCTGTTCTTTACCGATCGGTTGCGTGACTCGGACGGCTACCACGTGGTTAAACTCAATGCCGCCGAAACCGCATTTTCTGATCACAAGAAGGCGAATCTCGGATTGGGTGCCTTCAATGACTCATTCGACGTCAACAATGCCGCGGGTGTCGTGATCCTCCCGGATGCATCTTTCGGCTTTGTCACGGGCTTCAACAAATTCATAGCGGGCGACAACTCACATGATCCCACACTCGGTGATCCAAAGTCTGCTGGCTTCATGCCGGCGGGCGGCAATGTCGGCATTATCCGCGACCCGCTCGGATTGACGAGCGCGGGTCCGCAACTCGTCGCTGCGACGCGGATGATCCCGCTGGCCTTTCCGCTGGAGCTGGCCTTATCAAATGACGGCAAGTTCTTGTACGCGGGCTACATGGCGAGCGGAGGTTTGTTTGTTTTCGACGTGGATAAGATTAAGGCAGCAGTACAGAACTTAAGCGCTACAGATTTGCAAAAGAAACCAATCGATGATTTCGACTTGTATTCGGACATCGACACCCGCGCCAACTTCAGGCTCGCGATCGATCCCGCTACCGGTAAGCCTAAACTGATCAACGGCAGCACGTTCTTCGAAATTCCCACAGGTGTTATGAATGGCCCGATTGGAGTCGGCGGCCGCCCGGTGGGGTTGGCGGTGCAACCTGTGCGGAGCGGTCCCGTGCCGCTGATTGGTTTGGAAGATCAGCTTTTTGTCGACGATGCCGGCTCATTCACGCTCTTCGTCAAGAACGACGGGAGCCCGGGTTCCGGTACGCTCCGTTTTGAGATCAAAGTTACGGGGAATACGGGTACAAACCGGTTTCTGAATCTGCCCTCGGGCGCGGCGTTCACTTCCCCGTTGCCTTTCAATCTCGCACCGCAACAGTCGCGGGCCTACACGATTCAAGTTCGGGACATGATTCCGCTGCTCAAGACGGCTACGAGCGAGATCAATGTGGATCGCCTTTACGGCGCGAAAATAGAAGTTTTCGCTTGGCGCCTTGGAACGCCGAGGCCAGCGACACCGGATGAAACCGGCTATATCTATCGGTTCCTCGACGTCGCTGATACCGATCATACCGATGGTGAAGTAGAGTTTCCCGACACGGTCAATGACTTTGTCGGCGACGTTAGGCAGGAGCGCGAAATCCAGTATTTCATGCCAGCGTCAGTTATGCCCAAGCCGTTGGAGATAGAGGACAAAACACACTTTGACACCCATCTCGATGGCAGCGGCAACGTGGACAAGCTCATTTTCGATCCCACTGACGTAAAAGATGATTTGACGACCAAAGTCAAAGTTTTAACGCCGGACAACAACCTCGCGGGCAAGCTGGATCTCTTAGGGGATGGTCGCGCCAAGACCAAACTCTTTTTCAACAAGGAGGAACTCAAGAATACTTTACGTAAGATCGCCGCCGGCTCAACGCCCCAAGATGTTGTGCTGACGCGAATCGCCCCAATTACTGCCGGCTTCTTCACGCTCAGCTTGTTTGGCGAGACTACTGTCCCGATTAACATTAACGCCTCAGCAGCCGATGTTGAGGCCGCGTTAGTAAACTTGTTAGTAAACTTGTTCCTCGTTTTCACAGGGGACGTGAGCGTCACGCGTACGGTGACAGCAGTCTCGGGTGGTGTCATGGTTGGGGGAGTTGCAACACCCGCAGACCAAGTCGTTTTCACCGTAAACTTTCAGGGCACTTTAGATAACAACAACATTCCGCTGATGGGGGTCTTTGGGGCAGGTGCTGGTCTATTCAATATTACCGTTGTCCCGTGGGTTACAGCTCAAGTCACGGCAGCCGAAAAGCAATTATTCGACACCGACGCTGAGCGGACTGCAATCGCTAACAGCATAGAAACGACGACACTGGCGCGCTTCACCGCTGCCGGGATGGCAATGGAATTGGGCGCTGCGCCGGGTCCCGACACGATCACCTACCAATGGCAAACGCTACCGCGTGCGACATACGGTACCAGCGGAGGCCCGGGCGGCAACGGAGTAGACAACATAACTCAACAGCACGCAGTCATTAACAATATAAACCTGTATAACAGCTCGGAGAATGCATTCCGATTGGCAGCGGAGACCAATAAGCTCGACATGACCAACGTTATAGTCTACCTCGACAACCTCATGCAGGATACAGCGGTGCCGTCGGTGTCGCCGGCACAGCTGATCAACGTCATCGTGAAGACCGCCACCCACGAAGCGGGGCATACGCTCGGCCTCAATCACACGGCCCACGGTTCCAATCTGACCGCGACGACACCGTCGATTCACGCCGGCGTCAACGGTTTAGAGGAGGTCGTAATCGGCGGCGTAATGGGCCGCACGGATACGATGTTCGGAGGTTATCTGGACTACAATGGTACACAGACCGCCTTCCGCTCGAAACTCTCTCTAGAACTACTGCTGATGGCTACGTTCTCGGGCTGGACCCGTGCACAGGGCAATTTGCCGCTCGCCTGGCTGCCGCTGTACGTAGCATTAAGCGCAGGAGCGGCGGATTTCGATGCGGTACCCGGCGCAGAACCCGATCACCCGCCCAGCACACTACAGGGCCGGTTCCTCTTGGCGGTCAACCTCGACGAGGGTGTGCCTGTCGTCATCGATACAGATTTCGGGTCCGTAGCGGTTGACGGTCAGGGTGGCGAACAGGCCACGCGTACGCTGCGTCTGTTTAACGTCGGCAGCGATCCCCTGACGCTTCGCGACATGCACATCGAGGGCGCCGGTTTTCGTCTCGATGGATTTACGACGCATTCCCCCATTGTGCTTGGTGCGGGCGGCTTCATCGACATAACGGTGACCTTCGATCCGATAACCAGTGGCAACATAGACGCGATGCTCGTGATCGATTCCGATAGCGAATCATCCCGGCCGCCGATTCTGTTGACCGGCTTCGGCCTCGCACCAGACGGCGACGCGCTGATGGACATTCCCAATAACAATGTCGGCGGACAACTGGTCAACGGTCAGGGCGGATTCACCGAAAACTTCGGCACGTTCATCAATATCGGCGCTCAACCACTGACGATCCGCTTGGCCCGCGTGGTGGAAGGTGGCGACCAGTTCCAAATTCGCGGATTGCCCGCTGCGTTGAGCGCTACTGATCCCTTGGTGCTGCAACCAAACGAATCGTCTAATTTCGGGATTGAATTCTTGCCGCTAAAAGCCGGCCTCCAACGCGGCAAGGTGCAGATTCTGACCGACGATCCCGATCAACCCATTTTCACGTTCAATGTGGTTGGTACGGGTCTGAACGACGACGAGGACGCGGGACGATCGGGGAATGATTTCGTCGCGATTCGTTCAGCTTCTAACCTGCCTGTTACGCGCGTCGTTACCGACGCGTCGGGGACATTCCGATTGAAACTTTCTCCTGGCACATCCTTTGATGTCACAATCTTCGATCCTGAAACAGGACTAGTGGCGTTTGAAGTCAACCAGATCCCCAGTGACGGTGACGCGTCCGATCAGCCGACACCGAGCTTTGGCGCCAGTACTGCTTCAGACAGCGACGGTGATGGACTCCCCGATGACATCGAATTCGCAATCGGCAGCGATCCCAATAACCGTGATACCGATCGTGACGGAGTTGAGGACTTTGACGAAGTTTCAGGGCAGACTGAAATCGCCATCCGTGCTTTCCGCCCGGCGGAGTTATTTACCCTCGAGTCCCAATTCTCGCTTCCGGTTCACGCACCCGCGGAGTCTGCGCAAGGCGCAAGTGCCTCTGCTGACGCAGTAGCTCAAATTGACGATGTTAGTGACACAGTGCTCAGTGAACTTGAGTCGGCACCCTCTCAGCTGTTCGAGCTTCGGGTGCAATCTCTGCAACTTTCACCTCAGAGGGTTGATTCGGCTTTTACAGCGAATCTGCCGGTTGGTGTGGCGAACGGTGATTTTGGGATTGGCAGTCCAACTGATCCAAGTTTCGGCTGGACCGTTCGGGGGCAGGGCGCGGTTGTCAATGGCCAAGCAAATCTGATCGAGGGCGGCTCAGTGTTTACGAGGTTTTCACAGAGCTTAGTCATCCCGAGCGGTGCGACGAAGGTGAGATTTACGATTGTCAGTTTGAATTTGGGTGGCAGTTCGAACGGCCCAGCGGATGCGTTCGAAGTGGCGTTGCTCGATGCCGAGACCATGGATTCGCTCGTCGCGACGCCAGTCGGTTTGGGAGATTCCGACGCTTTTCTTAACATCCAGAACGATGGCGAGACATTCCTCTCGGAAAAAGTCGTCATCCGAGGCACGAGCACGCGGATCGTTGAAATCGACTTGAGCGGGATTCCGGAAGGTACAGCCGCGACACTGTACTTCGATCTGCTCGGTTTCGGCGCGGACGACAGCGTGGCGATCGTGGATGATGTCAGGTTCCTATTCGGAACGACGCAAGCGCCCATCGCCAACGATGATCCGGCTGTCGTTACCAACGAAGACACGGCTGTGACCATAAACGTTTTGGGCAACGATACCGACGCTGACGATACCGTCGATGCCACAACGTTGCTCATCACCGCTCAGCCGAAGACTGGATCAGCGCTAGTAAACCTCGACGGCACTGTCACCTACAGGCCGAACACAAACTTCTTTGGCACCGATGGTTTCCGTTACACGGTGCAAGATGTCAGCGGGTCGCTGTCCAACGAAGCTGTTGTTTCGATTACGATAACGCCGGTGAACGATGCGCCGGCCGCCACCAACGACAGTTACAGCACCGATGAAGACACGACGTTGACCATACCTGTTGCCCAGGGTGTACTGGCAAACGATACCGACGTTGAGAGCGACTCACTCACGGCGATTTTGCTCTCCAGCGTCGCGCACGGCACGCTCACGCTGAATCCGAACGGTTCGTTCAGCTACACACCCGCAGCCAACTTCAACGGCACCGACAACTTTACCTATAAAGCTAACGATGGGCAGGCCGATAGCAACATCGCGACCGCGAACATCACCATCAATGGCGTAAACGACGCGCCCATAGCCGTTAACGATCGCTACAGCACTAACGAAGACATAGCACTAGTCGTGAGCGCGCTGGCCGGAGTGCTGAGCAATGACAACGACATCGACAGCGCGACGTTGACTACGATACATGTCAGTGGCCCGCAGCATGGACAGCTCGAGCTGAATAATCTTAACGGCTCGTTTATCTATCGGCCTGCGGCGAACTATTTTGGCCCTGACAGCTTCAGCTACAAAGTGACCGATGGTCAAGCCGAGAGCAATGTCGCTACCGTGAATATTACGGTCAATGCTGTGAACGACGCGCCGGTAGCTAATAACGATACTTTCAGCACGAACGAAGACACGACGTTGACCATTGCCGCACCCGGAGTACTCGGCAATGACACTGATATCGAGAACAATCTGCTCACAGCGATCTTGGTGTCCAACGTTTTACATGGGGCGCTGACTCTTAGCGCCAACGGTTCATTTACCTACACACCCGCTGCGAATTACTTCGGTCCCGACGGTTTTACCTACAAAACCAACGACGGCAGCCTGGATTCCAACACGGCCACGGCCAGCATCACGGTCAACGCTGTCAACGACGTGCCGGTCGCCAATAACGATTCTGCGACTACCGACGGAGACACACCGGTCGTCATCAACGTTCGCGCCAACGATACGGATGTGGATGGCGACACGCTCACGGTGATCGTCGTCAGTCAGCCTGCCAACGGAACGGCGGTGACCAATGCTGACAGCACGATTACTTATACGCCCAGACTCAACTTCTTCGGCCAGGATAGTTTTACTTACAAGGCGAGCGACGGCCAGGCGCTGTCTAATGCCGCCACCGTAATCATTGAAGTGATCCCCAGCAATCACGCCCCGGTGGCGGTGGATGATACCGTGACGACCGACGAAGACACCCCGAAAGTGATCAATGTTCTCGCCAACGATCAAGACGTCGACGGTGATGTGCTGAGGGTCAACGCATTCACGCAGCCGGCCACCGGTCAGGTCGTGAGCAACGGCAATGGCACGCTAACATACACACCTAACGCGAACTTCAACGGCGTCGATTCGTTCACTTACACGATCGACGCCGGCAACGGCGAGAGTGCGACGGCCACCGTCATAGTCAACGTGTTGCCGGTCAATGACGCACCGGTGATGGCTGCCCTGTCGGGAACGGCGGAGATCAACGAAGGAGATGTGGTCCAGTTGCAGGGAACATTTAGCGATGTTGATCAGTTCGATAAGTTCTCGCTCACGGTCAACTGGGGCGATGGGGCGATTGAAGTATTCAAGTTGAACGACACGAAGAACTTCACGCTTTCTCATCGTTATCTCGACGACGATCCCACTGACACGCCGTCGGACAACTATCGAGTTAGGGTGAACGTGGCTGACAACAATGGTGGCAGCGTCGAAGGCGCATTCACCGTAACCGTCAACAATGTCGCGCCTACGGCAACTCTCAGCACGCCGGCAACCGGTGTGCGCGGTCAAGCGCTCGAATTCACCGCCAGCTTCACCGACCCAGGCGTACTCGACACGCACCAGGTTTCGTTCGACTTTGGCGACGGCACGATTGTTAATAACCAATCTTCAACCAACAGCGGAGCGCTCGCACAGTCCCATGTTTACGCCAATACCGGCACTTACACGGTGAAAGTTGCCGTGCGCGACGATGATGGGGGAACCACTACCGTCAGCAAACAAGTCACGATCAAAGCTGTCGATCTGCACGCCGACCCGTGCGATGCGAGCAAGACGGCCTTGGTTGTCGGCGGAACCAACGGCGACGACAAGATTCGTTTCGTGCCGCAGGGCAACGATGGCGATATCAAGGTGCTGATCAACGGCGTTTCTCAAGGCATCTACAAACCGACCGGAAGGATTATCGCGTATGGGCTTAACGGCAATGACGACATCGAAGTTGCCGGGAGCATCAGCCTGGCCGCGCTGCTCCAAGGCGATGCCGGCGATGACAGACTCAAGGGTGGCGCAGGTTCAAGTGTGTTATGCGGCGGCGACGGAGATGATCTTTTGATCGGCGGGAACGGGCGGAGCATCTTGATCGGCGATCGGGGCGCCGATCGGCTGGTCGGCAACGGCGAGGATGACATTTTGATCGGCGGCTATACTTCCTACGGCTGCGACCATGAGGCGCTGTGCGAGATTCTAGAGATCTGGACGCGTAGAGATCTCAATTACGGCGAGCGCCTCAGCCGGCTCAGCCGCGGGTCATTCGCACTGAATAGCTCGACGGTGTTTGACGACGGCGATTGCGATCTATTGACAGGCGCTGCGGGGAACGATTGGTTTTTTGCCGGAACCAAAGACAAGATCACCGACCGGCATGCCTGGGAGAAAGTGACTTAACTGGTTTCCACGTGCAAGGGGGCGCTAAGGCGCGAAGGTGTAGAATCGATGTTTCATAGGCATCTGTCCGTTGCGCGCCTGCTAGGCCTCTGGTAAAAATGCTTAACGCGCGGGGTTTTTATGGTTAAGCAAGAGATTCGCAGCTGCCAACTCACATACGAAGACTATCTTCAGTTTCCCGATGATGGAAAGCGTCATGAAATAATCGAAGGGGATCACTATATGACCCCAGCGCCGAAAACCAAGCATCAAAGAGTGTCAGCCAACCTCGGAAGCGCAATGATCTCCTTTGCCAAAAAACATAAGCTAGGTCTGGTTCTGACCGCACCCTGCGACGTTATCCTGTCTAATGAAAACGTAGTCCAGCCTGACATTCTGTTCGTTTCGGTGGCGCGCGCTGCCATCGTTACCGAAGACAACATCTGCGGTGCGCCCGATGTCATCGTCGAAATTCTCTCTGAGTCCACCCGCAAAAAGGACGAAGTGACCAAGCGCAAGCTCTACGAGCGGTTTGCGGTGGAGGAGTACTGGTTGATCGACCCGGAGTTAGAACTCGTGAAGATTTTCAAACTGGCGCAACAGAAGTACGGCCGCGCAGCGGAACTAAGCAAAGAAAACAACGATATCCTCACCACGAAACTCCTCCCAGATTTTAATTTTCCTGTCGGCGAAATATTTGACTAGCTTTCTGCCGCCTGCGCCATAGGTTCCTGACACGTTTTCGTCCGTTCCTACCAGAGATCGAGGCAATCATTACGCTATTTCGTGCGTTTCCCAACGTGACAGTGTCTGACGATGCGCGCGAAGCGCTGAAAGCGTATTTACCCGTCACGGTCAACAATCGTTGCTCGTTGTAACCCTCAGCGGACCTCTCGGCTGCTTGCGAGGCCAAAAGCTGTCCCGGTTTGTCGTGGTTTGTCCTGATTGGCAAATTGCAATTGGGACAGCTTTAAACGGAATTTCAAAAATTCCGTTGGCGCTGTTGACAGGGAAATGGCGATCGAATATAGCGGACTGCGTGGCGCGAAATATCTCTTAATAGCTCAGAAACGACAAAGAACTCCTTTAAGCTCCAAACATATCCCAGGCAATGAGGATTTGGGGTCCTATAGGTGCTGCGATTTCGAGGTTACGGCAAGCGAAGGACGCTAGGGCCCAAACTCGAACCTGGCAAAATCGCACCTCCCGTTTTCGCGTCGAGCAACTCGAACCACGGATTCTACTTAGCGGCGATCTGCTGCCGCAACCAGAGATCGCTTCCACAGCTTCAGAGCAGAACGAAGTCGCGATTGTGTTAACGGGTGACGAGTCGCGAGTGTCGAGTGTCGAGTGGAATCAACCCGAAACCTCTGAATCCCCGTCCCTCGACCCCCGACCCTCAATCCTCGACCCTCTCATCGCAGAAGCCGTCGATCAGTTGAGCCGAATCGGATTCAGCGCTGAGGAATTGCAGCGGGCGCGTGAAGCAAAGATCGACGTCGTCGACTTACCCGGTTGGACGGTGGCGCGAGCCGATGAAGATGGAATCAAGCTCGACAATAATGCCAATGGGTTCGATTGGTATATCGATCTCAATCCTCAGGATAATTCAGAATTCGCCCAAGACGGAAATGAGCTTCGAGCGATCGCCGGCAGCGAAGCGGACGGGCGGATCGATCTGCTCACGGTCTTAACGCATGAGCTGGGTCATTACCTGGGATTAGAGCACAACGACGCTAGCGATGCGGCGACAGCATTCATGGAGGCGGGCATACGGCCGGGGATCCGCCGCGTGGCGGGTAGTGACTCGCGAGTGACGAGTGGCGAGTGGAATCAACCCGAGACCCGAAACCTGAAACCCGAAACTCTTGGCGCTCCAAGCATCACCGACCAACTCATCGAAACACTTCGCGTTGCCAACGCGCCTCCGCAGAGCGAAGCATTAACCCTCGCACCGACCATCTCTTGGATTTCCGACGCCGACGGTTACTGGGATGACGCCAGCAACTGGCTGGACGATAGTGGTGTGTCCCGCGTTCCTACCTCTAGCGATGATGTTCTCATCGGCAGTCAAGATTTCTATTTCACTGTAACAATTCGCTCCGGCGATCAAGCCGTTCACAGCTTGTGCAGCTACCAGCCGCTGATTATTACCGGCGGCTCACTCACTCTCGAAGCCGATTCGGAAATTTACGCCGATCTTGTTCTCGAAGACGGCGTCCTGAGTATAAGCGGGTCGCTCACAGTTGGCGGTTATTTTGTTCAAAATGGCGGCGTCGTCATCGGCGACGGGACGATTCAGGCGGGTCAGTTCGATGTTAACACAATGACGGAGCAACTGACCGAAACGCTCAACGTTGCAAACGCGCCGCCCAATGGAGCAGTGCCCACTGCTTTAATTTTCACTGCCATAACGCCTGCTGATTTGACGCTACGAATTGTTTATGACGCCGGCACACCCACTCTCCAGCTGATTGATAACACTGCTTCTTCCTCCGAGACCCGAATTGTTACGAGTAGGGCTGTTTCAGAAACCAATGCAGTACAGATCATCGGCTCAGATCACGATGATCGCCTCACGATGGACGTTAGCGCTTTGGGTTCAGTTCCGATCAGTTTCCATGGCGGCCTCGGGATCGACACCCTCGTCGGTCCAGTCGTCGATACCACTTGGACAGTTAGCGGGCTCGGCGCCGGTACGTTAAGCAATTTCGCGTTCACAGGTGTAGAGAATCTCACCGGCGCAGCCGATAACGAGGACACATTCGAGTTCGAGGCGGTAGGGAGAATCAGCGGCCTGGTTGACGGTGGTGCGCGCGGCTTCGACACAATTGCACTGACCAGCGGCTATTTCCAGAACGTAGAGTACACGGTCAACGGACCTGACTCGGGAACGATCGCTCGCGACGGCGACATCATTACGTACGCCGGGCTTGAGCCAATCATCGACTCGACGGGCGGTTCCAAGACATTCAATGGTACGTCCGCCAACGACGTTATTGACCTGTTACGCCGAGGTGAGTCGGATGAAACCCTCGTCGTTAGCATTGATCGAGGTGAGGACGTGATCTTCCCTCACTACCGCCTCGGACACTTGACGAGCTTAAGGGTCAACGCTCTTGCAGGCGATGATACTCTAAGCCTCTTCGACATTGTACTTCACGAGGTGAATTTCACGATTGACGCTGGTGCCGGCGACGACAGCTTCATGCTCGACGAGGACCCTCTCCTGTTCGACGGTAGCCTATCGCTCGTAGGCGGAAGTGGGTTTGACGAGCTCCAATTCCAGACAATACTTGTTGACGGGCCGGTGACTTTGACGGATGCCTCGCTCCACCTCGTAATCGAGATCGATGTGACAGAGGCGGTGCGCAACGCCTTGGCCGCCGGCAAGACGCGCATGACGTTCCGTCTCGCCCTCGATAGCCCCAATG
>Ga0073934_10003464_pt1 | contig 28985 bp, 32 predicted proteins | sample LarsenN4metaG_FD_76834 | JGI IMG/M metagenome (GOLD analysis project Ga0073934, IMG submission 76834) | Hot spring sediment bacterial and archeal communities from British Columbia, Canada, to study Microbial Dark Matter (Phase II) - Larsen... ... | reverse complement strand
TGACAGCCGTCAAAGGCATTACAACAGACGTGGCAGAAAGCATCAAGGCGAGCCTCGAATGAAACAAATCTGGATCGTAGACGACGATGAGGAAATGTCCCGCGCCGTGCGGTTGATGGTGAAACTGCTGGACGGCGAGACGACGGCATTCATGAATGCGCGCGCCGCCGCACAGGCGGTGCTGGATGGCCGCCGCCCGGATCTCTTCATCCTCGACATCAACATGCCCGAAGTGACCGGCCTCGACCTGCTGGAATTTCTCCGCCGCCGCGAGACGACCAAGAACCTGCCGGTGGTGATGCTCTCCACCGAAGCATCGGACGTGATGATCGACCAGGCGAAGTCGCTTGGCGCGGATGCGTATGTTTCGAAACCGGTTACAATCGAGGAGCTCGAACGCGCCATGGAAAGCGCATTCGCCAATCGAAAGCAATCTTGAAAGTGAGAACCAAAGAATGACAAAAGGCAAGACCCCCACACGTAAATTAAGCACCTCGCAGATCGTGTTCTACGTTCTATGCGCGCTGGTCGTCCTTTCGATGATCCTGGCAGCCGTGGCGAATTAATCGCCCCGGCGCGACGCTTTTAGTCGTCCCCTACGGTATAATCCGATAGCGCGGCGCACGTGGCCGCGCTATTTTGCGCCAGTTTAATTCCACATCCCCTCTCCCGTTGGGAAGAGGGCAAAAAGGTATTTCATGCTCGACAAACTTTCCGGAATCACCCATCGTGTCATCACGGGGATCTGCCTGGTCCGCGCCCCCGAAAAGATTGAGGCCCTCGAACACGCCACCACCGCCGTCACCTTCCGCCCTCTCGACCGGGAAGAGATCGCCCGCTACATCGCGAGCGGGGAGCCGAGGGACAAGGCCGGTGCCTATGGCATTCAGGGCCTGGCATCGAAGTTTGTAACACGCGTCGAGGGCTGCTACTTCAACGTGGTGGGGCTGCCGGTGGCCATGGTGTATGGACTGCTCAAACCCTTCCTGCGCCACCCGCGCTAGAGACCTTGGCGCGCGGTGCCCAATCCCCCCGATCGGGCCGGCGGCATGGTTGCTTCCGCTCACCTTTGGCTCAGTTCGCGGACCATCGCGACGAGGAGAAGAACGTTTTCGACCGGTGTGTCGGGGAGGATGCCGTGGCCGAGGTTGAAGATGTGCCCATTGCGTCCCGCGGCTTGCTCGAGGATGCGTTCCACACGCGCTCGGATATAGGAAGGATCGGCGTAGAGCACCACCGGATCGAGATTCCCCTGAATGCCCCGATCGTAACCGATGCGCCTCCAGGCCTCATCCAACTCGATCTTGGAGTCCACGCCGATCACGTCCCCGCCCGCCTCGCGCATGGCTTCAAGAAGCATGGGGTTGCCCGTACCGAAGTGGATAATCGGCGTTCCGGGCGTTATGCCTTCGATCATCATGCGGGAATAGGGCAAAACGAACTCGCGATAGTCGTGCGGCCCGAGGCAGCCGACCCAGGAATCGAAAATCTGCACGGCCTGCACGCCGGCTACGATCTGCCCGTTGACATACTTGGCGAGGCTGCGCGCCAGGAGCTCCATGAGGGCGCGCCAGGCCCCTGGGTCGCCGTACATCAGCGACTTCGTGCGCCGGTAATTCTTGGACCCGCCGCCTTCGATCAAATAGGAAGCCAGCGTAAACGGCGCCCCGGCGAATCCGATCAGCGGAATCCGCGGGTTGAGGGCGGCACGCGTCTGGCGAATGGCGTCATAAAGGTAGCCGAGCGACTCCTCCGGCTCGACTTCGCGCAGGCGATCCACGTCGGCGGGCTTGTAAAGCCTGGGGCTTATCACCGGCCCCTCCCCCTTGTCATATTCGAGATGAAGCCCCAGCGGCTCGACGATCAAAAGCAGGTCCGAGAAGATGATCGCCGCATCCACGCCCAAGCGTTCGGCAGCGGTCACCGTGACTTCCGAAACCAGCTCCGGACTCTTGCATAGCTCCAGGAATGGCACCTTGGCGCGCAGGTCGCGGTATTCCTTCATGTAGCGGCCCGCCTGGCGCATCAGCCAGATGGGGGTGGAATCGACGGGCTCGCGCCGGCAGGCTTTCATGAAGCGGGACTCGTTCGAGGGCGCGGGGACGCAGGCCAGGCGGGGCGCAAGGCTTTGCGCCTCGACTTCGACGCGCGACCTAAAGACCGATTCTCCCGACTGCTGACTCCTGACGCCGGGCTCCTTTTTCTTCAGCAATTCCCCCACCCGCCTCGCCGCTTCATGCACGAAAGCTCCCATCTTGCCATGCTCCGCTTCCATGTCCACCGCGATGCCGTTGGCCAGAAGCGCTTCCGTGCATGTCGGACCAATGGAGCAAACCACGCAGCGTTTGAATCCTTCCAGCAACCGCATCTTGGCTCCGTCCCCCGCGGCCACCTGTATCAGGTGATAGACCTGCGCGGCGTTAGTGAACAACGCAGCCTGAGCGGTTCCGTCGCTGATTGCCGCGATGGCCTTCCTCAGCGGCCCGAGGTCTTCCGGCAAGGCCCAACGGTACACAGGAACTTGCAGAACTTCCGCGCCGCGCTCGCGCAGCTCCTGGACCAATTGCTCATTGGGGATGCCGTACTCCTGCACCGCCACGCGGCTCCCCGCCAACGTGAAGCCACGCGGACTCTCATCCAGTTCGGCGAGAAGCTCGCGCCAGGTGTTCGGTTCGGGGACGGCGATAGTGACCGGAATCCGGTACTCCTGAAGAACTTTGATGGGCTTGGGACCGCGCGCTACCACCGTGACCTTCGAGAGGGCATGGACGATTTCCTCGCGCGGGAAGCGGGTCTGGAGAAGATCAAGGAGCGTGCGAGTTCCCACTCCCGTAAGACAGATCAGGGCATCGATCTCGCGCGCGAACAACTTCTCAGCGAAGGCGAAGGCAGCCGGACTGTCTCCGAGCGAAATCTCGCGCACGGAGGGTGCGACGAGCGGCACACCGCCGAAGTTTGAGATCAAAGCGGCCATCTCGCTCGCACGACGGCTTTCGAAGGCCGCTATCGTCAACCCTGCGAAAGTGGGCTTGGGGATGCGTTCGTTGTTGGTCACACCTCGTCCAGTATAACCCAATGACGGTGTTCGCGCCGGCGGGGGTGCATTCACGGCCGGAGCCGTCTAAAGGATTCCATATTCACGAAAGGCATCCGCGGACAGGGATCCTTTGGCGAGTTCGCCTCGGGCCTTTCGCTCCTGGCGCGAGCGCGAGGTGATGCAGGTAGGGGAAGACGATCTTCTGCGGCGTTGTGGCGAAGGCGGTGTCCACGACCACGACATTCACCCCGACGAAGAGATACTGAAAGCGATTCCGACCTCGGAAGACGGGTTGAATCCGATACCCGTTGGGGTAGAGTTCCATCGCGCGCTCCTTGCCGGCGGACTGAGAGGGGGGTCTTCTACAACCGATGCGCGGCAGGGTCAATGCGCCGGCTGCCCCTCTTTTCGTGAACACGTGAAATGCCCGGGTGAATTAGCAGGTGATCTGTCCTGGGAAGGCGGAGGTGAGGTCAAGCATTCTGCCGGTGTCATGTGTTTGGATTAGGCATGAGGCACGGCGTGCCGTCCCCCCCACGGCTTTTCGAGACGGACGGGCGCGGGGTCCTACGCAAACAATTCCGGAAAGGTCTTGCGATAGATGGCCATGCCGAGGGCGGCGTGCATGCCCAGGGCGTCGAGCGCCGCGATTTCTTCGTCCGTCGTGATGCCGCCCGCGGCGGTGATGGGCAGGCGCGTCACCGCGCGCAGGCTGCGAAAATATTCCAGGCTCGTACCCTCTAACTTCCCTTCCGCATCGACGTAAGTAGAGAGGAACTCCGCGCAATAAGGTTCAAGCTGGGCAATAGCGTCGGCGGCCTTCAAGGGCAGTACCGTACGCCAGCCGTGAGTCGCCACCCGGCCACCGAGGCTATCGACGGCGATCATGATGCGCTCACGGGGAATCGTGACAGCGAGTGTGCGAAGGAATTCATGGTTGATGCCCTCACGCGTAAAAGCGGAGCTGCCCACGATAACTTTCAACGCTCCCTGCGCGACGACCTCCAGCGCTCGCTCCACGCTGCGAATCCCCCCGCCCACGCGGCAGGGCCTACGAGCGCACAACTCGCGTACGATGTCGGCATTGCGGCTGGCGTCCGGGCCGCCAATTGCCGCGTCCAAGTCAATCACCTGAATCACGGGAAAGCCAGCAAACTTCGCCAGCACCCCCAGCGGGTCGGGGAGTTCGAGTTTCTTCTCGCGGCCCTGAACAAGCTGGACGACCTTTCGATCCATCAGGTCAATACAGGGGATGATCATGAGTCAAGAGTCCGTGCGTATTGGAAACACCACGGGGCTGAGTGCCGGGGAGGCGGGAGGGGGGAGAAGGCTGAACCGTAGTCCCTGCCCCAAGCAGGTTGATGAAAAACCCGATGTCATTGCCATTCTGAGCCCTTCCCTTGTCATCCTGAGCGCCGCGAAGGATCCTTGGCATTTCGCTCAGGGTAAGCTCCGTGAAGAATCCCGTCATTTGCAGAATCAGGCCAATCCAGAGATCCTTCGTCGCCTTCGGCTCCTCAGGATGACAGCGTCGGGGATTTTTCAGCAACCGGCTCGCGAACTCATGTTACAGAGCACTAGCGCCTGGAACCTCGGTCCTCACGTAAGCCGCACCGGAACGCCTCGGGTTCGAAGATACTCCTTCAAACTGCGAATCGTGTGCGTTTCAAAGTGGAAGATCGAGGCAGCAAGAGCAGCGTCAGCCGACCCGCGAAGAAAAACCTCCGCGAAGTGCTCAGGATTCCCCGCGCCGCCGGAAGCGATGACCGGAATGGGCACGGCGCGCGAAATCGTGGCCGTCAGTTCGCAATCAAAGCCCACCTGCGTGCCGTCGGTGTCCATCGAAGTCAACAGAATTTCGCCCGCCCCGAGTGCAGCCACACGCTGCGCCCACGCCAGGGCATCGAGCCCCGTGGGGCGTGTGCCGCCGTAAATGACCACCTCCCAGCGGGGAGGATCCGAAACCTGTGGCCCCACCCGTTCACCCCGTTCCTCTCTCCCCGAGGAAGGGCGGCCAAGGCCATGGGGGAAGACGCGGCGCGCATCGACGGCCACAACGACCGCCTGGCTGCCAAATCGTTCCGCGAGTTCCGTGATGACTTCCGGCGTTTCGACCGCGGCAGTATTGATCGCGACTTTGTCGGCGCCGGCGCCGAGCAGCCGCTGCGCGTCCTCGACGGTGCGCACGCCGCCGCCCACCGTGAGCGGGATGAACAGCTTGCCCGCCACGCGTGTAACCGTGTCCATTAAGGTGGCGCGGCCCTCGCGCGAAGCAGAGATATCGAGCATGACCAGCTCGTCCGCGCCCGCGCGGTTATAGGCCTCGGCGAGTTCGCCCGGATCGCCCGCATCGCGCAGGTTCAGGAAACGGATCCCCTTCACGACGCGACCGTCTTTGCAGTCAAGGCACGGAATGATGCGTTTGGCGAACACTGTCCGTTGTCCGTCGTCCGTTGCCTTACCACTGACATGGGGCAAATGACGAGGGACGTCCTTTCACAACTCCAGAAAGTTCCTGAGCACGCGCAAGCCGACCTCGCCGGACTTCTCGGGATGGAACTGCACGGCCCAGACGTTTCCCTTCTCGATTCCTGCGGCGTAGGTTTCGCCGTATTCGGTGACGGCGACGGCTTCGGGAACGACAGGCGCATAATATGAATGGCAGTAATATGCGAAACTGCCGTTGTGAATGTAGAGAAGGAGCCGGCTGCCGCGGCGGATCTGCAACTGGTTCCAGCCGATTTGCGGCACTTTGTCCAGAACCTTGAAGCGCGAGACGGCGCCGGGCAACAAACCTATGCCCGGGACGTCGGGCGCCTCCTCACTCGCCTCATAGAGCGCTTGCAGGCCGAGGCAAATTCCCAGGTAAGGAGTTCCCGCCGCGAGCTTGCGCTGCAGGATAGACAGCAACCCGCGCTCGACCATCGCTTTCAGCATTGCGCCAAAATGGCCCTGGCCCGGCAGAATGATCTTGTCCGCGCTTTCGAGCGCCGCCGGCGAGCTGACGACCTGCGAAGGAAAGCCGAGATACCGAACGGCCTTCAGCACCGAGCCGACGTTGCCGGCGCCGTAGTCGATCAGGGCAATCACAGCAGTCCTTTCGTTGAGGGAAGTTGCCGCTTCAACCGCTTGTCGCGCGAGCAGGCGTAGCGCAACGCACGCGCAAAAGCTTTGAACATGGCCTCCACCGCATGGTGGCTGGAGCGACCATAAGCGACCTTCAAGTGCACGTTCGCCGCGGCGCTCGTGACGAAGCCATGAAAGAAATCTTCCAACAATTCCGCCTGGAGATCTCCCACGTATCGCGTCTTCAGCGGCGCGTGGACAACCAGGTACGGCCGCCCACTCAGGTCAATGGCGGCGAGCGCCAGCGTTTCGTCCATGGGGATCACGAAATAGCCCGCGCGATTAATGCCTTTCTTCGACCCCAATGCTTCCTTCACCGCCTGGCCGAGCACGATGCCGATATCTTCGACCGTGTGGTGCTGATCGACATCCAGATCGCCGCGCGCCTGGAGCTGCAGGTCGAACCCGCCGTGGCGCGCGAGAAGTTCGAGCATGTGATCGAGAAAGCGGATGCCGGTGGAAATCGCGTAGCGGCCCCGGCCGTCCAGGTTCAGCCGCAGACGGATGTCGGTCTCCGCGGTCCTGCGATGCACCTTGGCGATGCGCCCCCTCATGAGACCCATCCTGATGAGGCGAATTTGGCAAACTTGCCCCATTCCTTACGTCCGTTGCGCGTCTCGATCAGACCGCGCCATCGGGTCAACTCGCGAATCAGGGTGCGCATCTGCGCGGCGGAGCCGATGGTGAACCGCAGGAAGCCGCGCAGGCGCGCGTCGTAGTTCCAGTCGCGCACCAGAATCCGCTTGGCGCGCAACCGCCTGCCGATTTCCGGCGCGTTGGGGCCAAGCCGTGCCAGAATGAAGTTCGCTTTGCTCGGGACGTAAGGAACCCCCCATTTTTCCAACCACTGGCAAAGCTCCGCGCGATTGGCGCGGACCTCGGCCGCGAAGCGATGCGCATAGTCGGCATGTTCAATCGCCGCGAGCGCCCCCACCAGCGCGAGCGAATTCGCCGCGAAGGGGTTTTGACCGCGCCGCATGGTCTCGGCCAATGCCGCGTTGGTGAGGATGCAACCCAGACGCAGCGCCGCCAGGCCGAATGCTTTGGAAAAAGTCCGCGTCACGATGAGGTTAGGATACTTGCTGATCCACGGCAGAACCGTCTCGCCGGAGAACTCATAGTAGGCCTCGTCCACCACGAAAGCGGTGGCCGGGGCGGCCTCGAGCATCACCCGCAAATCGCGCTGGGGAATGGTCGTGCCGGTCGGGTTGTTGGGATTGGCCAACGCGAGCCAGCGAACCCCCCGCTTGAGCCTCTTGAGGACTTCTGCGAGCGGAATGCAGAAATTCTCGTCGTAATAAACGCGCTCGGTGCGGCCGCCCGCCGCCTCATGGAAAAACTGATAAACCGGGAACGTGGGCGCGGGCACGAGCAGAACATCGCCAGGTTCGACGAAAGTCTCACAAACCACCTTGATGGCGTCGTCGGTACCGTTGGTGAGAACGAGTTGTTCCGGCTTGACGCGGAAGAAACGGGCCAGCTTGGCCCGGGCCGCTTCGTACTCCGGGTAAGTGGCCAGTCGGTCCGCCGTCAGCGCCCGCCGCAGCGCGCGCACCACCCCGGGCGCGCACCCGACCGTGTTTTCGTTAAAGTCGAGCCGCATCTTGCCGCCCCGGCCTTCGAGAGGTGGTCGGTACTTGCTCAGGCGTTCGTAAGATTTGCGAGGTCGAAGCATGAAAGTGCTTTCAATAATCCGCCGTCACCTTCCAGTGCGAGGCGCCCGAGTGGCGACGCCGTTCTGCAAGGTCGCCGCTACCTGAAACGTGTCTCCACGGAATAGGCATGGGCGCTCAGGCCTTCGGTGTTCGCCAATGTGACAATCGTCGTGCGCAGATTTTCCAGACCACGGCGGCCGAGTTGCTGGGTGGTAATGACTTTTACGAAATCTGCGGCGCTGAGGCCGCCACGCAGCCGGGCCACGCCGCCGGTGGGCAGAATATGATTGGTTCCGGAAGCGTAGTCGCCCGCGGCCACCGGGCTGTACCCGCCCAGGAAAATTGAGCCGGCGGACTGAATCCGCCCGAGCAGCGGTCGCGCATCGTCGAGCAGCGTAAGGTGCTCCGGCGCGAACCGATTCACCAGGTCAATAGCCTCCGTCAAGTCCCGCGTGAGGATGATAGCCCCCTGCGCCGCCAGCGCTTGGCCGGCGAAGGGCAACTGCAGCCGCGCCAGTATGTTGGCCGCGGCGCGCTTGACCGACTCCGCCAGCCGCCGGGACGGCGTTATGAAGATGGCCACGGCGTCGGGAGCGTGCTCGGCTTGGCCGACAAGGTCCGCGGCGATCCAATCGGCGCGACCCTTGCCCCCGACCACAACGAGTTCCGTGGGGCCGGCGATGAAGTCAATCCCGCACTCGCCCGCGATCAACTTCTTGGCGGCGGCCACGTACCGATTGCCCGGTCCGACAATCTTGTCGGCGCGCGGAACGCGGCTGGTGCCGCAAGCGAACGCGGCAATGGCCTGCGCGCCTCCCAGCCGGAAAATTCTTTCGACGCCCAGAGAATCCGCGGCCACCAGCACGGCCGGCGCCGGACGCGGCGAAGTGACAAGGATTTCCTTCACGCCCGCCACCTGCGCTGGAATCACGCTCATCAGCAGAGTGGAGGGCAGCGGGAACCGCCCCCCCGGAACGTAACACGCGACACGTTCCAACGGGCGGATGATCTGGCTGACCCGCAGGCCCGAAGCGCTGCCCGCGCTCCACCCGCGTGGCATCTGACGGCGCGCCACAGCGCGAATGTTGCGCGCGGCCAAGCGCAGCGCCTCCACGAAGCCGCGCGGGACCTGCTCATAAGCGGCCCGGATTTCTTCCCGGCGGACTTCGAACCCGACGGTTTCCAGGTCGAACCCATCGAACTTCTTCGTGTAACGGACCAGCGCCGCGTCGCCGTGGCGGCGCACCTCGGCGAGAATCCGGCTCGCGACTCGTTCCGCCTCAGCCAGGCTGGCGTGCCGAACTTGCTCAAGACGCGCGAAAGACGATTTGTCGGTACTCCTGATAATGCGGAGCATGGCTCACAAAACTGCGTATCAGAAAAAGGAAGTCAGGGCAGAGCGTCAAGTTGCGCGGTTTAGGAATTCGCCATGCCCCCTTCACTATTCACATCCCCCTCCTTCCCGATTCAAATTACGATTTTGTTCAGCGGATATTCCACGATTCCCTGCGCGTTGGACGCCTTTAGCTTCGGGATGATCTCGCGCACGGTTTTCTCCTCGATGATCGTATTGACCGCGAGCCAGTCGGGATCACTCAGGTGGGAGATGGTCGGCCGCTTGAGCGCCGGCAAGACGGCTAGCACCTTGTCGAGGTCGTCGCGATGGACGTTGAGCATCAAGCCGACTTTCCCGGAAGCCTCGATCGCTCCTTTGAGGAGGAGCACGATGGTTTCCATCTTGGCGCGTTTCCAGGGATCGGCCCAGGCGGTGCGATTGGCAAAGAACTGGGTATTGGATTCAAGCACCGTCTCGATGATGCGCAGGCCGTTGGCGCGAAGCGACGAGCCTGTTTCGGTGACCTCCACGATGGCGTCGGCGAGCACGGGCGGCTTGACCTCCGTCGCGCCCCAGGAGAATTCGACTTTGGCTTTCACGCCGTTCTCGGCCAGATAGCGCCGCGTGACGCCCACCAGTTCCGTCGCGATGATCTTGCCCTCCAAATCCTTCACGCTGTGGAAGGGAGACTTTTCCGGGACGGCCAGCACCCAGCGGACTTTACCGAAGGTCTGCTTGGCATAAACCAAGTCGGCGATTTCCACCACGTCGGCCTCGTTCTCGAGGATCCAGTCCTTGCCGGTCAGCCCCGCGTCGAGGATGCCGTCTTCGACATAGCGCGCCATCTCCTGGGCGCGGATCAGCATGCACTCGATTTCCTCATCGTCCACGACCGGAAAGTAGGAGCGGGGGTTGACCTTGATTTCATAACCCGCGCGGCGGAAAAGCTCCAGCGTGGCATCCTGCAGGCTTCCCTTGGGTAGTCCCAACTTCAACTTCATGTCTGGTTCTCCTGATCGTTCACGCCATAGACCTTGGCGGGATCGAACTCGCGATTGAGAATGATTTCCTCGCCTTTCGAAGTCAGTTTCCGAAAGAAGCACGATTTGTAGCCCATATGGCAGCAGCCGGGGCCGGTGAGGTCGGCCTGGATGAGCAGCGCGTCGTCGTCGCAATCGACGCGGACCTCGCGCACTTTCAGGCGGTGCCCAGAGGTTTCGCCTTTCGTCCACAGCTTCTGGCGGCTGCGACTGAAGAAAGTGACGTGGCCGGTCTCCAGGGTCTTCACGAGGGCATCCTCGTTCATGTAGCCCAGCATCAGCACCTTGCCGCTATGGCGGTCCTGAACGACGGCGGGAATCAGGCCGTCGGCGAATTTGAGTTCCATATCCCTCACTTCCTGAGCAAGCGCGCTTTCCGCCGGGAGGGGCGCCGCTCGGAGTCCACAAAATGCAAAAGCCCGCCGACCTTCTGTGTCAGCGGGCCATCTACTTGCTTGATTTCCAGATGAAATAGACGCCTACCGACACGTCATCGCGTGGTGCGAATGATGATGATGTGCTGGCGAGCGTCCGATCATGGCACAACAAAGAGTACCGTAAGCTGCCAACGTTGTCAACAGGCTTTGGGCCGCTGGCCGAACGCCTGCAGGAACGCCCATACCGACCCTTGCTCCAGCCAAACGACGCCAAAGGCACGCAGGGGGGAATGGCAGAGGAAACCCCTTGCCGGTCTCCCGATCCGAGGCAGACTTTTCAACGAAACTCTCGCCGCCCTCTCTGTTCACAACAAAAAACATACTCCCGTCGGCTCTCGGCAGGGCGAGGACGCAGGGCGGCACAGGCGCTTCGAGCGCCGCGCCATCACGTCGAGAAATTCCTGCCGCCAGGCGAATTTGTACTGCCCCGGGGGGTTTTGAGGCTCCCCCAGCTCGACTCGCCCACGCGCCACACCTTGAAGCGCGCTGGTTGGGGCTCGTCCCGCATCTCGTTCCGCTCTTCGCGCGTCTGAAACCCAGGATAGACGGTGGCGCAGCAAAGGAACTCACCCCGCGCTGTGCGACTTCGCGCGAACAACACGAATACCCGAACGAAAACCCACCTCAAAGGCAGCCAAAGCCTGGACATTTTTCTTCCTCCCTTCGGGTCATCATGAGGGCGTCCATCGCCCGCCGCATTACAACCGCGCAGGTCTGAGGTGAATCGATTTCGTCCTCCGTCGAGCGATTGAAGGCGCGAGCGGGAAATGCCATGAAGTTCCAACCAAGCCATGCGATCAGAGGAGGTCTGAAGATCAGGTGAGGTCGAGAAGGGGCACAAACCTAACGCACGTAGCGCAATCCGTAAAGCCAGCGGCTTCCCTCGTAGAACACCGACCGACGGCGAATCTCACCCTTCTGCTCGAAATTCTGCCCGCCGGCGGTATAAGGACATACGACCGTCACGAGCTCACCCACATCTAGCATCAGACCGAGGACAACCGCCAATCCGCCTTTGGAAACATTTTCCGTCTTAGCGATCTCCTCCACCCCGCTCCCATTGCGAATCAGTACAGGCAGCTTCAGCGGCAAACGTCGGTGCAGCCGTCGGTCGGTCTTGCCGTCCCATTTCGGTGGGGCGGGCGGGGCACAGGCGGCTCCGGCGGCGTCGGCGACTTTGAGGCGCCGCTCGATATCCGCGTACACCCAGGAGGTGAGTTCGCCGCAGTCCTGGCAAAGCCGATCGAGGCTCCCCGCGCTATCCAACATGCCGACTTCCACGAGGCTCAGGACCGTGAGGACTTGCTTTCGGCATCCTTGGCATTCCAGCACGGCACTCGCTTTGGATTCTCCCATGGCCAGCGGCTCGGGGAACTCCACGCCCCAGATGTTGCGCTCTGGATCCAGGCACTCCACTCCCCATTCTGAGAACGCCGGTGCCGCAGAGCGCGTCATCCCCACGACTCGGAAGTCTGCTTCCGTCATTCTCTCCAGGTTGACGATCCGAAGCGTATCGTCAGGGGCCACGCGGTGGTGGAGAACGATTCGGCCACCCGCGCGGTTGACCTCCACGGTCCGCGTGTCCTCAGAGAAACTTGAGCTGCCGTCGCCGAAGTAGATCACGCGAATCGGAATCTCAAGCATCACCCGTTCGGTCTCTCGTCTCTCGGTATCGGCCATCTGTGTCCTCGGGTAGCTCGGAACGACCCGTTTGCTCATACATACCATCGGCAGGAAGGGGCACGGGCCGAAGCCCAAATTTCACAAGGAGTTGCATTGGATGTGGGATCGCAGACAGCAGCAAGGCTCTCGCCGCCGGCCTTCACCCCCGGAGCCGACCGACCAGTAGGTCGGGGGCGCGTAAGTCCTTATTCCACGCGCTTTTCTTGACAGTACGGCCCGGTGGGCTATAATGGGGAATTCGCGGTTGGCGAGGCCACGGTGCTGATCACCCCCCAGGAACTGGAACTTCATCGGATCGTCGTCACCCGGACTTACGCGCCGGACGCTCTGGACTATCACGGCGCGGAATTCCGGCAGCTTGACCCTCTTCAGGTCAACGCCGTGGCGGAGTTGGTGGGAGGGGAGATCCGCATCCGGGGGATCGTCGAGACCCGCATCGAAGCGACCTGCGACCGATGTCTAGGGCCCGTCGCCATTCCTGTGGAGCGCGCTTTTGATTTAATCTACCGCCCGGTGAGCACAATTTCCCGGGAAGAGGAAATCGAGGTCCCGGAAGGCGAATTGGACGTCGGCTTTTACGTGGGCGAGGGCATTCAGCTTGCCGACGTGATTACAGAGCAGGTCATCCTCGCCTTGCCCATGAAAGCCATCTGTAGGGAGGATTGCCGGGGGCTGTGCCCGGTGTGTGGTGCTGATCGCAACCAGGAAGCCTGCCAGTGCCCTGCGCCGCGTTCCGATTCGCCCTTTGCCGCACTCCACGGGGAGTGACCCGCAATCGGTCCGCCATGGCCCGTCTGCCGTTGCCGAGCGGGCGGAAGGCGGGGTTGAAAGAAACGTCGGAGCCGGGGCCAGAAAGCTATCGCGGGCCGACGGCAGCCTTTTCGCAAAGGAAGAGTAAAGCCAATGCCAAATCCCAAACGACGACATTCCAAGGCGCGGCGGAATCGCCGCCGGGCCCACGACCATCTGGCCCAGCGCTCGATGTCGGAATGTCCGCATTGCCACGAAGCCAAAATGCCTCATCAGGCCTGCCCGCACTGCGGGTACTACCGCAGCCGGGAAGTCATACTGGTGGAAGAGGAAGCGTAAGAGCTGGGTGTAGGGATTAGGGAGAGCACGCTGAGCCAGACCGCGGTTATTCCCGGCCCTGGCACCTCATCTGTATTGTCCAATCCTTGAAACCTGACACCTGCCTTTGACCATGCAACGAATCGCTTTGGACGCCATGGGAACCGAAGCGGCGCCCGGCCCGGAATTGGATGGGGCGATCCTGGCGGCGCGCGATCGCCTGGCCGAAATCGTGCTCGTGGGGCCCAAGGAACTGCTCCAGCGGGAGCTGGCGCGACGTGACAGCCGCGGCGTCATCTTCGAAATCGTTCACGCCAGCGAGGTGGTGACGATGGAAGACACCGGAGCCAAGGCCTTTCGGCACAAGAGGGATTCTTCCATTCGTGTGGCCGCGCGCCTGGTGCGCGAGGGCAAGGTGGACGGACTGGTCAGTGCGGGGAACACCGGCACGGTCATGACCACCGCCAAGATCACGCTGGGCGTCCTGGAAGGCGTAGATCGGCCGGCGCTCGCCGCCGTCATGCCGACGCTCAAAGGCACGGCCACCATCGTCCTCGACGTGGGGGCCAACGTGGATTGCGGGCCGGAGAACCTCGTGCAATTCGCTGTCATGGGCGAGATTTACTACCGCGCGATCTTTGGGGCCAAAAGGCCGCGTGTCGGCCTCCTCTCGAACGGCGAGGAGGCGCACAAGGGCAGCGCACTGGTGCGCCTCGCGCACGCCCGCCTCCGACAGTTGCCCCTCAATTTCATCGGCAATGTCGAGGGCCGGGACGTGATCAACGGCAAAGTGGATGTGATGGTTACGGACGGATTCACGGGGAATGTGGTGCTGAAGACCAGCGAAGGCGTGGCGCTGGTGCTCGCCGGAATGCTCAAGGAAGCGCTCTCCAGTACGACGAGCGCCAAGCTAGGCGCGGCGCTGGCGCAAAGAGCGCTGCGGCGATTCAAGAAGCGCGTCGATTACTCCGAATATGGGGGGGCGCCGCTGCTCGGCGTGCGCGGCGTGTGCATCATCACCCACGGCGGCTCGAACTCGAACGGCATCAAAAACGCCATTCGCGTGGCCAATGAATTCGCGGCCGCCCGCGTGAATGAGAAGATTCAGCACGAGCTGGCGCGCGCGGCCGTGGGCGGCCGCGAACGGGCGGCCTCCTCGCGGCAAGCCGAATAACAAAAACCGGCAAACGCCGCGGCCAGGTTCTTCGCTTTTCGATCTTCAAGGGCGCAGGGTCGTCATATGGCAGAAGAAAAAACGGTATCGGTCGGTATCCTGGGCACAGGCGCGGCGCTGCCGGCGCGAGTGCTCACCAACCATGACCTGGAGAAGATGGTCGACACGTCCGACCAATGGATCACCGAACGTACCGGCATCAAGGAGCGTCGGCAAGCCGCTCCCCATGAGACAACCTCTTCCCTGTCCGTGCAGGCCGCGCGCAAAGCCCTCGACATGGCAGGGCTCGAACCCAGCGATCTGGACCTGATCATCTGCTCCACGATTTCCCCCGACATGCCTCTGCCCTCAACCGCTGCCTTTATCCAGCGCGACCTCGGGGCGAGGCCTTGCTGTTCCTTTGACCTGGCCGCCGCCTGTTCCGGTTTTCTGTTCGGCGTTACCGTAGCCGACAATTTCATCAAGACCGGCCGCGCCAAGTACGCGCTGGTCGTCGGCGCCGAACTGTTATCGCGCTACATCGACTACACCGACCGCGCCACCTGCGTCATCTTCGGCGATGGCGTGGCGGCGGCCATTCTGGGCGCTGTCGAGGCGCCGTCGGGCATCCTTGCGGAGGACATGCACACGGACGGCGCCTATGCCGAGCATCTTTACATCCCCGCCGGAGGAACCGCCAAGCCTGCGACGTGCGAGACCGTACAGGCCCGGGAGCACTTCATCAAGATGCGAGGCAATGAACTGTTTAAAGTGGCGGTCCGCAGCATGGAAGAGGTCTCGCGGCGGGTGCTCGAGTCCGCCGGGGTCTCCCCCGACGAGGTCAGCCTCTTCATTCCCCACCAGGCCAACCAGCGCATTACCGATGCGGTGATGGCCCGTCTGGGTGTCAACTCTGACCGGGTCTATTCCAATATCAGCCGCATCGGGAACACGTCCTCGGCTTCGATTCCGATCTGCTTGGACGAATGCGTGCGTTACGGCCGCATCAAGAAAGGCGACTTGATCCTGATGTCCGCCTTCGGCGCTGGGGTAACGTGGGGAGCCATCCTGCTGCGATGGTGAAACCATTGAGACATTGAGGGACGGGGTGAGTGAGCGAATGGCCTTAACCGATAATTGTGGGGATTAGATTCACGCAGTCAATAAATCGCTCAATCACCAAATCCGACCGAGGCTTATTGGCAAGGGTAGCATTCCTATTTCCAGGTCAGGGCTCGCAGTATCCCGGCATGGGCCGCGCCATAGCCGAGGCCTTCCCCACCGCGCGGCAGGTGTTCGAGCAGGCGAACGCGGCGCTGGGCTTTGCCGTTTCGAAGCTGTGCTTCGAAGGGCCTGCGGAGGAACTTCAGCTCACGGCCAACACCCAGCCCGCCATTCTCACCGTCTCTGCGGCCATCGCGGCGGTGCTGCGCGAAAAGGGGGTAACGCCGGATTTTGTGGCGGGCCACAGCCTGGGTGAATATTCAGCGCTCGTCGTCGCGGGGGCATTGCGCCTGGCCGACGCCCTGCAACTGGTTCGCAAGCGCGGCACGTATATGCAGGAAGCGGTCCCGGTCGGCCAGGGCGCCATGGCGGCGCTGCTCGGGATGGAAGGCCCCGCGGTCGAGGAAGTATGCCGTGCGGCCAGCCAGGGAGAAGTCGTAGCGCCCGCCAATCTGAATTCGCCGAGCCAAGTCGTGATTGCGGGTGCTGCCGCGGCGGTCGCACGAGCCGTCGAGCTCGCCAAGGCACGCGGCGCCAGGCGCGCCGTCATGCTCCACGTGAGCGCTCCGTTCCACTGCGCACTCATGCGGCCCGCGCAGGACCGTCTGACGGTGGACTTGGAGGCGGCCGAGATTCGAGACCCTCAGGTGCCGCTGGCGAACAACGCGGACGCGCGCCTGGTACGTTCGGCGGCGGAAGTCCGTGACGGACTCCGGCGCCAGGTCACAGCTCCGGTGCGATGGGAGCAGTCCATGCGGCTTCTAGTTTCCCATGGTGCGACGGTCTTTGTGGAAGTGGGTCCGGGCAAGGTGCTCTCCAGCTTGATGCGGCAAATCGACCGACGAGCGGAATGCCTGCCCGTCGAGGACATAACAACGCTAAATGAGGCGCTGGCACGGCTGACGTAGCGACGGCCTTCGGGTCGCCATCGTGTATTCACTCCGAGCAGCGGGCTGAAGGCCGCCGCTACGTTGTTACCGAAAAGGGGGAAAAAGAATGAACCTTGAGGGGCGTGTGGCATTCGTGACGGGCGCGGCGCAGGGCATCGGGCGAGCGATTGCACTCGCCTTGGCGGAAGTCGGCGCGGACATCGCCGGCGGCGACATCAACATGGAAAGGATGGAAGCAACCGCCCAGGAGATCCGCGCGCTCGGCCGCAAAGCGCTGGCCCTGAAGCTGGATGTATCCGATCCGGCGTCGGTGAAGGAAGCCGTCGGCAAAGTTCTTGCCGCCTGGCAGAAGATTGACATCCTGGTGAACAACGCCGGCATCACCAAAGATGCCTTGGCTCTGCGCATGAAGCATGAGGATTGGGACCGCGTGCTGCGCATCAATCTCGACGGGGCGTTCCATTGCATTCAGGCGGTTCTGCCCGGGATGGTGAAGCAACGCTCGGGGCGGATTATCAGTATCGCCTCTGTGGTGGCGCAAGCGGGGAATCCCGGCCAGGCAAACTACATTGCCTCCAAGGCCGGGATTATCGGCCTGACCAAGGCCGTCGCTTCGGAGGTGGGGAGCCGCGGAATCACCGTCAATGCCGTCGCGCCGGGTTTCATCGCCACGGCCATGACCGAGAACTTGCCCGAGCCGGTCAAACAACGCATGCTCAGCCTGATTCCGCTGGGCCGCATGGGCACCGACAAGGATATTGCCTACGGGGTGCGCTTTCTCGCTTCCGATGAAGCCAGTTACATCACGGGACACGTATTGAACATCAACGGCGGCATGTATATGCAGTGACAAGAAGAAGAGTCAGAAGTCAGAAGTCAGGAGTCAGAAGGCAGGAGGGTGAACAGGACCTGGGTCCAGATAAGCGGGGGGACGCCCCGAGACGATTGCGGGCGGTTTTTGTTCTGACTTCTGACTCCTGAATTCTGACTCCTGAATTCTGGCTCGTCAGTTGTCACCGTACTTGTTGCAAGTTATCGGGGGCGCGGATAGAATGGCCGCCCCACCAAATGCAGGGAGGACGAACGGATGGCTTCAGTTGATGAAAAGGTCAAACAGATAATCGTCGAGCAGTTGGGCGTGGATGAAGGAGAGGTAACCCCCACGGCGCATTTCATTGACGACCTGGGGGCCGACTCCCTCGACATCGTCGAGCTGGTGATGGCCTTTGAAGAGGCGTTTGAGATCGAGATTCCCGATGAGGACGCCGAGAAGATCGCCACGGTCAAGGACGCCACCGAATACATCCAGGCCCACGTCAAATCTTCCAAGAACTGATCCGCCGGCGGGCGGAAAAAACCAACGCCTCCTGAGGAGGAAGTTCGCTTGGCACGAAGAGTCGTGGTGACGGGCGTCGGACTGGTCAGCGCCGTGGGCGTCGGCACGGAGGAAACCTGGCAAGGCCTCCTCGCGGGCCGAAGCGGGGCGGCGCCCATCACCCATTTTGACACGACCGGCTTCCCGGTGACGTTCGCCGCCGAGGTCAAAAACTTCGACCCGCTTCTGTACGTCGAGAAGAAAGAGCTCAAGAAGATGGGTCTGTTCATCCAGTTTGCCCTGGCGGCGACGCAGTTCGCGATGGAGCAGGCGAAACTGAGTGTGACGGTGGACTTCGCCGACCGCACGGGCGTCTATATCGGCTCCGGGATTGGCGGATTCGATGTGATCGAGCGCGAGCACAAAGCACTCATGGAAGGCGGTCCGCGCAAGATTTCTCCCTTCTTTATTCCCGCCTCCATTGTGAATCTGGCTTCGGGCTTCGTCTCCATCCGCTGGGGGGCCCGGGGGCCCAACTCCGCCACCTGCACGGCGTGCTCGTCGAGCGCCCATGCCGTGGGCGACTCCTTCCGCATCATCCAGCGTGGCGATGCGGACGTGATGATTGCGGGCGGCGCGGAGGCCGCGATCACGCCCATGGGAGTGGGCGGGTTCGCCTCCATGCGTGCGCTCTCGACGCGCAACGCTGAACCAGAAAAGGCCAGCCGCCCCTTTGACGCCCAGCGCGACGGCTTCGTCATCGGCGAAGGGGCGGGGATTCTGATCCTCGAGGATCTGGACTTTGCTCGCAGGCGCGGTGCCCCCATCCTCGCCGAAATGGTTGGTTACGGCATGTCTGGCGACGCCTACCACATCACCGCTCCCTCGGAGGACGCCAACGGCGCGGTGCGCGTGATGCGCGCCACGCTGGCCGACGCCAAAATTCAACCCGAGCAGGTCCAATACATCAACGCCCACGGCACCTCGACTCCTTACAACGATAAGCTCGAGAGCTTGGCCATCAAGAAAGTCTTCGGTGACCACGCCAAGAAGCTCACTGTCAGCTCCACCAAGTCCATGACGGGACATCTGTTGGGTGGCGCCGGAGGATTGGAAGCAGGAGTCTGCGTTCTCGCCCTGCGGGATCAGATTCTGCCGCCCACGATCAATTACGAATATCCGGATCCCGACTGCGACTTGGACTACGTGCCCAATCAGGCGCGGCAAGCGGAGGTGGAGTACATCCTCTCGAACTCGTTCGGATTTGGCGGAACCAACGCCGCGCTTTTGTTCAAGAGGTACGTTGAATAGGAAGTCCCCCAGAGTCGGTTCTCAGCCGTCAGTGCTCTGAGGGGGGATTCCCATTCGTGGAAGCGATTCGATAGCAGCATGGCGGATGTGGCGACGTGCGGCTCCCAGTCACAATGTCACTTGCTTTGCGAGGCTAGGTGCGTTATACCGGCTGGGCTTCTAGGGGCGGTCCCCCAGAGGGGGATGAATGGGGCTGAGTGTCCTGGGCTGGGACAAGCCACTCGGATCGTTTGCCCGGAGCGGACCCGAGTGCCCCTGATATGAGGACATACGAAAGCTAAAGGCGCTTCTATTTCAATGAGTTGAAAATCGCCCAGGGCTAAGCTGGCGCCCCTCGTCGCAACTTCCATGAACTAAGTCGAGCGCCCCGGAGTGAGGCGGGTGCGCAGCCCAGAAAACCGACCCCGCAAAGTTGTGAGACTCGAATCGCCTCGATGGTCTGATGCTGATCGCTTCCGGCTGAGTGCTGATAGCTTCTGTCCATGAGAATCGTCATTTGCCTCAAGCAAGTCCCGTCGCGCGACGCGGTGTTGCGGTTGAACACTGCGGGAACCTGGATTCAGGATTCCGACATCAGTTTTGAAGTCAACGAGTCGGACATCTACGCGCTGGAGGAGGCGCTGCGGCTGAAGGAAAAGCACGGCGGCGAGGTGGTCGTTTGCTCGCTGGGTCCAGCGCGCGCGCAGCAAGCCATCAAGGAGGCCTTGGCCAAGGGCGCCGACCGCGCGTTGCATCTCGACGATGCCGCCTTTCAGGGACTCGATCCAGGCGGCGTCGCCAAGGCCCTGGCGGCGGCCATCCGCCCCGAGAGGCCGGACCTGGTGCTGACCGGTCTGCAATCTGACGACTGCGGCTTCGCCCAGACAGGCGTCATTCTCGCCGAGCTCCTCGGCTTCCCACATTCCACCATCATCATGGAGATTCAGGTAGAGGGAACCCAGGTCAAGGTCAAGCGGGAACTGGAGGGGGGCTGGTTCCAGTGGATCGAGATGCCGCTGCCCGCGCTCCTGACGATCCAATCCGGTATCAACAAGCCGCGCTACGCGTCACTCAAGGGGATTCTCGCAGCCAAGAACAAGCCGCTCAGGAAGCTCGCGGCCGCCGACCTCGGACTAAGCGCCGAGGACCTGGCGCCGCGGCAGCGAATCAGCAAGGTTTACGTCCCGGCCAAAAAGGGGCAGACGGAATTCTTGCAAGGAAGTCCGAAAGAAATCGCCGCCCAACTGGTCGACAAGCTGAAGAACGAAGCACGAGTGCTTTAGCCGGAGGAGGAGCCGTCATGTTTATCCACATCTGGAGAATGCGGGCCCGGAAGAAGAAAGTGGAAGATTACGAGAAGTTCGGCCGGCAGGTCACGCTCCCGGCGCTCAAGAAGCTGAATGGATGCATCGATGCGCACTTCATCAGGGTCGTCGAGGCGCGCAAGCCCGAATACCTTTGGTTGGTCTTCTGGCGGGACCAGGAGGCGCTGGAAGCCGCGCGCGACAACACGGTTTGGAAAGATCAGATCAAGAAGTTCGAGGCGGGGAACTTCTACAAGACGATCCCACTCGAACTTGTCTGCGAATCGTTGGGCAGCTTCGCTTCGGCCGCCGAGAAACCTAAGAAGGCCGAGAAGAGGGAGAAGACCGAAAAGGCAGAAGCCCCGGCCAAAACTGCGCCCGGCCCGACGGTCGAAGGAGAATAGAGGAATGCGGAACTATGAATGATGAGCAATGAACGGCTGGCAACCAGTCTCGGGTCACCCATCCTCCGTCATCATTCAGCATTCTGCTTGCCGAGTTCGTCGTCTGCACTATGTCGAATGAGATCCTCGTTTTCGCGGAACATCAAGGCGGGAAGCTGACGCGCCCGACGTGGGAGGCGCTGGTAGCCGGGCAGCATCTCGCGGTGGATTTGGCGGCGCCGGTCGCGACCGTGGTGCTGGGCGCCCATGTATCCGCGCCTGCCCAGGAGCTGGCCGCCACGGACGTCCAGGAGGTGGTGAGTGTCGATTCTCCGCTGCTCGCCACCTACACCGCGGACGGCTACGCCGCCGTCCTGCGCGAAGTCATCGTGCAGCGACAGCCGCGCCTGGTGATTTTCAGTCACACCTACCAGGTTCGCGACTTCGTCCCCAAGCTCGCGGCGGCGCTCGACACTGGTTTCATCAGCGATTGCCTGGGCTATCGCCGAGAAGGCGAGCGGCTGGTCTTCATCCGCCAAGTGTTTCAAGGGAAGTTCGTGGCGGACGTGGAGTTCACGGGCGCCCCACCCTACCTGGTTTCTTTCCAGGCTTCCGCGTTTCGGGAGGATGCCGTGCGGCGCGGAGCGGCAGCGGCGAGAATCTCTCCTTGCCCCACCGCGTTGTCACAAGACGCGATTCGCGCCCGGCCGGGCGAGCGCTTCCGCGAGACCCGGCAGGCCGTGGACCTGACGCAAGCGGAAGTGATCGTGGCCGTCGGGCGCGGCATCAAAGCCGCCGAGAACCTTGAACTCGTCAGGAAACTCGCCGAAACCCTGGGCGCGGAAATCGGCGCGTCACGGCCGATCTGCGACAGTGGCTGGCTGCCCATGGACCGCCAGATCGGCAGTTCCGGGCAGACCGTGGCTCCCAAGCTCTACGTCGGCCTCGGCGTCTCCGGCGCCATCCAGCACCAGGTCGGGATGAAAGGCTCGCGCGTGGTGGTGGCCATCAACAAAGACAAGGAAGCCCCGATCTTTGAAGTGGCAACCTACGGCGTGGTCGGCGACCTCTTCGAAGTCGTCCCGCCGTTGGTTGAGGAAATCAAGAAAGTGAAGGGCGGCTGAGGACGGAAGCCGTGAGCGGTTGGCGGCGAGAACTCACAATGCATTGTCCCGCCTTCATCTTTCCTCGTTCCTTATGACTACTGCTTCATCGGCACGGGCGAGGGCTCTTTCGGCACCCACTCAAAGTTATGCCAGGCAAACTCCAGGACTTTGCAGTTCGCGCAGTCGAAACGCCGCGCCCATTCCGCACGACCCGTCATGCGGTTGGCTTCGAGCGCGTCAAACTCGATCTTGGAAGTGACCCGGCAGAAGTTGGTCACGCGCTTGCCGCTTTCCGTGGTGTCACAGGGGAGATGATTCTGCGCCATGCCGACCCACCGACTGCCCGTGCGCCGGCACTCGATCCGAATGGATGCGCCCTGCTGGGCTGCCTGCGGAGGCACATTGACCCATTCGGCAAAAAGCCGCTCGTTTTCGATCCACACCCGGTATTCGCGCCCGGTGGTCTGTGACTTCCAGATCCGCGCAGAGGCGGGCGGCGCCGGAATCTGGCCGTCCTTTTTCGGCGGCGCGAGTTGCTGGGCGGCCGAGGGAAGGGCGGCTGCTGACCCCAGCAGAAGTGCCAGACATGGCATGAGGATGCGAATTTTCACCGTGCCCTCCCAGCAAGTTGTCCCATTCGCCTTTCAGCTTGTTACGTTTCGCCCGGACTTGTCAACGACCGTGAATCGGGATTCCCCTGGAACCCCCTGCCTGCCGCGGCCCGCGGGATTTCCGGTTCCTCGCCCTCCTGTGCTACGATGAATTCGTAAGCGGATTGACTCCCACAATCGATCGAATGGCTGAAACTCCAAAGCAACGCATCTTGAGCGGCATGCGGCCCACCGGTAAGCTCCACCTCGGCAATCTTGTGGGCGCGCTCCAGAACTGGGTCAAACTACAGGAGGAGTACGAGAGTTTCCACTTCGTCGCCGATTGGCACATGCTGACGACGGACTACGCGGACCCCTCCGCCGTGCGCGAGAATACCTGGGAAATCGTTGCCGACTGGCTTGCCGCGGGACTCGACGCGAACAAGGTAACCCTATTTGTGCAGTCGCGCCTGCCCGAACACGCGGAGTTGCATTTGCTCTTTTCCATGGTCACACCGCTTAGTTGGCTGGAGCGCGTGCCGACCTACAAGGAACAGCTTGAGAACATCACCGACCGCGACATTCATACCTACGGATTTCTCGGCTATCCGCTGCTGCAGGCGGCCGATATCCTCATGTACAAGGCCGACGCCGTGCCCGTCGGCGACGACCAGGTGCCGCACGTGGAGCTCACGCGCGAAGTGGCACGCCGCTTTAATCAGTTCTACGGCCCGGTTTTTCCAGAACCCCAGGCCTTGCTCACGCCCTCGCCGCGCCTGCCCGGGACCGATGGCCGGAAGATGTCGAAGAGCTACAACAACGCCATCTTCCTCACCGACCCCCCGGAAGTTGTATCAAGGAAGTTCAGCACCATGATCACCGATCCGGCGCGCAAGCGGCGGACTGATGCTGGTAATCCCGACGTTTGCCCGGTATACGACGTCCATAAGATCTTTTCCCAACCGGAAACTCTCGACCGCGTGAACCGCGAGTGCCGGACAGCGGAAATCGGATGTTTGGATTGTAAGAAGTTGCTGGCCGAGCGCGTGAACGCGACCCTCGCGCCCATCCAGAAGCGGCGCGAGCCGTACGAGCACAACCCGCAACGGGTGTGGGATATTCTTGCGGAAGGCACCAGCCGGGCCCGCCAAGTCGTCGCGCAAACTATGGCCGAGGTCCGGGCGGCGGTGAAGTTAATTTGAGAAAGCACGGGGGCTCTCAGCAATCCGCCTTCAGCGAGCGTGCTCCACTGAGGCATCTGAGGCGGAGAGGGGAAAGCTCTGATCCCATCTTCGGGTCGCTGACTCCTGACGGCTAAGGATGAACGACGAAACGCAATCGTCGCACACGGGACTAGGACCCGCGACGCCGCCGGACACAACGGTGAAGCGGGCGAGCCCCGTCGCCCCGCCCCCACCTCCGGTGAAGCTTCCCATTTACGAGGGTCCGCTCGACCTCCTTCTCGACCTGATTCGCCAACAGGAGATCAACATCTACGACATTCCCATCGCCAGGATCACGCAGCAGTATCTCGATTACCTGCGTCGGCTGGAGGAGATGAACATCGACGTGGCAGGCGAATTCATCCTCATGGCTGCCACGCTCATTCACATCAAGTCGCGCATGTTGCTTCCCCCCGACCCGCTGGCCACGCCGGAAGAGCAGGAGGATCCGCGCACCGAACTCGTGCACCGGCTGCTCGAGCATGAGCAGTTCAAGAACGCCGCGCAGATGCTGCAATCGAAGCGCATGCTCGAGGAGGCCACCTGGTCGCAGCCGGGCCTCCGCGAGTTCGTCGAGGCGGAAGACGAGCCCGGACTGACGGTCTCGGTTTTCGATCTGATTGCGGTTTTCCGCGAGATTCTGGAGCGCGCCAAGAAGCGCCCGCAGCTTGAGATTCGTCGCGAAGAAGTCACCGTGGCGCAAATGATCGAACACATCAAGGGAATTCTGCTTGCCAGCGCGCGCCCTGTGGCGCTCGATGCATTGATGGCGGGCTACGCCTCGCGGCAGGCGCTGATCACGCTTTTCCTGGCGTTGCTCGAAATGGTGCGCCTGCACGCGATTTTGCTGCGCCAGAAGGATCTTTTTGCTTCCATCATGGTGCACCGGCACAAACGCTTCGAGGAGATCATGTCAGGCAAGAGTTACGAACTATTGCAGGAGGGTCTGGAAGAAAGCCTGGGGTAGGAGTCAGAAGTCAGGAGTCAGGAGTCAGAATAAAGACAGCGCGAGAGGACCGAGGCAATCAATCTTTGGCGCGCTCAAAGGGAGTGTAATCGAGCTTGCTCCGGTGTCTTTCTACTGACTCCTGAATCCTGAATCCTGAATCCTTGCATATGCTGACTGACGAGAATTTGAAAGCACTCATCGAAGGCATCATCTACGTGGCTCCCGAACCCGTGTCGCTGGAATCCATCGTCAAATCGATTGAGGGTGAGGAACGCGAGCGCGTCAAGTCCAAACTTCAGGAACTGATGGAGGATTACGAGCGGGCCGACCACGGCGTGCACATCCGCCAGGTTGCCGGCGGCTACAAATTCGCGACCAAACCCGAGCATCATGAAGTGCTACGCAAATTCGTAAAGAGCCTGAAGCCGCCCGTGCGGCTCTCAAAGCCCGCGCTGGAGACCTTGGCCGTCATCGCGTATCGGCAGCCCGTGACGCTGCCGGAAATCGAAGCGATTCGTGGCGTGGATTGCGGGGGCGTCATCCACACCCTGCTTGAAAAGAAGCTGATCGTCACGGCGGGTCGCAAGAGCGTGGTCGGCCGTCCGATTCTCTATCGCACCTCGCGCGACTTCCTGGTGCACTTCGGCCTGAAAGATCTGAGCGAGCTGCCCAGTTTGAGGGAATTCGAAGAACTTGCCCGCCAGGCCTGGGGCTCAGAACTCCTCCCTGCGGAGGAAGGCGTGGCAATCTCGGATGGCCCAGCCAAGGCGGAGCCGAGGGCCGCCGCCCTGGCGGAGACCGCGCTTGCCGCGGAAACACTGGCCTCCAAGGCGCCGGGAGCAATACCTGCCCCACAAACCCGTGCAGACAACGCCGAGCCCTCGTCGCCAGAATCTGGGGATCGCCATGACGCAACGGCCCCAGGCAATGACCAGGAGCCATGACGCGAATTCCCTCTCGCCTCGCCCTTCCGCCCTTACGAGACGAACGGCAAGGGCGACCCACAGGGGAGCAAGGACGTTTAAGTCGTGCAGATTCGTTTGCAGAAAATCCTCGCTGACGCCGGAGTGACTTCACGCCGCAAGGCGGAGGAGTTGATTCTTCAGGGACGCGTTACCGTCAACGGGGAGACGATCACTGAACTCGGTTCGAAGGCTGACCCGGGGCGCGACCATATCATGGTGGACGGCAAGCCGCTTCGCCGAACGACGCGCCACCTTTACATCCTGCTCAACAAACCCGTCGGTTATGTCTCGACGGTGAGCGACCCTGAGCGGCGTCCCACCGTCATGTCGCTGGTGAGAGGCATCAAGGAACGTCTCTATCCGGTCGGCCGGCTGGACTACAACTCCTCCGGACTTATCCTGCTGACTAATGACGGCGAGTTGGCCAATCTGCTGTTGTCGCGCGCGGCGGCGATTCCGCGAACGTATCACGCCAAGCTCGAGGGGCGTCCCTCGCGCGAAAAACTCGAGAGACTGGAGGAGGGAATCGTTCTCGATGGTCAGCGCACGGCGCCCGCGCAAATTCGCCTGGTGGCTGACCGCCCAAAACCCTGGTACGAAATCACGCTGACGGAGGGCCGCTACCACCAGGTGCGGCGCATGTTTGAGCGCATTGGGCATCCGGTGATAAAGTTGAAGCGCGTCCGGATCGCGTTTCTGACGGACGAAGGCTTGGCGCCGGGCCGGTTCCGGCTTCTGAGGCCGGCCGAGGTGGCGCGACTCAAGAAGTAGACGTTGGGGAACCCTTCGGCGGACAGGCCGCCTCGCGGGGCCGGAGACCGCCCCAACAACTGATTCCCATGGCCAAATCCTCAATCTCTGAGATTCTCCCTCCCTGGTCGCTGCGCATCCGACCTTACCCGCCGGGCAAACCCGTCGAGGAAGTGGAACGCGAGCTGGGGCGCACGGCGATCAAGCTGGCGTCGAACGAAAACCCTCTCGGACCGTCTCCCAAGGCACAGGAAGCGATTCGGCGTTATCTCGATCGGATCCATTACTATCCCGATGGGAGCGGATATTACCTCCGTCAGAAACTGGCTGAGATTCATAATCTCGATATGGATCAGATGATCCTGGGGGCGGGTTCGACCGATCTGATTGAGCTGGTGGCAAAGACCTTCCTGACCGCGGGCGATGAAGCCATCACCTCGGAGTCGGCCTTCTACATGTACCGGCTGGCCATCGAAGACATGGGCGCGGGCCTGGTGCTCACCCCCATGCGCGAGATGACGTTCGATCTTGCCGCCATCGCCCACGCGGTGACGCACCGGACGAAAGTCATCTATCTCGCCAATCCCAACAACCCCACCGGCACGATGTTTACGGCGGAGGAACTTGACCGCTTGCTCGATGCCCTGCCGCCGCGCATCCTCGTCGTGCTCGATGAAGCGTATTACGAATACGTGCAGCGGCCCGATTACTCGCACTCGGTGGATTACGTTCGTCAGGGCCGCAACGTCCTTGTGCTCCGGACGTTTTCCAAAGTGCACGGCCTGGCGGGCATTCGGCTGGGCTACGGCATGGGGCATCGTGAATTGATCGACAGCCTGCACCGCATCCGCTCGCCCTTCAACGCTAACAGCCTGGCTCAAGTGGCCGGCTTGGCTGCGCTCGACGACAAGGAGCACATCGCGCGCTCCGTGGAGACCAATAACCGCGAAATGAAGTTCGTGACGGAAGAATTGACCCTGATGGGTGTCCGCTACACGCCCTCGGTGGCCAACTTTGTTTTGATCGATACCGGACGCGACTGCGAAGAAGATTTCGTTCGACTGCTGCACGAGGGCGTGATCGTGCGGCCGATGAAAATTTACGGATTTCCTACGTCCCAGCGGGTCACCATCGGCCGCCACGAGGAAAATGAGATATTTCTGGAAGCGCTGCACCGCGTGAGCACTGCCGCCGCTCGGGCGTTGTAGCCGCGAGGCCAATGCTCAATTGTCCGCCCCCGGAGGGCTGGTGCTACGCCGCGTCGATCGCCTGAGCAAGAGTAGGGCGCATGCCCGATCTCGTAACTGAAATCCTGGAACGCTACAAGACACTCGCCGTCGTGGGTCTCTCTTCTAAAGCGACGCGGCCGAGCCACGGTGTCGCGGAGTACATGCAACAGCACGGCTACCGCATCATCCCGGTCAATCCCCACGAAACCGAAGTGCTGGGCGAGAAAGCCTACCCCTCGCTCGACGCCGTTCCTGAACCCACCGAAGCGGTCGTGATCTTCCGCCGCCCCGAGTTTGTCCCCGATGTGGTGGAAGCCGCCCTCCGCAAGGGCGCGAAAGTAGTCTGGATGCAGGAAGGCGTCATCCACGAAGCAGCCGCGGCGCGCGCCCGCGCCGGCGGCCTCACCGTCATCCAGGACCGCTGTATCTTGAAGGAACACGCCAAGCGCTTTGTGACGGAAGGAATTTGATCCTCGGATGCGGCTCCGCCTTCTGGCCGCGCTCGTTTCCGGGTGAGCAGAAAAATGGACTTCACCCGATGACCCCCCGCGCAAGGCAGATGAATGTCCGCAGCTCCGGCCTCATCCCTCTCTCCAGGCCCTCTGCGAGATTGCTCCCAGATTCTCCGCCGCGCGTGGGGTTAGATCGTTTTTGTGAATTGGGGGCGAGGAAGGGGGCCGCGGCTTTACGGACGGCCTCTGGCCGCTCTCGCGGGAAACGCGGACACCGTTCCCGTCCCCGACCCGGACCCGCTGGAGACCCTCGCGGGCAACCTCACGGGACGGGGACTGGCCCATCGCGCGGGGCAAGGCCGGGGCGAAGCGGACGCCGCGCTCCATCAGGACATGGCGCAGACCTTCGCTGCCCGCCGCTCTCGTTTGCCTTCCTCACCCACGCCGGCCTTCTTGGTCACCGATTGTCATTGCATTACGCAGGATGCGGGACTCACCAGGGCGGCTGCGGCAGAGCGCTCCCTGTAGTGCTGAAAACCGTCCTAGCCCCCCAAACATCCCACGTATGCCGCGGCACCTATTACCCCACCGATCAACGGCCCGACCACCGGCACCCAGGAATAACACCAGTCCGAGCTGCCCTTGCCCGGGATGGGCAGGAGGGCGTGGGCGAGGCGCGGACCCAAGTCGCGTGCAGGGTTGATGGCGTATCCAGTAGGGCCGCCCAGGGAGAGACCAATGCCCCAAACCAGCAGCCCTACGAGCAAAGGTGTGAGTCCG